>Ga0208849_1000784_pt1 | contig 26389 bp, 28 predicted proteins | sample NGESurdeep072012_10_FD_184470 | JGI IMG/M metagenome (GOLD analysis project Ga0208849, IMG submission 184470) | Arctic peat soil microbial communities from Barrow, Alaska - NGEE Surface sample 53-3 deep-072012 (SPAdes) | ecosystem: Environmental > Terrestrial > Soil > Wetlands > Peat ... | reverse complement strand
ACCGGAAACTTCACCCACACCGTGTCCGAGGTGTAGTCCTCGTATTCGACCTCGGCTTCGGCCAGCGCGGTTTTTTCCACCACGCTCCACATCACCGGCTTGGAGCCGCGATAGAGCGTGCCGTTGGCAGCGAACTTCATCAGCTCGCGCGCGATCTGGGCTTCCGCGAAATAATCCATGGTGGCGTAGGGGTGATCCCAGTCGCCGATAATGCCGAGCCGCTTGAATTCCTCGCGCTGCACGTTGAGCCAGTGCGTCGCATAGGCGCGGCACTCGCGGCGGAACGCGACCATCGCGGCGGAGTCGCGGAAATCCGGCTTCGGCTTGCCCCTGGAACGGTAATTCTCTTCCTCGATCTTCCATTCGATCGGCAGGCCGTGGCAGTCCCAGCCCGGCACATAGTTGGAATCGAAGCCGAGCATCTGCTGGCTCTTGGTGACGACGTCCTTGAGGATCTTGTTCAGCGCATGCCCGATATGAATGTTGCCGTTGGCGTAGGGCGGGCCGTCATGCAGGACGAATTTGGTGCGGCCGGCGGCCGCCTCGCGCAGCCTGCCGTACAGGCCGATCTCGTTCCAGTGCTTGAGGATTTCCGGCTCGCGCTGCGGCAGTCCCGCGCGCATCGGAAATTCCGTCTGCGGCAGGAACAGGGTTTTTGAATAGTCTTTGGCGTCGGACTTTTGCGGTTTTTCGGTCATGGCGGGGTCAATAGCGTGTTTTGACGGGCAGGGGGAGGGGCGTCAATCAGCCAATGCTGCCAAGCCTCGGAAAGGCGAGCGGGGCAGCCGCCAGCACGGCGCGGGCGCGGGCGCTGTCATCGTCCATCTGGCGCACCAGCGCCTCGACGCTGTCGAACTTCAGCTCCTCGCGGATGAAGCCGATGAAGGCGACATCGAGCGCCGTGCCGTAGAGGTCGCCGTTGAAATCGAACAGGAAGACTTCCAGCAGCGTCGCGCCGTTGTCGAAGGTCGGGCGGCGGCCGAAACTGGCGACGCCGTCGAGGCGTTCGGCGCCGCGGCCGACCCGCACCGCATAGATGCCGTGCTTCAGCCCGCAGTTCTTGTCGAGCCGGATATTGGCGGTGGGATAGCCGAGATCGCGGCCGCGCTTCTCGCCGTGAATCACCTCGCCGGCGACAAACCACGGGCCGCCGAGCATGCCGGTGGCCTCTTCGATCTGTCCCTCTGCCAAAGCCATGCGAATGGCGCTGGAGGAAACCGGCCGCTCCTCGATATCGATGTGCGGCTGCACGTCGACCTCGATGCCGAGCCGGGGCGCCTCGCTGACCAGGAGACTCGGCGAGCCGACCCGGCCCTTGCCGAAATGAAAGTCATAGCCGACCGCGATGCCGCTGATTCCGAGCCGCCCGATCAGATCATGGTGAATGAAATCCTGCGCTGTCGTGCCGGCGCGGGTCCTGTCGAACGTCATCACCACGGCGCCGGCGAGACCGGTTCCAGCCAGCAGCCTGAGTTTGGCGGTCTCGTCGCTGAGCCGGAACTGCGGTGAATTCGGGCTGAAGAAACTGCGCGGATGCGGCTCGAAAGTCACCGCCAGCGCCGGCTTGCCATGATGGCGGCCCATCTCGAGCGCGGCTGCGATAACGGCGCGGTGGCCGAGGTGAACACCGTCGAAATTACCCATCGCCACCACCGTCCCCTTCGGAATCGCGGTCGGGGGCGTGGCATCGCGGATAACGGTAAAGCGGGGCGTCATTGCGGGATTCTTTGAGACTCGGCGAGACCGGGACCGTGACTTGGCCGCTGTGCGGAAGTCAAGCGGACCCCGGCCGACGTTACGGTGCAGGGTTCATTTCTTCGACGGCGGCCGGTTAACGAGCTGTTTAACGCCTGATGATACAGCTGGGAAGCGAACTGCGGGCCGTTTCGACCTGCGGGCGTGTCGATGACAGGCAGCGTTACGAGTCCGTTTGAGGGATCCAAGATGGCGGTAGATTTGTCGATGTCGGTTCTGGTTGTCGATGACTACAATACCATGATCCGCATCATCAGAAATCTCCTCAAACAGCTTGGGTTCGTGAACATCGACGATGCCAGCGACGGTTCGGCGGCCCTGAACAAGATGCGCGGCAAGAAATACGGGCTGGTGATCTCGGACTGGAACATGGAGCCGATGACCGGCTACGACCTGTTGCGGGAAGTGCGGGCCGACCCCAACCTCGCCACCACGCCGTTCATCATGATCACGGCGGAATCCAAGACCGAGAACGTCATCGCGGCCAAGAAGGCCGGCGTCAACAATTACATTGTCAAGCCGTTCAACGCGGCGACGCTGAAGACCAAGATCGCAGCAGTCTTCCCTGACATGGCGAGCGCGTAACGGCGGCTCGCAAAGCCGCCTCAAGTGATTTCAGACCGGCCTCCAGCATCGTGGCCTTCATCCTTCGAGACGCGCGCAAGCGCGCGCTCCTCTGGATGAGGTCCCGAACCTTCATGGTGAGGAGCGCGGCGACGCCGCGCGTCTCGAACCACGAGGCCCGGCCGCACTCCACGCGCTACCATCTGAGCTCCCGCGTCAGCGCCCGCGGCGGATGACCGAACAGCTCCTTCACCGAAGCGGGATCGAGCTGATCGATGCCTTCGAAGTCCTCGGCGTGGATGCCGCGGGTCACGAACAGGCAATCGATCCCGAAGCCGTGCGCGCCGGCGAGATCGGTCCGCACTGAATCGCCGATTGCAAGCACGCGGTGGAGCGCCGTGGCGCGGCCGTTGCGCTCGGCGGCAAGCGCCATCGCCCGCTCATAGATCGGCCGGTGCGGCTTGCCGTAGAAGGTCACCTCGCCGCCGAGCTCGCGATAAAGCTCGGCAACGGCCCCCGCGCAGTAGATCAGCCGGTCGCCGCGTTCGACTACGATATCGGGATTGGCGCAGATCATCGGCAACCGGCGCGCGCGCGCCTGCAGCAGCATGTCGCGATAGTCTTCGGCGGATTCGGTCTCGTCGTCGAACAGGCCGGTGCAGATGATGTATTCGGCCTGCTCCAGCGGCGCGAGCACCGGATTCAATCCGCGATAGATCGAATTGTCGCGCTCGGGGCCGAGCCAGAAGATTTTCTGGCCGATGTGGTCGGCGACGAAATGCCGGGTCAGGTCGCCCGAACTGACGATGGCGTCGTAGGTCTCGTCCGCGACGCCGAGCTTCTGCAATTGCCGCTGTACCGAATCCGCCGGTCGCGGCGCATTGGTGATGAGAATCACCCTGCCGCCCTGCCTGCGGAAGCTGTGGAGCGCCTCGCAGGCGTCGGGAAACGCCTCGAGGCCGTTGTGAACCACGCCCCAGATATCGCTGAGCACGACGTCGACGCCGTCCACGAGGTCGCGCAGCTTGTCGGCAAACCGGAGTGACGTCATTGCGGGGGTTGCCGGTCAGGCCGGTCCAGCAGCACGGCGCGCCAGCGCGGCATTGCCGCTCGTCCGTGGAGGATCGATGGCCGGACCATCGAGGGAAGCAATCCTGGCGGAGCCATGGGAATCCTGGGCTTTGGTTTCTTGCGCCTTGCTCGGAGCGGCTCCGCCGGTAGCAGATGCGCCCTCGGGCCGCAACGGCCTCGGCGGCGCGAACAGAAATCCCTGGCCGAATCGCACGTCATAGTCGAGCAGATCGACCACGGCGCGCTCGCCCTCGATCCGTTCGGCGATCAGGTCGATGCCAAATCGGCCGAGCAGATCGGAAAGGTCGGAAGGGTGAATGTCGGATGCCGAGGTCCGCCGCTGATCGAGCAGCAGCGCAGCCGGCATCTTGATATAGCGGACGCCGCGGTCGGCCAATTCGCGCGGCTCGATCCTGAGATCGGCGACGTGGTCGATCGAGAACCGGAAGCCGCGCTGCGTCAGGGCCGCGAGATGTTCGATTTCAACCGGACCCAGCTTGCGGAAGGTCGCCTGCTTGAATTCGAGCACGAACGAGGGCGCCAGCGCCCGATTGGCGTCGAGAAAATCGAGGCATTGCGCAAAGGTGGCCGGATTGCCCAGGGTCGCCGCGGAGACATTGCAGAATATCCCGATCTCCTTGTTGCGCACCATCAGCCGGCGCAGCACCTGGACGCAACGCAACATCACCATGTGATCGACCCGGCCGATTAGCCCGCCGGCTTCGGCAACGCCGATGAAATCGTCGGCGGTGAGGATCTGGTCCCGGTCGTCGCGCAACCGGGTCACCGCTTCGTAGAAGCGCACCTTGCGCTGCGGCAGGCTCACCATCGGCTGCAGATAGATGTCGATCCGGTTCTCCTCGACGGCATTTTTCACCGCGGCCAGAACCTTCGCCTCGCTGCGGGGGGGCTCGGGCTCGCTCGCAATGTTCGCTATCGGCGGTGCGGCCGTTGCCGCCATCGCGACGCTCGCATCTTCGCCGCACAACGGCAGCTCCTTCTGTTGCTCATCCACCGGCCCGTTCACGGGTGCCGCGCCAGCGGACAGCATGTCGTCATGGCTCGCGACCGAGACGGCAAGCTGCCGGACCAGCACGCCAAGCTCGCCGATCTCGCCGACAATGGCCTGAATGCGGTCGCTGCTCGTCGAGTTGGCCGACACCACCCGACCCTCGACGGCGGCCAGCCGACGTCCGAATTCGGCGACCTGGCGGGCGAGGTCAGCGGTGCCGCGCGACAGATCGGCAATCTGGCCGCCGACGTCGGTACGGTCGCGCAGCCGCATCGATACCGCGTTGTAGAGAATGAGGAAGGTCAGCGCGGTGAGCGCCACGATCGCCGATTCCGTGCCGCTGATGCCCGCCACCGAATACAGGACCAGGCCGAGCGATGCAGCGACCAGCACCATGCAGATGGCGATGAAAATCGTGGAAATGCGAATCATGTTGCGCGTGAGGCTCCCCGGAGCGCCATGACCTTAGCATTAATGTTGATTCGAGCAGCTAGTGTTCTTTGGGCAGGTCCGGAACGCCGCCGCCCGCGTTTCGGCCGCGACGATGCCGCGGGTAGCGGGTATCCCGGGATGCCCGGTCGCCGCCTCGAGCGCGATCTGGTGCTCGATCTCCGAGTTCAGTTCAGCGCCGCACAGCACGATGATGGCCGACATCCACATCCACATCATCAGGCCGATGGCGGCGCCGAGCGAGCCATAGGTTGCGCTATAGTTCGCGAAGTTCGACAGATACCAGGACAATAACGCGGAGCCCGTGATCCAGAGCAGGGCGGCCGCCAGCGCACCCACGCTCAGCCATTGCCACCGTGCCGGTCGCCGGCTCGGACCGAACCGGTACAGCACGCCGAGCGCGACCAGCAGCATCACCAGCAGCAACGGCCACCGGGCCACGCTCACGATCATCCTGCTTTCGTCGGCCAAAAAGAGGCGGTCGAGGACGAGGGGCAACGCCACCACGGCGCTCACCATCAGCAGCAAGGCCGCGATTCCACAGGTCGTGAGCGTCAGCGAGAGCAGGTTGAGCCGGATGAAGCCGCGCTTCTCGCGCACCTCATAGACGACGTTAAGGGCGTCGACCACCGCCTTGACCCCGGCATTGGCGCTCCAGATGGCGAGCCCGAGGCCGAACAGGAAGGTCGCACCCAGCGCTGTGTGGCCTTTCATGAGCACGCGCGTGACCTGGTCCTGGACGATCTGGAATGAGCTGTCCGGGAGCATCAGCGACAGCGCCTGCAGGTTGGCACCGATGGTCGATGGGTTGGCGAACAAGCCATAGCTGGAGACCAGCGCCGTAATGGCCGGAAATACCGCGAGAAGGCCGTAAAAAACCACGCCCGCAGCAGTGGCCAGCAGGCGGTCCTCGCCGGTCCTCACATAGGTGCGCCACAGAATATCCTTCCAGCCGGTCCACCGGATCTGAAAGGGATTGCCGGACAGCCGACCCCATCCGGGCTGTGACGTCTCGCCTGCCAGGGGATCGCCCCGCCTCGTTGGGGGCCTTGCCAGGGGCGGGCCAAGTTCAAGTGTTGGGCTGGCCCGCCAATAGCGCTGCAGGGTCAGCAACAGCAGCGTGGTGGCCGCGATCAACAGCAAATTGTCATTGGGCCCTGATCGCCGGCCGGACATCAGGCTTGCATTCGTCGCGCTTGGCGTCGGCGACGGGCCGCGGCCCAGCCCAACAATGTCACCATCAAGATCAGCCCGGCGCGAAGGTCGCGCGCCGGCCGGGGAGGCGCCGGTGGCCGACGGCGCCCGGCACGCGGATCGGGCGTAGAGGAATCGAGCAGGATCGCCGCGGCGGTATCTCTCACCGCCTTGATCTGGTCCGGCTTGACCGGGCTTGACTTGATGGCGACGCGCAGACGGCTGGTCAGCGAGGGGAAGTGCGGCGGCCGCCGCCTGAGCCTGCTGACCGCGATTACGGCACAGATGGCGGCAATCACCAGCAGCAAGGCACCGACGACGCCGAAGGCCGGAAACCGCCCATAGGCGATTTCAATCCAGCGAAACAACGCCACGATACCGACCAGGCAGGCAGCGAGCAGGAAAATGCCAGATGCAGCGAACAGCCCGGCGGCAATGGCGTAGGAGGCGACGGCATCGGTCGCCTGGCCGGTGCGATCGCGCAGATAGGACCGGGTTGCCTGCTTGATCTGGTTGAGCTTCAGCCCCAGCCCGGCACGCAGCCAATCGTTCGAGGGCGCGAGCATACCTGTTGTTCCTCCATGACAGCACCAGGCGCAGTCATGGAGGAACGTGGATTGGTTTCGAATGTTCCGGACGGCGCGCGGGCGTCGGTGCGGCGGCTTACGCCACCGCGCGGATCACCTTGGCGACCTTCCCGACGATCTCGCCGATCTGATCTTCGCTGACAATCAGCGGCGGCGTCAGCGCGAGCGTATCGCCGGCGATGCGCAGCATCAGGTCGTTGTCATGGAAGGCGCTGTTCAGGCTGTCGAAGCCGCGCTTGCCGGGCAAGTCCGGGCGCGGCGCAAGGTCGATGCCGGCCGTCAACCCGATGGTGCGGATGTCGACCACGTTCGGCTCGCCCTTCAGCGACATCACCGCATCGGCGAATTTGGGCTCGAGCTTGCGGGCGCGCTCGAACAGCTTTTCGTCACGATAGATATCGAGCGTCGCGAGGCCGGCGGCGCAGGCCAGCGGATGGGCCGAATAGGTGTAGCCATGGGTCAGTTCCACGACGTGTTCCGGGCCGCTCATGAAGGCGTCGTGGATGGTGTCGCGCACGATCACCCCGCCCATCGGCGCGGCGCCATTGGTGACGCCCTTGGCAAAGGTGATCATGTCCGGCAGCACGCCATAGCGCTCGGCGGCGAAGGCGTAGCCGAGCCGGCCGTAGCCGGTGATCACCTCGTCGAAAATCAGCAGGATGCCGTGCTTCTGGGTAATCTCGCGCAGCCGCTTCAGATAGCCTTTCGGCGGCGGCAGCACGCCGGTCGATCCCGCCATCGGCTCGACGATGACGGCGGCGATGGTAGAGGCGCCATGCAGATTGACCAGCCGCTCCATTTCGTCGGCGAAATGGGCGCCATATTCCGGCTCGCCCTTGGTGAAGGCTTGTTTCTCGCGGTCATAGGTGGCGGGAAGGTGGTCGACGCCGGCGAGCAGGGTTCCGTACATCTTGCGGTTACTGACAATGCCGCCGACCGAGGTGCCGCCGAAGCCGACGCCATGATAGCCGCGCTCGCGGCCGATCAGCCGGGTGCGGGTGCCCTGACCGTTGATCTGGTGAAAGGCCAGCGCGATCTTCAGCGCGGTATCCGCGGCCTCCGATCCGGAATTGCAGAAGAAGACGTGATCGAGCCCGGCGGGCGCGAGGTCGGCGATGCGGCTTGCAAGCTCGAACGCCTGCGGAATGCCGAACTGGAATGGCGGCGCATAATCCAGCGTCTCGGCCTGCCTGGCGATCGCCGCCGAAATCTGGCTGCGGCCGTGACCGGCGTTGGTGCACCACATGCCCGACGCGGCGTCGATGATCTTGCGGCCGTCGACGGTGAGGTAATGCATGTCCTTGGCGCCGGCGAGAAGCCGCGGCGCCTTCTTGAAGGCGCGGTTGGCGGTGAACGGCATCCAGTGCGCGGCGAGGTCGTTCGGGACGTTGACGGCGGAGGGGCGGGGGCTCTTGTCCAGCATGGGAGGCCTTTTTGCGGTTTTCGGCGTGGCGGTTGTACGCAGGCTATCAGCTTCATCTGGCAACGGAAACCGGCAACTGCGACGCCTGTTTCGATCTGGTCGGTCGGGCTTCGGGGCGGGGCCGGCTCAGAGATCGGAAGCGTCGATCCAGAACACCTCGCCTTCGGACTCCTCGGTATCGAGCCAGAGAAATCCGATATGCGGAAGGGCCGCCTCCAGCGCCGGCCGGCAGCGTCCGATCTCACACAACAGCCCACCCTTTGATGTCAGATGCCGCCTCGCATCTTTCAAGATGCGGCGGATAATATCGAGACCATCAGCCCCGCCGTCGAAGGCGAGGCTGGGCTCGGCGCGACATTCGCGCGGCAGCGTCGCCATCCCTGCCGCATCGACATAGGGCGGATTGGAAATGATCAGGTCGTAGCGCTTCTCGCCGATGGCCTGGAACAGGTCGCCCCGATGCAACCTCACCCGATCCTGAAGGCCGTAATCGGCGATATTGCGCGCCGCGACATCGAGCGCGTCTCCGGAAATATCCACCGCATCGACCCGGGCATTGGGAAACCGTCGGCTCGCCAGCACCGCAAGACACCCCGAACCGGTGCAGAGGTCGAGCACGGTTTCCACCGACGCCGGGTCGGCAATCAGCGAACCCCCGTCCTGGCCGCTGAAATGGGAGTCCAGCAATTCGCCGATGAAGGAGCGCGGCACGATGGCGCGCGCGTCGACATAGAACGGCAGCCCGCGCATGTAGGCCTTGTTGACCAGATAGGCCGTGGGCTTTCGCGTTGAGACGCGGCGCTCGATCATCTCGAGGATCGCTTTGGCCTCCAGCAGCGTGACCCGCGCCGCCGCGAAGCTCTCGAACCGGTCGGGATGCAGATGCAGGGTCTCGCAGACAAGGAATGCGGCCTCGGCGACGGGATCGCTGGTGCCGTGCGCAAACACCAGTTTCGCCTCGACGAACCGGCTGGTCGCATAGCGGACGAAATCGAGCAGCGTCCGCAACTCGCCGGCGGCGACCCCCGGAAATCCGGATGATTTCCGCCCGCGCCTGGCGGCCGGCCTGGCGCGTTTCGCCATCAGCTTCGAGTCCAGCGTGCGGCGGCGGCGTCATCATGATCGTGCGCCTCGACCCAGCTCGTCCCGCCGGGCTTTTCCTCACGCTTCCAGAACGGCGCGCTGGTCTTGAGGTAATCCATCAGGAATTCGGCCGCTTCAAACGCCGCCTGCCGGTGCTGCGAGGCCGTCAACACCAGCACGATATTTTCGCCGGGCGCGATGCGGCCGACACGATGAACCACGGTCAGGCCCATCAACGGCCAGCGCGCCATCGCGGTCTCGGCATGCCGGGCGATTTCAGCCTCCGCCATGCCGGGATAATGTTCGAGCGTCAGCGCGGCGATGGTAGCGTCGTCCTCGCTGTCGCGGCAAATGCCGGAAAAACTGACGACGGCACCGATATCCTTGCGCCCGTGCGTCAGCGTCGCGATCTCATGTGCGATGTCGAAATCGGCTTGCTGAATCCGGATGGTCACGGGTGCGGTCATGATCGTCGCGATGGCTGTCAAATGGACTAACCGCCGGTCATCGGCGGGAAAAACGCAATCTCGCGGGCGCCGGCGATCGTCGCGTCCGGCTTGACATGGGCGTGGTCGATCGCGGCACGGATCACCCGCGGCGTCTCGAACGCGTGGGCGTAGCTATCGCCGCGCCGCGCCAGCCAGCCGATCAGATCGCTTATGGTGCGGACGCTTGGGGGTGGATCGACGGTTTCCTCCGCCCTCCCCACCCGCTCGCGCACCCAGGCAAAATACTTGATCTTCATCCCTCATCCTCCTCGATCAGATGGTGGATCCCGGCTCGGAAATAGTCCCACCCGGTATAGATGGTGAAAATCGCCGAGATCCACAGCAGCACGATCCCGATCATGGTCGTGGCCGGCAAGATCGCTTCGCCGGCCTCGCCGGCGATCAGAAAGCCGATCGCGACCAGTTGAACCGTGGTCTTCCATTTCGCGAGCTTGGTCACGGGCACGCTGACCCGCAAAGCGGCCAAATATTCGCGCAGGCCCGACACCAGAATTTCCCGGCACAGGATCACGATGGCGGCCCACAGCGTCCAGCCATGAATGCTGTTGTCGGCAGCCAGCATCAGCAGGCAGGAGGCGACCAGGAGCTTGTCGGCGATCGGGTCGAGCATCCGGCCGAACGCCGAATGCTGGTCCCATATCCGCGCATAATAACCGTCGAGATAATCCGTGACGCCCGCGGCGATGAACACGGCCAGCGCCACCCAGCGCAGCCACAAAGGCCCGTCCATGATCGATTGCACATAGACGCAACCGACCACCACCGGAATGGCGGCGATTCGGGCGTAGGTCAGCATATTCGGAAGGGAAAGCGAGCTCTTGGCCGCTCCCCTGGTTGTGGCGATGTTCATCCGTCTTACCAATACCGCTCAAGCATGAAGGTCAACCATACGGCGTGGGAGAATCGTGGCAGATGGCGCAAATACCATGCGAAACCAGTTGCTAGTTCGGCTGCGCATGGAAAAACTCGAAAATCTTGCGGGCGCTCTCGGCGCTGACGCCGGGAACCTTGCCGAGATCGGCGATCGAGGCTCGCTCGATCTCCTTCAAGGTTCCGAAATGGTGCAGCAAGGCACGTTTGCGCGACGGGCCGATGCCGGGAATTTCCTGCAGACCCGCTTCGCGAATGTCCTTTTTGCGCAGCTTGCGGTGCGATCCAATCACGAAGCGATGCGCCTCGTCGCGCAACCGCTGAATGAAATACAGCACCGGATCGCGTGGCTCGAGCTTGAGCGGTTCACGGCCGGGCATGAACAGGGTCTCGCGGCCGGCGTCGCGGTCCGGACCCTTGGCCACCGCCAGCAGCGACACCTGGGCGAGCCCCAAGCCATCGAAAATCTCCTTCGCGGCATTGAGCTGGCCGCGACCGCCGTCGATAATGACAAGATCGGGCCATTGCGGAAAGGGATCGTCATTGGGCCTGGCGGTGGCTTCCGCCGGCGGCGACAGCAGCCGCTTGAAGCGCCGCTGCAGCACCTCGCGCATCATCGCGTAGTCGTCACCCGGGGTCAGGCCTTCGGACCGGATGTTGAATTTCCGATACTGGTTTTTGATGAAGCCGTCGGGGCCTGCCACGATCATGGCGCCGACCGCGTTGGTGCCCTGGATGTGGCTGTTGTCGTAGACCTCGATCCGCTCTGGCGGCTGCGGCAGGCCGAGCGTCGTGACCAGCCCCTGCAGCAGCCGTCCCTGGGTGGCGGTGTCAGCCAGCTTGCGGCCGAGCGCCTCGCGCGCATTGGTCAGCGCATGCGCAATCATTTCCTTTTTCTCGCCGCGTTGCGGGGTCGAGACCTCGACCTTGAACCCGGCCTTGATCGAAAGCGCGCTCGCCAGCAGTTCGCTTTCCTCGATCGCGCGCGACAACAGGATGAGCTTCGGCGGCGGTTTGTCGTCGTAGAACTGCGCGAGGAAGGAGGCCAGCACCTCCTCCGGGGTGAAGGATTTCTCCGCGCGCGGAAAGTAGGCGCGGTTGCCCCAGTTCTGCCCGGTGCGGAAGAAGAACACCTCGACACAGGAGTAGCCGCCCTCCTGGTGGATCGCGAATACGTCGGCCTCCTCGACGGAGCGCGGATTGATGCCTTGCTGCGACTGGATGGCCGACAAGGCGGCGAGGCGGTCGCGGTAGAGGGCCGCGGTTTCGAACGCGAGCTCGGCCGAGGCTTTTTCCATTTCGCCGGCGAGTTGCTGCTTGACCGAGCGGCTGCGGCCGGACAGGAAGTCCGTCGCCTCGTGCACCAGTTCGGTATAACCGGGAAAATCGATCTCGCCGGTGCAGGGTCCGGAACAGCGCCGGATCTGATAAAGCAGGCAAGGTCGCGTGCGGCTTTCAAAAAAGGCATCGGTGCAGGAGCGCACCAGAAAGGCGCGCTGCAGCGCCGTGATGGTGCGATTGACGGCGCCGGCCGAGGCGAACGGCCCGAAATAGCGTCCGGGTCGCGATTGCGCGCCGCGGTGCTTGAGGATCTGCGGCGCCCAATGGTCCCCGGTGATCAGGATATAGGGGAACGATTTGTCGTCGCGCAGCTGCACATTGAAGCGCGGCCGCAATTGCTTGATCAGATTGGCTTCGAGCAGCAGCGCCTCGGTTTCCGTGCTGGTGGAGATGATCTCGACCGTGACGGTGGCCGCGATCATGCGCAGGATGCGCGCCGGCTGAACCGCGCTTACCCGCGCGTAGGAAGCCAGCCGCTTGCGGACATTTTTCGCCTTGCCGACATAGAGCACGTCGTTTGCCGCATTGAGCATGCGGTAGACGCCAGGTGAGGTCGGGGCGAGCCGGACCGCCTGCTCGATGGCGGCATGACCGACCGCGAGCGGGCCTTCCGGGACGGCCTCGGTGGGTTCCTCCGGAACCTCGGGCAGCCGCGCCTCTTCGTCGTCCTCGGCGACGGCGGTCGCGGGGTCGATATCCCCGGAGGGTGCATCCAGTGGCAGGTCCGGCTCGGAACGGCGCCGGGCCCGCCGGGGGTCGGGTCGCTTCGGATGATCGCTGGAATCCTGATCCATGGGCCTAAACTAAGCGCTGGTTTACGGCATCGCCAGCGCGGGACGGCGAGGTCGGCTGCGCGGCCAATGGCAGACGCCATGCGCCGGGCAACCCCGAGGTAAGACTTTCTTAGGAATGCTGAGCGGGCGGTAACCGCGCTTAACAACCCTTTAACTTAAAACTCTCGATAAATCTTATCGGAAAGAAGTGGAATTCCGTAACCGTGCGGGCTCGCTGGCCGGCGGTGACGGCAGTTGCGTGGAGAGTGTGATGATGCGCAGGATCGCCTGGGGCACGGTAGCGTTGCTCGCTGCGGGTTGGACGGCGTCGGCGCCGGCCGCCGACTTTTCCTACGGATCGCGCGCTCTCACCACCGTCAACCAGCCCCCCGACGGCTATAGCTGGGCCGGCCCCTATCTCGGCGCCAATCTCGGCTATGCCTGGGGCTCGATCGACAACAATCCGACCAAGCCTTCGGGCTTCGTGGGCGGCGTGCAGGCCGGCTACAACTGGCAACCCCTGGGTCCCTCGGTGGTGTTCGGCATCGAGGGTGACCTCCAGGCCAGCGGCGCCGACGATACCTTTGCGCCGTGGAAGTTCTCCAATCCGTGGTTCGGCACGGTGCGCGGCCGGGTCGGCTATGCGGTCAGCAATGTCCTGTTCTATGGCACCGGCGGCTTGGCATTCGGCGGACTGACCGGCGAGACGTTCGGCCTGTCGGAATCCCATACCGATGCGGGTTGGACCGCGGGCGTCGGCGCCGAATTCGGCTTCGCCTCGCACTGGCGCGCCAAGGTCGAATATCTCTATGTCGACCTGTCGGATTCCCGCTTCAGCATCACCGGCATGTCGAACGGTTACCAGTTCGGATTGCTGCGCGCCGGCGTCAACTATCACTTCTGATTGCAACAAGAAAATATCCGGTCGCTACCTCCCGGCCGCTTGCGGCTGGGATTTTTTTTAAGACCTGCCTTCAGGATGAGACCACCAGATTGACCGCCTTGGGGCCTTTGCCCTTCTTGTCCGGTTCGACCTCGAATGTGATGTGCTGTCCTTCGGTCAAATCCTTCAGTCCCGCCCGTTCCACCGCGGTGATGTGAACGAACACATCGCGGCCGCCGTCATCGGGTTTGATGAAGCCATAGCCGCGCTCTGCATTGAAGAATTTGACTGTCCCAGTCATGGCCATCGGGAAACCCCTCCCCCGCAGTGCTCTGCCGCCACGCGCTCAACGCGTCGGCTCGACCGGATATTCGTTGCCGGAAAGCCTGGCCTCCCGAGCGGGTGAGGCGTCGGCGCCGTCCCGCTTGCAAAAATATGAGGCCTCGTCACTCCGCCGCAACCATTCGCGGAAGCGGAACGTAAAGCCAGTCTGAATGCGCCCAAGCATAATACGGTTTCGCTGGAATTGCCTACCGGTCAATCGGAGTTTTCGCAGCGTTCCGGCGGCCGGAGCCAGCCTAAGGCTTGGGCACCTCAAGCCTGAACCGGGCGGCGCCGCCGACGCCGAGCGGCTTTTCCAGTTCGGGAAGGATCGCCTTGAGTTCGGTGGCGAGCCTCCAGGGCGGATTGACCAGCAACAGCCCGGCCGAGGTCAGGCCGGTATCGGCGGCCTGCGGGGCGACGCTGAATTCGAGGCGCAGGGATGTTGCAGGCGACGCGCCGGTGCCGGCCAGCCGCGCGACATGCCGCGCAAGGTGATCGGTGGCGCGCCGGCTTTTCGCCGGATACCACAACAGATAACTGCCGGTCGGCCATTTCGCGAACGCCGCGGCGAAGCCTGCGGCGATCCGTTCGAATTCGTCCTTCGCCTCATAGGGCGGGTCGATCAGGACCAGGCCGCGCCGCTCGTTCGGCGGCACGAAGGCCGGCAACGCGACCCAGCCATCAAGGTCGACGACGCGGGCCTGGATATCGCGGCGCAACGCGTCGATCAGGCGCTTGCGCGCGGCCGGTTCGACCTCGCATGCGGTCAGGCGGTCCTGCGGTCGCAGCAGCGCCCGCGCGATCAGCGGCGATCCCGGATAGGCCTTGAGCTCCGTTTGCGGGTTGAAGGCCCGGACGATATCGAGATAGGGCGCGAGCAGCGGCAGCGTGGTTTGCGAAAACCGCGCCTGCATCACCCGGGCGATGCCGGTGAGCCATTCGCCGCCGCGCTGCGCTTCATGGCTGGTGAGATCATAGAGGCCGGCACCGGCATGGCTGTCGATGACGCGGAACGCAGCCGGCTTGTCCTGCAAATGAATCAGAACGCGCACCAGCACGATGTGCTTGATGACGTCGGCGAAGTTGCCGGCATGAAAGCCGTGACGGTAATTCATGGAAAGGTCGGCGGGCCTTTGAGGAGACACCGCCACCTTCTACGCGTCATGGCCGGGCTTGTCCCGGCCGTCCGCAGCTTCGCCAGCGATCCGGCGAACGATACGACTTGGGCGTCCGGGATTGGGCGTCCAGGAAAAATCCGGGCCCTGGCGGCGGTAACTAGCCGCCGCCCCGCATCGGCGGCATCGACACCTGGTCGCGCCGGCAGCCGCGGCGATCGATTTCCTCGCAGGAGCGGAATTGCAGGTCCTTGCTGAGGCAGATGCGCACTTCGCTGAGCCGCGTCCGGTTGCAGGTCACGGCGATCGCAGCGCCAGTGAGGCCAGGATTGGCCTTGACGAACGCCTCCTCGATCTCGGCCGGCGCAACGGTCTTCGGCTCGGATAATTCGAGATATTCCTCGGGGATTTTCACGGCGGCGCGCGCCTTGCGGATGGTTTCGAAATAGGCACGCTCGTCCAGTCCCGAGCAGGTGCCGTGCTTGTCCCACTCATTGTAGATCAGGCCGGGCGCCGGCATCAGATCGAGCATCGACGTCATGATGTTGCGGGCGAGCCGCGGCGACGGCCGCTGGCAATATTGGGGAAAGCCGTGCTCATATTGCGGCCACAGCCCATGCACCACGAAGGAGAATGGCCGCCCGCCGCACTGGGCTGGCGAACGCCGGCCACTGCCGCGCTCCTCCGCCTCCTCGCAGAACGACGGCGACCACGACAGCGACAGCACGTAATAATCGAAATCACCGGGCGTATCCTGCTGCCGGTCCTGCGCCGATGCCGGCCCCAGGGTCGCAAGGCCGATCAGCGCCGCGAGGATGAGCAGGCCTACCGCGATAAGAAGCGAAGAAATTAAGCTCCGCTGAACACGAACCATGACAACGCCCCCATGCCTAAACCTGCCGGGAGCCTAGCAGGCGCTCGGAACATTTCAAGAACAAAGAGGTAGGACCGACCGACCGTCGCTTGTGGGCGGAGCGTGTTGCCAAAGCGCGCGTGGAATTCAGGGCCGGGCGGCCTTGCAGGCCGGATTATAGGCCCAGTTGCGGTCGAGCCCGGTGACGCACCATTCGACGCCCTGGCTGAAACTGGCAAACCCGCCATCCTCGATGATCGAATAATGCACATGACGCAGCTTGCCGTCGCTCAACATCACGTCGGCGCTGCAGTAGCGGCGTGGAATGTTGTCGGACTGCCAAGGCCGGAACGCGGTTTCGTGGATCCGCTGATAACCGGTGATGGTCAGGCCGGAATTCCAATAGGTGCTTTCCTTGTCCTGGAATTGATAGGAGATGGTCGACAATGCGGATTCGCAAGGTGCCACCTGCCCGTCATATCTCGGGCCGGAAAGCCAAAAATTCAGTTCGAACGGGTTGGCTGCGTTGGCCGCCGGCCCGCATGCGAACAGGCCGAGCAGGGCGCCGAGCGCGACGCCAAGGCCGGTTTTTTTCAGGGGTTTGAACAGTTCGCGCATGGCTAATCCGCCGGAGGGATGATCCAACGCGCGGACGGTGCCGCGAACCCCGGGCAAGGTCAAGTGCGCCAAAAACACAGCAGGGAAAATACTGTGATTTCACTAGGCCGCTGGAGGGCGACGGCATAGTGGGCTGGGATCGAACCGCGAACATTCCGCGACCGGGGCTGTTCCGCCCGGTGAACACCCATCCCTCCCGAGATGCGACGCCGCTGGTATGATATCCAGATGGAACGGCGCGGGAGGGAGCCCGCCTCTCAGGGGCGGCGGGTCTTTTCGTCGGTCATCCAGTTTAGGCGTCGGTAGCCGCTTTGCCTTGGTGCTGCCCTTGGGGCGGCCACCTTTGGGGCGGGAGGGTTTTAACGTCGTGTTAAAACCATCAAGATCACGACTGACCTGCATCGCGCTCACATTCAGCGCCTTCCCGATCCTCGCCATCGTCCATTCACGTTGAGCGTAGAGTATTGGGCTGCGGGCCGCCGTGGTGCCATTGCCTAGCGATCTAGCGTGGCGTTATCGTGTGCTGCACTTCGCGTGCAAATCAGCGGAGCAAGAGTCAATGCGGCGGCCTAACGTCGTGCAAATCATCGGCTGGACAAGCTTCGCTGTGGCGGGCGCTGTATTCCTGTTCATGCCCGATGGCGCGTTGCGCCTCGGCATTGTGCTGGCGAGTACCGCAGTTGCTATGATTGTTGGCATCATAGCCGGCGGGAGAGAGTAACGGACACAGCTAGCTTGGGGAGGAGCCGGATGCTTTCCCACCGTGACGGTTCGGCGAACGATGTCCGGATCGCGCTTCTCGGCATCACCGATGGCGCGGGCCTCGTGGAGTTCCTTATCGCTGATACCAACATCGGCGGGACCAAACTTCCCGTCTGGAAGTTTGGTTACCTTGTCGTTTCCTCCTCGCTTGCGAGCCTCACCCCGCTCCTGCGAGGCATCGTATTCATCGGCAAGGCGGCGTTTCGCCTGTGCATCGATGTTGGGGGGCGTCGGCCCGATGGGAGCCGCTGGGGCGGCCCGACATTCGCTATTCCTGTGCCGGCATATCTTTTTCCCGCCCGTGGCCCAGCAAGCGCATAGGTGACTCCCGCTGGCCGTTTGACGGCCACAACCCGGCTGAGAAAGGAAAACGGCCCCGGCTTGGGAGGCAAGCCGGGGCCAACTTGGAGGTTCGTGCCGGGGGGTGAGGGCACCTTCATCAAACCGTCCAAGAGCTACCCCATCGTCCATCGAGGCATTTGTCGAACGTCACCTTGGATCGGATCGGCAACTGACGTTGCGGCTGGCGCGAGGGGTCTTCGCCCAACGCCGCAGCAACTTCCTTGAGACTCGTTACAAGGTCAATCGCATCGGCGCGTCCCAAAGACTCCGCAGCAGCTTCTATGAGACTCCTTACAAGCACCTGATCAGTGATGTCTCGGGCGAGACGAAGTGCTTGCTCTGCCTTGTCGCGAAGGTATGAAGAGTCTGTCATAGGCTTCACCGCTGGATCAGAACGCTCCCACTTGCGCGTTTCGCCGTCGGGCCAACGCGGCCCTCAGAGGAGCGAAGTTTGCCGAATTAGGGAAATTTTTTTATCTTTGGGTTGAGCAAATTTTTTCTTATGGGGGTAGCGGTCCAAAAGTGAATGCGGCGACCGGCCCTCGATATGGCCTGTCCCGATGCCGCCAACTGCATGAAGGCGAGGCCATGGTTACCGGGAGCCCTACGTCGTGGACGCCTATGGCCGGCTCTCAGCAATCATGGGGGTCGAGCTTTTTCCGACAATGCGCTCCGCTCAAGAAATCCTTGCGGATGAAGGGGTTAGCTCTGCTGCGACTGCGGCAACAATAGAGGTCAAGTGCAGGGCGGCAACACCTGCCGATAACCCGACGCCGAACCGGACGCCGTTCTTTTCACGGCGGCGGATGCGCTCTAAAGTGGGCGGGAACGAACAGGGAGTCTGCGATGCGATGGATGGGGGCCGCGAGCCTGGTTGCCGTGTGCGGAATGCTGGCGTTCGCGCCGGCGCGGGCCGACACCGTGCCGCCGTTCAAGGGCAATGACACCGGCGGCATCATCGCCTTTTCGCTGACACACCAGACCGATATCCGGACGCTGGCGATCAATCACTGTGCGTCCTACGGCAAAGTGGTGAAATTCCTCGCGGTCGAACCCCATGACGGCGGCTACATCTCGTTCGCCTGCCGCTGGCTGCCCTATGCCGCCGAACGGCCGCTGCGCACCTATTACTGAGCCGAACCGTTCCGCCGCAGCAGATCGATCGGAAGCGCAGAACATGACGCGGCTTGTTGCATTCTGTCTGGCGTGCGGTTTGCTGGCGCTGCTGCCGGCAGCCGCGGCGCGCGCGGACGAAATGCCGCTTCGCAAGCCCGGCCTGTGGGAAATGAAGATGATGCGGACCGGATCGCCGCTGCCCGAGATGACGATGCAGCAATGCACCGACGAGACCACCGACAAGGCGATGAGCGACGTGTTCTCGCCGCTGTCGCGGGAGGTTTGCTCCAGGCGCGACGTCCAGAAGACCGCGACCGGCTATATCGCCGATACCGCGTGCAGTGTCGGCGGCATGTCGATGACCACACACTCCGAAATATCGGGGGATTTCAACTCCGCCTATACCGTCAAGTCGACCTCGCACAGCGAACGCGGTCCGAACGCCGCGCCGGGCGATCACGTCACCACCATCGAGGCGAAGTGGCTCGGTGCCTGCAAGCCCGACCAGAAGCCCGGCGATGTCGTGATGCCCGGCGGCTTCAAGCTGAACATCAAGGACGCGGACAAGCTGAAAGGCCTGCTGCCGAAAAAATAGCGGCATAGCCGGGCCTCATGGTTCGAGACGGCGCGGAGTTTATCATCGGGCCGCGCTTCGCGCGGACCCGTTGGCGCCTCCTCACCATGAGGGTCTCCTCATCCCGAGGAGCGGCCACTTGGCCGCGTCTCGAGGGATGAAGGCCCACCCCCGCGGCCTCATGGTTCGAGACGCGCCTGCGGCGCTCCTCACCACGAGGGTTGAGATCTCATCCCGAGGAGCGGCCACTGGCCGCGTCTCGATCGATGCGGCCATAGTGCTCCGTCGCTAGACCGGTATGCGCACCGTGGCGCGAAGTCCGCCCATCGGGCTGTCGCCGAGCATGATGTCGCCGCCGTGCGAACGCGCGATGTCGCGGGCAATCGCAAGGCCAAGCCCGGTGCCGCCTTCGTCCTGGTTGCGGGCGTCGTCGAGCCGCAGGAACGGCTTGAACACTTCCTCGCGCATCTGCCGCGGAATGCCCGACCCGTCATCGTCGACCATCACGGTCAAATAGCGGTGGTCGCGGTGGCCGCTGATCGAGATCGCGTTGGCGTGCCGCGCCGCGTTCGATACCAGATTGCCGAGGCAGCGTTTGAACGAGGCTGGCTTCACCGTCACCACCGGCAGGCCGTGAAACGATACGGTGGCGGTGTGGCCGTTGCGCTCGGCGTCGCTGCGCAGTTCCTCCAGCGCCTGCGTCATGTCGGTCGGCTGCGCGTGCTCGCCGCCGTCGCCGCGGGCGAAGGCAAGGTAGGCCTCGAGCATGCCGGACATCTCGTCGACATCCTTGCGCATGCCCTCGACTTCCGGACTGTCGCCGATCAGCGCGAGTTCGAGCTTGAAGCGGGTCAGGATGGTGCGCAGGTCGTGGGAGACTCCGGCCAGCATCGCGGTGCGCTGCTCGATCGAGCGCTCGACGCGCGATTTCATCTCGAGGAACGCCTGCGCGGCGCGGCGCACTTCCCGCGCGCCGCGGGGCCGGAAGTTCGGCGCATCGCGGCCCTTGCCAAAGCTCTCGGCGGCATCGGCCAGCCGCAGGATCGGCTTGATCTGGTTGCGCAGGAACAGCACCGAGACGATCAGCAGGATCGACGATGTGCCGACCATCCAGAACAGGAAGATCTCCGAATTCGAGGCGTAGGCGGCGCTGCGCTGGGCGAAGATGCGCATCACCGCGTCGTCAAGCTGAATGCGGATTTCGACGAGATTGGAATTGCCGACGGTATCGATCCAGAACGGCCTGCCGATCTGGCGCCCGAGTTGCACCGACAGCGACTGGTCGAGCAGCGAAAAAAACGGCTTCGGGCCAGGCGGGGGCATGTCGCCCACCGGCAGGAAATCGACCACCAAATTGAGCCGTTGCTGGGCGATGCGCCGCAGCTGCGAGCGGTCCTTGTCCTGCGGATAGCCCTTGTAGACGTCGATCAGGCCGGCGATGTCCTGCACCACCGAGGCCGACAGGCGCCGCGTCACCGTGTTCCAGTGCCGCTCCATGAACACGAACGCCACCACCGACTGCAGCACCACCATCGGCACGATCATGATCAGCAGCGCGCGGGCATAAAGGCCGGTCGGCATCCAGGCCTTGAACGCGTTGCCCATCCAGCCATTGGCCGCGGAGACGCGGCCGGCGGCGGTGCGGATCAGCGTAAGGCCGGTGTCGAGCGTGCTCATCGATCAGGATTCACAGATCAGGTTCACGGGCGGTCTTCCCGGTTCAAGGCGATGCGACCAGGCGATAGCCGATGCCGCGTACCGCCTGCAGGAACAGCGGGTTGGCGGGATCGTGCTCGATCTTGCGCCGCAGGCGGTTGATCTGCACGTCCACCGCGCGTTCGTTGACGGTGCCGTTGCCGGTGAGCGCCCCGCGCGGCACCGTCTCGCCCCGCGCCTGGGCGAGGATGCGCAGCATGTCGCGTTCGCGATCGGTGAGATGGATCACTTCCTCGTTCTGGCGCAATTCGCCGCGCTCGAGATGGAAGAGGTAGGGTCCGAACGCGACCTGTTCCAGCATTTCCACCGGCGGCGGTGCGCTGCGCTTCAGGATATTGCCGATCCGCAGCAGCAGCTCGCGCGGCTCGAACGGCTTGGCGACATAATCGTCGGCGCCGATTTGCAGGCCCTCGATCCGGCTTTCCGCCTCATGGCGCGCCGTCAGCATGATGATCGGTACCGACGACGAGGTGCGGATGAAACGGGCGAGCTCGAACCCGGTTTCGCCGGGCATCATCACGTCGAGGATCAGCATATCGAAATGCAGGCCGAGCAGCTTGGCACGGGCGTCCTTGGCGCTCATCGCGGTGGTGACGCGATAGCCTTCGCCGGAGAGAAAGCGCGACAGCAGATCGCGGATCCGGCGGTCGTCGTCGACCAGCAGCAGATGCGGGGCGTCGTCGGCCGGTTGCGGCGGCGGTTGAACGAGGGTTGCAGCCTGGGCCAAGATCATTCCTTTGCAGTTGGATTGGCGGGCTTGAGGATGGTCTCCAGCACCTTGTCGGGATCGTCGTGATCGATCATCGCGCGCAGGAACTGGCGGACCGTATCGGCGCCGGACGGTCCGATCTCCGCCAGCGCGCGATTGATGCGGGTGGTCTGCAGGCCGGCCAGCTTTGCCACCAGCGCCTCACCCTTGGCGGTGGCAAAAAGAAGGCGCTGGCGCCGGTCGTTGTTGCCGGTCCGCTGCACGATATACCCTTCATCGAGCAATTGCTTGAGAACCCGTCCCAGCGATTGCTTGGTGATGCGCAGCACATCGAGCAGATCGGCCACCTTGAGGCCGGGATAGCGGTGGACAAAATGCATCACCCGGTGATGCGCGCGGCCAAACCCGAAGGCTTCCAGCTCATGATCGGCGTCGCCGACGAAATCCCGATAGGCGAAGAATAGCAGCTCGATGATATCCCAGCGCAAATCGCCGGCGCGCGGGGCGGCGGCGCGGCCTGGCTCCCTCGAATCGAGGTCGCGCGACGGGCCTGAGAAATTTATGTCAGCCATATTGACATATCTTGGGTTCAATGTTACAAATCTGCCAGTCGCTGTGAAATATTAAGTCGTATCCGAGGTCGGCGACATTCCGAGTGACCGCCAAGGCCGCAAGCTGCGGCGCCGGCTGCGAATTGGACTACCGCGCAATTGTCGAGCGGCATCGCGGCAAACATACTGGACTTCGCGCGTTCCGCCAAAGCGGAAACCGGCCTAAAAAGACCGGGCGAGCGAGGGTCAGGGGTCAAAACCATCACGCCGCCGCTTGGGCGCGGACTGCGTCAATCCGGGAGAGAGCCCATGGGAGTTTCGTTCGATCAGATCGATGGCGCCGCCTGGCTGAAATTCGAAATCCGGCCGGCGGCGGCCCCGACGTCCGAACAGGAGCGTGCGGCAAGGCTCGTGGACCCCGGCTTCGGCCGGATTTTTACCGATCACATGGCGGTGGTCCGCTACAATCAGGCGAAGGGCTGGCATGGCGCGCGCGTCGAATCCCGCGCCAATTTCCCGCTCGATCCGGCCACCGCCGTCCTGCATTACGCGCAGGAGATTTTCGAAGGCCTCAAGGCCTATAAGCGCGACGACGGCGGCGTGAACCTGTTCCGCCCCGACGCCAATGCCCGGCGCTTCCGGAATTCGGCCGAGCGCATGGCCATGGCGCCGGTGCCCGAGCCCGTGTTCATCGAAGCGGTCGAGCAGCTCGTGCGCATCGACCGGGCCTGGATGCCGGACGGCGAGGGCAGTCTCTATTTGCGGCCCTTCATGATCGCGAACGAGGTCTTCCTCGGCGTGAAGCCTTCCTCGGAATACATCTTCGCCGTCATCGCCTCGCCGGTCGGCTCCTATTTCAAGGGCGGACCTGCGCCGGTGTCGATCTGGGTGTCGGAGAACTACACGCGCGCCGCGATCGGCGGCACCGGCGCCGTCAAATGCGGCGGCAATTACGCCGCGAGCCTGCGCGCGCAGGCGGAGGCCATCGATCACGGCTGCGATCAGGTGGTTTTCCTCGATGCGGTCGAGCGCCGCTATATCGAGGAACTCGGCGGCATGAACGTTTTCTTCGCGTTCGACGACGGTTCGCTACTGACGCCGCCGCTCGGCACCATCCTGCCAGGCATCACCCGCGATTCGATCATTGCGCTTTCGAAGGATTCCGGCACGCGCGTGCGCGAGGAGGCCTACACGATCGACCAGTGGCGCCTGGACGCCGCCAGCGGCAAGCTGAAAGAGGCCTTCGCCTGCGGCACGGCGGCCGTCATCTCGCCGATCGGCAAGGTGTGTTCCGCGAGCGGCGATTTTCTGGTCAGCGGCGGCGCGGCCGGCCCGGTCGCCATGGGGCTGCGCCAGAAGCTGGTCGACATCCAGTACGGTCGCACGGCCGACCCGCACAACTGGATCAGAAAGGTGCTGTGACCGGCGGCGGAATTATTCCGCCGCTTCCGCGACAGGCGCGCGCTTTTCCCCTCTCCCCTTGTGGGAGAGGGTGCCCGAACGAAGTGAGGGCGGGTGAGGGGTATCTCTCCACGGATACAAACCCCTCATCCGTCGCGGACTGCGTCCGCGCCACCTTCTCCCACAAGGGGAGAAGGGAAGTAAGCACCGGTTGCCGCGCCGCGCCTCGGCTGGTACCACCCCGCCATGGCCGACAAACCGAAAAAACCGCAAAAATTAAGAGCCCGCCTGCCGCGCGGGCTGGAAGACCGTGGCCCGGCGGCGATCGCCGCCACGCGGCGGATGGTCGAAAAAATCCGCGAGGTGTTCGAGCGCTACGGCTTCGAGCCGGTGGAAACCCCGGCGATGGAATTCACCGACGCGCTCGGCAAGTTCCTGCCCGACCAGGACCGTCCCAACGAGGGCGTGTTCTCGTTCCAGGACGACGACGAGCAGTGGATCTCGCTGCGCTACGACCTCACCGCGCCGTTGGCGCGCTACGTCGCGGAGAATTTCGATTCCTTGCCAAAACCCTATCGCAGTTATCGCGAAGGCTACGTCTATCGCAACGAGAAGCCGGGGCCGGGCCGCTTCCGCCAGTTCATGCAGTTCGACGCCGATACGGTGGGGAGCGCGTCTCCTGCCGCCGACGCCGAAATGTGCATGCTGGCCGCCGACACCATGGAAGCGCTCGGCATCCCCCGCGGCAGCTATGTGGTGAAGGTCAACAACCGCAAGGTGCTTGATGGGGTGCTTGAATCCGTGGACCTTGGTGGCGAAGCTAACTTTGAGAGACGGCTGACGGTCCTAAGGGCGATCGATAAGTATGATCGTCTCGGCGATGGTGGCGTGCGATTGCTTCTGGCCGAAGGTCGAAAGGATGAAAGCGGCGACTTTACTAAGGGAGCAGGTCTTGACCGAGACCAGATTCACCAAGTCATGACGCTATTGTCCTCTAATCCCGATGTTACAGAAGGAAAATTTCTTTCTGAATGGCAACGCCAAGACTCTAGAGATATCGGAAGCGGGCTTTTTATAACCAATCAAGCAACGTTGGAGAAATTCCGATCCCATTTTCCTCACCCACTCTGTCTCCAAGCTTTCGACGAATTAGAGGAAATTGCAAATCTGGCGCAGGCGGGTGGATATGCCACTAAGCGGATTCTGATTGATCCCTCCGTCGTCCGCGGCCTCGAATATTACACCGGCCCCGTCTTCGAGGTCGAACTGCTGCTCGAAACAAAGGACGAAAAAGGCCGCCCGGTCCGCTTCGGCTCGGTCGGCGGCGGCGGCCGTTATGATGGGCTGGTGTCGCGGTTTCGCGGTGAGCCGGTGCCGGCGACCGGGTTTTCGATCGGGGTGTCGCGGCTGCAGGCCGCGCTGACCCTGCTCGGCAAGCTTGACACAAGGCCGGCATTCGGCCCCGTGGTCGTCACCGTGTTCGACCGCGACCGCCTCGCTGACTATCAAAAGATGGTCGCGGCGCTGCGCAACGCCGACATCCGTGCCGAACTCTATCTCGGCAACCCGAGGAACATGGGCAACCAGCTCAAATATGCCGACCGGCGCAACAGTCCCTGCGTCATCATCCAGGGCAGCGACGAGAGGGACGACCCCGCCGGGCCGCAGGTTCTGCTCAAGGACCTCGTGCTGGGCGCCGAGTTGGCCAAGCTGGAAAAAGACCGCGAGGAATATCTGCAGAAGCAGGGCGAAGCCCAGACCAAGGTGCCGCAGGCCTCGCTGGTCGAAGCGGTGCGCAAGATTCTTGATAGGCACGGGGTCAAGTGGAATTAAGAAGGCCGTCACGTCAAAATTGAACGGAAGCGGTGCGGAATACTGGATCATCCGCTTTCGCGGATGATGACGACCGTGCAAGATGACGACCGTGCAAGATGCAGTCGCAGGAGCAAGGGAGAGACCAGGATGCCCGAGATTACCATAAGCATGGCCGCCGGCCGTACCGACGAGCAGAAGGCCGGGATGATGCGCGATATCACCCAGGCGCTGGTGAAGAATCTCGGCGTCGATGCCGATGCGGTGGTGATCCAGATCAACGAGGCCCCGCTGGCGCACAAGATGAAGGGCGGCAAGACCTTTGTCGAGCGCGCCGCCGCGAAGAAATAGCCCTTGGTCGTTCCCGCGCACGCGGGAACCCATACGCCGCGGCCCATCGATCGGGGCCGCCGCCCGTTGCCTTCCGTAACAATCGACAGCGGTGGTTATGGGTCCCCGCGTGCGCGGGGACCACCCGTTGGCCCTTAAGGACAGCGATGGACGCGCGCAAGGTCATTGAGGTCGGCATGAGCGCCGAGCGCACCCTGGTGGTGCCGCCGGAGCGCGCCGTCGGGCATTTTGTCCCTCATATGCCGATGGTCTATGCGACACCGATGATGATCCTGGAAATGGAGATGGCGGCGGCCGACGCCATCTCGGCGCGTCTGCAGTCGGGCTGGGTCACCGTCGGCACCGAGGTCGACATTCGGCATCTGGCCGCGACCCCGGTCGGCGCGCGGGTGCGCACGACCGCGAAGGTGATCGCGGTGGAACGCCGGGTGATCCGGTTCGAGGTCGAAGCCTTCGATGACCTTCGCCGCATCGGCGAGGGCCGTCACGCCCGCGCCCTGGTCGATGTCGCGAGCTTTACCAAGCGCCTCGAGTCGAGCTAACGGTTCTCCATTTCATCCTGAGGAGCGGCCACTTGGCCGCGTCTCGAAGGATGAAGCCGGGCCTCGTGGTTCGAGACGCGCGGCGTTG
>Ga0208849_1000783_pt1 | contig 26436 bp, 23 predicted proteins | sample NGESurdeep072012_10_FD_184470 | JGI IMG/M metagenome (GOLD analysis project Ga0208849, IMG submission 184470) | Arctic peat soil microbial communities from Barrow, Alaska - NGEE Surface sample 53-3 deep-072012 (SPAdes) | ecosystem: Environmental > Terrestrial > Soil > Wetlands > Peat ... | reverse complement strand
CCCCCCTCACCGCCATTCACCCGCCGTTCAGGCGCGCCGTGAAAAATCGGCCTCGGGATTGGCCAATCAAAGGTGTGCGATGAGTGGGATATTCGGTTTGGCGGGCAAGTGGGCGGCGGGGATTTCAGCCCTGGCGCTGGTCGCGGGGCCGCTTGCGGCCGGCGCGCAGCCCTATGATGGTCCACCGGCGCCACAGGGCGATGTTGCGCCGCCTCAGGGCCAGTATGCGCCGCCGCCTCCGGGCTACCAGGGCCAGGGTCCAGGACCCGCTCCCGGCGCCTATGACCCACACGCGCAGCAGGCCGACCAGGCCTATGCCCAGCGCTATTCGCAGTGGGCGGCGCAGTACTGCGTCGAGCGGCGTAACAACAACACCGTCGCCGGCGCGGTGATCGGCGGCGTGCTGGGCGCGGTGGTCGGCTCGAACCTGGCCGGCCGCGGCGATCGCGGCGGCGGCGCCTTCGTCGGCGGCGCGGTGGGCGCGACGGCCGGCGCGGCGGTCGGCGCCAATTCGGGCCAGGGCGGCAGTTGCCCGCCGGGCTATGTCATCCGCGGCGGGGCGCCGGCGTTCTATTTCGAGGGTCCTGGCTATGGCCCCGATGTCTATTACGGCGGGCCGGCCTGGTATCAGCCTTGGTTCTTCGTCGGCGGCCAGTGGATCTATCGGCCCTACCGGTCCTGGTACTGGGGTCACCGCCAGTACTGGGGCGGCGGATGGCGCGGCCGGCCCGGCGGCTATGATCGCGGCCGCTGGCGGTAGTGGACCCGGGGGGCCTTGCGCCCCCTCCGTCACGGCGCGAGAAAGAGCGCCGCGCCACCTCCCCCGCAAGAGGACGGGGGAGGATTTGGCGACGTGTGGGGGAGAGATCGGATGAGCCTGAGCGTGGTCGGGGCGGGGCTTGGCCGCACAGGCACACTGTCGCTAAAGCTGGCGCTGGAGCAGCTTGGCCTTGGCCCCTGCTATCACATGGCCGAGGTGTTCAAGAACCCCGCGGCGCCCGGCTATTGGGAGGCGGCGGCCGACGGCCAGGCGATGGACTGGGAGCAGGTCTTCGATGGCTATCGGGCCACCGTCGATTGGCCAAGCGCGACCTTCTACAAGACCCTCGCCGATGAATATCCGCAGGCCAAGGTGATCCTGACCCTCCGCGACCCGGAGGCCTGGTTCGCCTCGACCCAGGCAACGATCTTCACCCAGGATTACACCAAGGCCCCGACCAACCCGTTCGAATCGATGGTCCGCAAGGTGGTCGGGCGGATGTTCGAGATGCGCATGCACGAGCGCGACTGGGTGATCTCGGTCTTCGAGCGGCATAACGAAAGGGTTCGCGCGGCGATTCCGCCCGAACGACTGCTGGTCTATGAGGTCGCCAGCGGCTGGTCGCCGCTGTGCGCCTTTCTGGGCAAGCCGGTTCCGGACGGGCCGATGCCGCACGTCAGTTCGACCGAGGCGTTCCGCTCGAACTTTGGGCCCAACGCGCCGACGAATCGCGGCGCCCCGGCCTGACCGGCTGGATGGCCGCTGCTAGAGCTTTTTGGCGCGGTCTTCGGCCTTGCCCTTGGTATTGAGCGCCTTGCCGGCGAATTTCTGGGCGGCGCCCTTGGCCTGAAGGCTGGCGTTGCCGGTGGCCTTGCCGGTGGCTTCCTTGATCGTGCCGCGAGCCTCGCGCGCGGCGCCTTTGACGCGGTCCTTGTTCATGGTGGCTTCCTTGAAGATTGGCTGTAGAGCGAATGTCAAAGAAACTGTCGTGGCCGCCCGGAGGTTCCAGGCGCATGAAAGCTTACATAAAACTCCCTTCTCCCGCAGGGGGAGAAGGACGCGACTCGTCTAAACGCGGCGCCGGCGGCGGGACCAGACGGCGGCGGGGCCGCCGGCGAGCCCGAAGTAGAAGCCGACGTCGTAGGCCACCGATGTGTTCTTCAGCTCGTAGAGACGCCAGGGCCACGGCACGATTCCGGGGGCCAGCTTGCGGATCACCTCGACCAGGAGGGTGATCGGGGCGATCAGCCCGTGCCAGAAACCCAGGACCAGTTGCGAGAGCACGCCGCCGGCCAAGGCCTGGTGCGACTCCGCCGAACCGGCGGCGCACGCGGTAAGCAGGCAGGCCAGGCCCACCGCCAGAACTATCGCACCGGATCTCTTCATCGCCAGCTCCCCTGCCGCGGCTTTCCGCCGGCATTCCATCGCTCGCCACGGTCAAGGTCAAGGCGGCTGACGATTTTCTTGAGCCAAAGCGCTCGCGCCCGGCGCGGGGGGCCTTTAGTCTAGGGGTCAGAAAAGCCGAGGCAGAGGGAGATGAAGACGTGAGCACCAGCGATCCGGAGGCGGAACTCAACGACCTGAGGATGTCGGAAAAGGCCCAGCCGCTGTTCGACGCCGTCAAGCGACACATTGCCGAAAACGTCGCCCCGATCGCCGAGGAATTCTATCAGCTTGGCGAGGGCCGCGCCGATCGCTGGAGCTGGGCCCCTGGGCAGCTCGAACTCTTGGACCGGGCCAAGCAGAAGGCCAAGGCCTCGGGCCTGTGGAACTTCTTCCTGCCCGACGCGGAGACCGGCCAGGGCCTGAAGAACCTCGACTATGCCTACATCGCCGCGGAACTGGGCAAGCAGCCTCTGGCCTCGGAGACGCTGAACTGTTCGGCCCCGGACACCGGCAACATGGAGGTGCTCGAGCGGGTCGGCACGCCAGAGCAGAAGGAGCGGTGGCTGAAACCCCTGCTCAACGGCGAGATCCGCTCGTGTTTTGCCATGACCGAGCCGAACCTCGCCTCATCGGACGCCAAGAACATCGGCACGCGGGCCGAACTCGTGGGCGACCAGTGGGTGATCAACGGCGAGAAGTTCTACATCTCCGGGGCCGGCGATCCGCGCTGCAAGGTGATGATCTGTATGGTCAAGACCAGCCCCGATGCGCCGCGGCAATTCCAGCAGTCGCAGATCCTGGTGCCGATGGACACGCCCGGCGTCGACGTGCTGGGCCCGATGCACGTCTTTGGTCATGACGACGCGCCGCACGGCCACATGCACATCAAGCTCGACAATGTACGGGTGCCCCAGGAAAACATTCTGATGGGCGAGGGGCGGGGCTTCGAGATCTCGCAGGTGCGCCTGGGTCCCGGGCGCATCCACCACTGCATGCGCTCTATCGGCCAGGCCGAGCGCGCACTGGACCTGATGGTCAAGCGGGCGACATCGCGCGAGGCGTTCGGCAAGCCGCTGATCCAGCTGGGCAAGAACCTCGAACTGGTCTCGCGGGCGCGGATCGAGATCGAGGCCATGCGGCTGATGGTGCTGAAGGCGGCCAAGGCCATGGATGTGCTCGGCAACCGCGAGGCGCGTGTCTGGGTGCATATGGTCAAAGCCATGGTGCCGGAGCGGGTCTGCCAGATCATCGACCAGGCGATCCAGATCCACGGCGCGGCGGGGGTCTCGCAATGGACGCCGCTGGCCGGCATGTACACCAGCCAGCGCACCTTGCGCATCGCCGATGGTCCCGATGAGGTGCATCACCTGGTCGTCGGCCGCGCCGAACTGAGCCGGCACTAGACGGGGCCGGAGGGCGCTGATTTAGGAGATAGGACGTGGACGGAGCAACCGCGGCGAAGCCGCTGACCCGGGCAGAAGCGATCGGCGCCTTGACCGCGCCGGGACAGGCCTACGAACTGGAGGTGCGCGAGATCGGCGGTCGGTCGCTGCGGGTGTTCGCAGGCGCGCCCGCCTCGCTGCGCGAGCTTTACGCGCAGACCCGCAGCGACAAGACCTTCGTCGTCTACGAAGACGAACGGCTGACCTTCGACGGGGTCTGGCGCCGCGCGGCCGGATTGGCGAAGCTGCTGAAGGGGCGCTACGGCATCGCCAAGGGCGATCGCGTGGCCATCTCCATGCGCAATTTTCCCGAGTGGATCGTGGCCTTCGAGGCGATCACCGCCCTTGGGGCCGTTGCCGTGGCGATGAATGCCCTCTGGCGGCCGGAGGAGCTCGAATACGGCCTGCGCGACTGTGGCGCCAAGGTGCTGATCGCCGACCAGGAGCGCCTCGACCGCTTCGCCCAGTGCTCCAGCGATCTCGACGTCGCGGTCATCGCCGTGCGGCCGACGATGGCGGACGCGCGCGACCTCAAGGGCCTTCTGCAAGGGGTCGGCGAGTCCCCGATGCCGGACGCCGAGGTTCTGCCGGACGACCCGGCGACGATCATCTACACCTCCGGTTCGACCGGGCACCCAAAGGGGGTGGTCTCCAGCCATCGGGCCATTCTCAGCGCCTTGCTGTCCTGGGAGCTCGATGCCCTGGCCGGCGCCCTTATGGCTGGGATCGAGCCGGCGGCGCCGGCGATCCAGCCGACGACACTGCTGGCGGTCCCGCTCTTTCACGTCAGCGGCTCGCACAAGATCTATCTCGAATCCTATCGGGCCCAGCGAAAAGTCGTCTGCATGTACAAGTGGGATCCGGCCGTCGGCGCGGCGCTGATCGAGCGCGAAAAGATTTCATCGTTCATCGCCCCCGCGGCGATGACCGGCGATCTGGTGCGCGAGGCGGCGCGCACCGAGCGCGATCTCTCGACGCTGATGGCCGTGGGCGGCGGCGGCGCCCACCGGGCCCCCGAACAGGTCAAGGCCATCGACGCATCCTTCGCCAGCGCCATGCCGGCCACCGGCTGGGGGATGACCGAAACCAACGGCATCGGCACCGGGATCGGCGGGCCGGAATATCTGGCCCGGCCGGCCAGTTCTGGCCGCTGCGCCGCGGTGCTCGACCTGAAAGTGGTCGACGAGGCGGCCCGCGATCTGCCGCCCGGCCAGCGCGGCGAGCTGCTGGTCCGCGGGACCTCGATGTTCAGCGGCTATTGGAACCGGCCGGAGCTCAACGCGACCCTGTTCGAGGACGGCTGGTTTCGCACCGGCGACGTGGCCTATCTCGATGACGAGGGCTTTCTGTTCATCGTCGACCGGCTGAAGGACCTGATCATTCGCGGCGGCGAGAACATCGGCTGCGGCCATGTGGAAGCGTCCATCCTGATGCACCCGGCCGTGCACGAGGCCGCGGTCTATGCCGTGCCAGACGAGCGGCTCGGCGAGGAAGTCGGGGCCACGGTGCACGCGGACGGGGCCCTTGACGCTGAAACGCTGCGCCAGTTCCTAAGCGCCCACCTGGCCCGCTTCGAGATTCCGAGCCTGATCGTCTTTTCACCGCAGCCGCTGCCCCGCACCGCCTCGGGCAAGATCCTCAAGCGCCAGCTCCGCGACGAGGCGCTGGCGCAGAGGCCGGGCGCTGGAGCGCCTTCGGACGGCTAGGGCGCCATCGACGCGCGCGCATGGAAAGCCAGCCCTTCTTCACCCGCGAAGGCGAGCGGTTCGCGCCGACGTCGGCCAGCCGTGGCCCGTGGGATGAAAAATCGCTGCACGGGCGGGTGATCGTCGGCCTGCTGGCCGGCGAGATCGAGGCGCGGCACGGCGGGCCTGGCTACATGCCGGCCCGGCTGACTGTCGACATGTACCGCCTGCCCGACCTTTCGCCGATCACCGTGACCACGCGGCTGGTCCGCGACGGCTATCGGATCAAGGTTATCGAAGCCGAGCTGATCAGCGCCGGGGCCTCGATGGCCCGCGGGTCGTGCCAGCTCTTGCGCCGCACCGCCAATCCGCCCGGCAAGGTGTGGAGTCCGCCGCCTTGGAACGCGCCGGCGCCCGGCGACACGCCCGCGCCGGCCGAAGGGCGAAGCGCGATGGGCGGGATGTGGGCGATGCGGCCGATCGCCGGCGCGATGGGCGCGCATGGCCCGCGCCGCACCTGGATGGCCGAAGTGCGGCCGATGGTCGAGGGCGCGGCGCTGACCCCGTTCGTGCGCGCGGCGCTGGCGGCGGATTTCGCCAGCCCATTCGCCAACGCCGGCGATGCGGGACTGGGCTACATCAACAGCGATGTCACCCTCTATCTGCACCGCGTTCCGGTCGGCGAATGGATCGGCTTCGAGGTGGTCAACCACCAGGCCACGGACGGCGTCGCCATCGGCGAATGCTGGCTTTATGACGAGGCCGGCGCCATCGGCTCGGCGAGCGTGGCGGCCCTGGCGCAGACACGCCGCATCGGTGAGAAACCGCGGGGGAGCCCTCACTCTCCGAAGCGGTAGACCAGGCGCGCGCCGACGTCGTCCATGCCCGGGTTCTGCGGCCCGGCCAGCTGGGCGTGGCTCAAATGAACATAGGACAATTCCGCGGCCCAGCGCCGCGAGAGGGTGTATCCCAGCGACAGCTCCGGCTCGAACAGCACCCGGGAACCCAGGTCGAGGTGATCGGGCCGGCGCTGGAATTGGTCGGCGTCGCCGTTCTGCACCGCCCCGCCGATGCCGGGCGCGATATAGAACCGGCGGCCCAAATGCAGGCGCACGAGAATGCCCGCCGCCGCGAAATCGACCCCGCCGGCGGTGTTGACCGAGCCCAGCCCATAGAAGTGGAAATCGCCCAGCCGATGCAAAAACCCGAGCGGCGCGGTGCGCGCGCCAAGCTCGAAGTCGGCGCCGTGCTCATAGCAGCAGACGGTGATGCCCAGCCTCGCGTCGTGGACATAGGCGCCGGCGAAGACTTCCTGCGCGCGGGCGCTGCCGACCGGCGCCCCGACCAGGGCGGCGGCGAGAACGAAGGGGGCAATGAGCGATCGTTGCATCGGGGATCCTCGCCCTTCTTACGACCGGGCGCAAAGCGCGCGCACCAGGTTTTCGTTGAACCTCTGGAAGGCCGGATTGACGAAGCCTTCCTTGCCCAGCCCCCATGACCATCTCACCGCGCCGGCGTTGAACACCCTGGCGCCGGCGGCGGACTGGAAATAGGTCGCCTCGGCCACGCCCGGCCGCCCGTCCGCCCCCATCGCCTGGCCTCGGAACAGCACCTGGACCGCATCGGCCGACAGATTGGCGTTGCGCGAGCGGCCGGCGTCCCACAGCCGCTTGCCGTCGCCATCGGGATCGCGATTATCCCACTCGTACCCGATCACCGGCGCGGCGACGTCGCCGACCTTCCAGCCCGTGCCCTGGAAGAACGGCAGGTCTGTGCTGGCGACGCGGTAGTCCGGTCGCTGGTCGGAGGCCGGATCGAACCAGTTCTGATAGGCGCCGCCGATCAGCATGGTCTCGGGCCGCCGCTCGCCGTCGCGAAACAGACTGGTGACCAGCAACGACGCATTGCCCGTCCCGGTGCGCGCGGCGATCGGGTCGGCCGAAGTCTTATAGCAGACCAGCTGGCGGCCCTGCGTGGGAACCCCCGGCGCCTGGTTCAGGTCGCCATAACGCACCTGGCAGTAGGCGGCGTCGGCGCCGAAAAAGGCCGTGCTGCGGCCGGTCTTGAAGATTCGCCGCTCGAAGGCCGAAAATTCTTCGCCGCTCCAGTACTCGTCGTGAGCGCCGGTGATCACCAGCGGATAGCGATCGAGAAGCCCCGGATCGGCGTGGACATCGAAATTGCCGGCGTAGTCGACCCCGCCAAGGCTGCCCGCCAGGTCCTCTAGCCATCCGACCAGAAAGGCGTCGTACTCGAAGAAGCTCGGCGGCGTCGGCCGATCCAAGCTGACCATCAGCCCACGGGTTTCATCGTCGCCGTTGGGATAGAGGCTGTGGCCGCCCCAGGGATTATAGGCCTGATAGGTGTTGGTCCCCAGGCGCACGAGCACGGCCCCCGATCGCGCCGGATTGCGCACGATCCACTGGGCGGCGCGCACGTCGCGTGTGGCGGTTGTCTGTTCGACGACATCGCAGCTGTAGCAGCCGGGCGGCCAGCCGCTGGTGTCGATGTTGGCGATCGCCGGCGGCCAGCCCGGGCCGATGGCCGCGCCGCTGCGGGTCGCGCCGCGATAGGCGACGGTGACGAAATCGCTCTTCCAGATCGGCGTCGGCGCAGCGTTCGCCGGTCCGATGCGAAACACCTCGAGGCGCACCGGGCGCGGGGGCTGGCCCGGGCCGCCGGCCATCATCACGTTCAGCCGCTCGCCCGGATCGAAACTTTGCCTGTCGGCGTAGGCCCAGATGCGCTGGCCCTTGAAAAACACCGTCCACGGATCGCCGATGGGGGCCGGAACGGGCGCGCCTTCGTTCTCACCGAAGGCCGGCAAGGGCGCGGCGGCGAGGCCAGCGCCGGCCATGAGCAGCCCGCGTCGGGGGAGGGTTGGCCAGCGGTTCATCTAAGCGAAGAGGTCAATCCTCCGCCGCCTCGAGACGCTCGGCGCGACCGATCAGATCGGTCATCCGGTGGGCGGCATGGACGGTCAGGCGATGGTGCGTGGCCCCCGGCCGAGGCAGGATCAAGGCCGCCATTTCGCGCGCGGCAGCCCTCTGCTCGTCGCTCGCCCTGGCCAGAAGGGCGATGACCAGGTTTTCCAGGGCAATGACCCGCGTGCGCATCTCCGCCCACTCGGCGCGGGCGACGAACATCGGGCCGCCCTGGGCCTCAACGGGCGCCGCGGCCTGCTGGGCGCCGTCCGGCTCGGCTCCGCCCTCGCCCTCCCATCGCGATAGCGCCCGCTGGCGTTGAGCCTGGTCGGTCGGCGGCTTGGCGTCCGGCATGGGCGGCCTCGCTTGTAGCAGTTGGGTCGGTCGTTCGAGCCTCAACCTAGCGGGGGCGACGCGGCGCGCAAGTCACCGAATTTGGCGCTCACGTCCACCGCCGCGGCCCCGCGGCGTAGCTGCAGTGTTCAACGGCCTGGGGATCACCCTTGATCACCTGCCAGCGGGTGGTCTTGCCGTCACGCCAGAAGCGAAGGTCGAAGGTGGCCTTGCCGACGCGCAGATCGCAGACCGAGAGGTCGGTGAGCCAGTCGGGCAGGGAAGGATCGATGTAGAGCTTGCCGGCCGGGGCGTCCGGCTGAAAGCCTACGATCATCTGCAGAAAGGCGAAGCAGCTGCCGGCGGCCCAGGCCTGGGGCACGTTGGCGCCCAGGTACTGGACCGGAAAGTTGGTCGGATCGCGCTGCAGGCCCGAATAGAGTTCGGGCATCTGATGGAGCGTGAAATAGCTGGCCGCGCCGCTGATATCGCGGGCGATCCGCGTGGCCTCGTCGACGAACCCATAGCGGCGAAAGCCCATGGCGATAATGGCGTTGTCATGCGGCCACACCGACCCGTTCTGATAGGAATGGGGGTTGTAAGCCGGGTGTTTGGCCGACAGCGTGCGGATGCCCCAGCCGCTCCACATGTCGGGCTTCATCAGCCGCTTGACCACCCTGCCGGCGCGCTCGGGCGGCACGATGCCCGACCACAGAAGATGGCCAGGATTGGAAGCCACCGAGAGGACTTTTTTCTTCTCGCCGTCGAGGCAGAAGGCGTAGAAGCCCGTGGCTTCGTCCCAGAAAGCGTCGTTGAAGCGTTCGAACAGGGCCTTAGCCTTGCGGCGCAGGCCCCTGGCGCGGGCGGGCTTGCCCAGGGCGTCGAAGATCTGGGCCATGCGCAGCCAGGCGTCGTAGACATAGCCCTGCAGTTCGACCAGGGCCTTGGGGCCCTTGACCAGCGTCCCGTCTGTATAGACCAGCGCATCGCCGGAGTCCTTCCAGCCCTGGTTCTCATAGCCGGCGGTCGAATAGGTTTGGTATTCCTGGAATCCGTCGCCGTCGCGATCGCCATAGCGGTCGATCCAGATCAGGCATTTTTCCGCCGTCGCCAGGTGGCGCCTGAGCAGAGCCTCGTCGCCGGTGCACCGCCAGGCATTATGCAGGACGATCAGGTAGAGAATGGTCGCGTCGGCGGTGCCGTAATAGGGCGTATGCGGAATGACCTTGAAATGCGCCAGTTCGCCGAGCCGCAGCTCGTGCATGATCTTGCCCGGCTGCGCGTCGCGATAGTTGTCACGCTTCTTGGCTTGATACCTGCCCAGCACTTCGAGCGCGCCGCGCGCGAAGTCCGGATAGACCATGGCGTTCTGCAGCGACACGATCAGGCTGTCGCGGCCGAACAGGGCGACGAACCACGGCACCCCGCCGGCGGGCACGAACTCCAGGTGGTCGGTGCCTTCGAGCGGCAGGCGCAGAGAGGCCATGTCGTCCAGCGACTGGCGGTAGAATCGCCAGAACTCATCGTTGATGGAGTGGATCTTCATCGTCGCGCTTTGCCAATCGCCCAGCCGCTGGCCGCTTTTGGTTTCCGTGGTGGCGCCAATGCAGGGGTCGGGGGCCGGCGTGACGTTGCGCCCGTCGCCAATCTCGTAAAGCAGGCAGCTGTGCCATGACGCGCCGGGGGCCAGGCGGACATCGAAGCTTATGCGGCCGTTGGCGTAGACCGGCTTTGAGCCGGACTCATGCACCGAGACGATGACGTCGCGGCGGAAGCTGCGGTTCTTATAGATGGTGATCAGCCGCGAATCCTCGTCCGACCAGGCAGTGGTTATCCGGCCGCGGCGGACGATCCGTCCGGACTTCACCTCGAACAGATCGGCGAAATCGCTGCGCATGGCGATTTCGAGGTTGAACTTCACCGGCGTCTCGCCGTGATTGATGAGGTCCAGATCCTCGTGGACACCGCCGCCGATCGAGCGGCTCAGGGTCAGGCCAAGGGTCCCGGCCGGCACCTCGCCGCCCTCGGTCTCCATGGCCTTGTTGAGCAGGTAGATGCGCGCGGCGTAGTAGGCGATGTTGCCGCTGTTGAGCAGTTGCCAGGTCTCGCCGTTGGCGTAGATCGCCCAGCTGGAGATCACCCGGGTGTCTGAAACGTAGAGACCCTTGTCCGTCGGCCAGGGAATCTGGCCGTCCTGGTCGGTGATCAGGACGCCGTAGCCCTGATTGATCGCCAGCCGCGGCGGTCCGACGGTAACTTCCAGCGCCATCGGCGGTCCCCACTCACAACCCTGACTTCGGCAACGCTTGGCATAGGCGAAGGTTTCTCTGGTCGCGCGCCGCTGCGTCGCTCATCGGGCCGGAACTGGCGGCCGGCTGGATCGTTGGCAGGAAGGGTCAAGTGCGGGGGCGTAATGTTTTCCGCTTGGCGGAACGACGCCGTGATCTAAGGTCCGCGCGGCTCGCGCGCCGGACCGCCGAAGGAGTTGAAGCCCGATCATGACCGCAGACGCGCAAGGGGTGTTGGCCGAAGCGCCTCGCGGCAAGACCGGCGGCGACGACATCGATACGCTGGCCATCGACACCATCCGCACCCTGGCCATCGATGCGGTGGAAAAGGCCCAGTCGGGTCACGCCGGGGCGCCAATGGCCATGGCCCCGATCGGCTACACCCTGTGGCGCCGGTTCCTGCGCTACGATCCGGCCGATCCCGCGTGGCCGAACCGCGACCGGTTCGTGCTCTCGGCCGGACACGGCTCGATGCTGCTCTACGCGCTTCTGCATCTGGCCAAGGTCCAGGCCGTCGACCACCAGGGCAAACCGCAGAACCGTCCGGCGGTCAGTCTCGAGGACATCAAGGATTTTCGCGAACTGGGCGGGGTCTGCGCCGGCCATCCGGAATACGGTCTGACCACCGGCGTCGAGACGACCACCGGGCCGCTGGGCCAAGGCGCCGCGGTCAGCGTCGGCATGGCCATGGCCGGTCAATGGCAGGCGCAGACGTTCAACAAGCCCGGCCAGACGCTCTTCGACTACAACGTCTATGCCCTGTGCAGCGATGGCGACCTGATGGAGGGGGTGGCCTCGGAGGCCGCCTCGATCGCCGGGCATCTACGGCTGTCGAACCTGTGCTGGATCTATGACGACAACAACGTGACCATCGAGGGTCACACCGAACTGGCCTTCGACGAGAACGTCGCCGAGCGATTCCGCGGCTATGGCTGGGCGACGCGCGAGGTCGACGACGCCAACGACTGCGAATCCTTCGCCCGCGCCGTCGAAAGCTTTCTTGCCGCCGACGACCGGCCGACCCTGATCGTGGTCAAGAGCGTCATCGGCTATGGCTCGCCGCACAAACAGGGCACCTCGAAGGCCCACAGCGACCCGCTCGGCGAAGACGAGGTCAAACTGACCAAGGAGGCTTACGGCTGGCCGGCGGACGCTCAGTTCTTGGTGCCGGCCGGGGTCAGCGAGCGGCTGGCCGGGGCTATGGACGAGCGCGGCGGCAAGCTTCGGGCAGCCTGGGACAAAGCTTTCAAGGACTACGGTGAAAAGCACGCCGATCTGGCCGCGGAGCTGACCGCGATGCGGGCGCGCGCTCTGCCGCGGGGCTGGGACGCGAAGCTTCCGGTTTTCGACGCCGACGCCAAGGGCATGGCCACGCGCGAGGCTTCGGGCAAGGTGCTGAACGCCATCGCCCCGAACCTGCCGTGGCTGATCGGAGGGTCGGCGGACCTTTCGCCGTCGACCAAGACGCGGCTGGAATTCGACGGCGCGGGGGACTTCGAGCCGCGCGTGTTCGGCGGCCGCAACCTGCACTTTGGCGTGCGCGAACACGCCATGGGCGCGATCGCCAATGGTCTGTCGCTGTGCCACCTGCGCGCCTACACCGGCACCTTCCTGATCTTCAGCGACTATATGCGCCCGCCGATCCGCCTGGCGGCGCTGATGGAGACCCCTGTCGTCTTCGTGTTCAGCCACGATTCCATCGGCCTTGGCCAGGACGGGCCGACCCACCAGCCAATTGAGCAGCTCGCCGGCCTGCGGGCGATCCCCGGGATGTGGGTCGTGCGCCCGTGCGACGCCAACGAGACGGCGCAGGCGTGGAAGACCATCCTCGGCCAGGGCGAAAAACCGGCATGCCTGGTGCTGTCGCGCCAGGCGATGCCGACGCTCGACCGGTCGAAATATGCCCCCGCTGAGGGCCTGGCGCGCGGCGGCTACGTGTTGGCGGGCGATGCGGACGTAAGGCCTCAGGTTATCCTGATCGCCACCGGCAGCGAGGTTTCCCTGTGCATCGAAGCCTATGAGACCCTCAAGGCCGAGGGCGTCGTGGCGCGCGTGGTCTCGATGCCGTGCTGCGAGATCTTCGAGGCCCAGGACAGGACCTATCGCGACAAGGTGCTGCCCCCGGACGTTACCGCCCGCGTCGCGGTCGAGATGGCGTCGCCCCTCGGCTGGGACCGCTATGTCGGCCTGACCGGCGAGATCATCGCCATGCGCAGCTTCGGGGCCTCGGCCCCGATCAAGCCGCTCTTGAAGCACTTCGGCTTCACCCTCGATCATGTGCTCAAGGCCGCCCGCGGGCAAATGGCCAAGGCGGAGAGCGTCCGGCGATGACCAATCCGCTGAAGCTGCTGGGCGAAGCCGGCCAGGCGGTGTGGCTCGACTATCTGCACCGCAAGATCCTCGAAAACGGCGAGCTGAAGCGCCTGATCGCCGACGACGGCCTGACCGGCATGACCTCCAATCCGTCGATCTTCGAAAAGGCTATCGGCGAGGGCTCCGACTACGACGCGCGGCTAAAGGACATCCTGGCCAAGGGCGACCGCGAGGTCGTCGATCTCTATGAGGCCCTTGCTATCGCCGACATCCAGGACGCGGCCGACCAGTTTCGGCCGCTCTACGATCGTCTGAACCGCGCCGACGGCTATGTCAGCCTGGAGGTCTCGCCCTATCTGGCGCTGGATACCGAAGCCACTATCGCCGAGGCGCGCCGGCTGTGGCGGGCCGTCGACCGGCCCAATGTGATGATCAAGGTGCCAGGCACCAAAGCCGGCGTGCCGGCCATTCGCCAGCTGATCGGCGAAGGTATCAACGTCAACGTCACCCTGCTCTTCGCGGTGCAAGCCTATCTGGACGTGGCCGAGGCGCACATCGCCGGCATCGAGGCCTTCCGGGCCGGCGGCGGCGACGTGGCCAGGGTGCATGGCGTCGCCAGTTTTTTCGTCAGCCGCATCGACACCATGGTCGATGAGGCTATCGACCGTCGCCTGGCAGGCGCCGACGCCGGCGGGACCGCCGAACTGAAGGCGATCCGCGGCAAGGTGGCCATCGCCAACGCCAAGATCGCCTACCAGGATTACCTGGACCTGATCGGCACGCCGCGCTGGAAGGCGCTCGCGGCCGCCGGGGCCGCGCCGCAACGGCTGCTGTGGGCGTCCACCGGCACCAAGGACCCGGCCTATTCCGACGTGCTCTACGTCGCCGAGCTGATCGGTCCGGACACCGTCAACACCATGCCGCCCAAGACCATGGACGCCTTTCGCGACCACGGGCAGGTGCGCTCCAGCCTGACCGAAGATGTCGCCGGCGCGCGCAAGATCATCGACGACCAGAAACGCCTCGGGCTCGATCTCGACGGGATCACCGACGCGCTCGTCGTCGATGGCGTGAAGAAGTTCAGCCAATCGTTCGACGAGCTCCTGGGCGCGGTCGCGGGCAAGCGCGCGCAGATACTGGGCGGCCGCCTCAACAGCCAGTCGGCGAGTCTAGGCCCCGCCCTAGAGGCCCAGGTGAAGACGGCCGTCGATCGCGCGGCGGCGGAAGGCTGGACACGGCGGCTGTGGACCAGGGACGCCAGCCTGTGGACGAGCGCCGACGAGGCCAAGTGGATGGGCTGGCTTGGCGCCGGCAGCGGCGGCGCGGTCGACCTAGCCGCATTGAGGGGGCTATCGGAGCAGGTCAAGGCGGGCGGCTACAGCCATGCCCTGCTGCTCGGCATGGGCGGATCGAGCCTCGGCCCCGAGGTGCTCAGCCAGACGTTCGGGCCGGCGAGCGGCCACCCGCCCTTGCTGGTGCTCGATTCCACCGATCCCGACCAGATCGCCCGGATCGCCGCGATCATCGATCCGGCCCGCACCCTGTTCATCGTCTCCAGCAAGTCGGGCTCGACCCTGGAGCCGGACATCCTGCGCGCCTACTTCTTCGCCATGGCGGAAAAGGCCCTGGGCGCGGGCAAGGCGGGCGCGCACTTCATCGCCGTCACCGATCCGGGCTCGAGGCTGGAGGCGGACGCGCGCCGCGACGGCTTCGCCCGCGTCTTCGCCGGCGACCCGGCGATCGGCGGCCGCTATTCGGTGCTGTCCAACTTCGGCATGGTTCCGGCCGCCGTCCTTGGCCTCGATGTGGGCAGGCTGTTCGAAACCGCCGCGACGATGGTCATCGCCTGTGGCCCGAGCGCGCCGCCGCTGGCCAATCCCGGCGTAATGCTGGGCCTGATCATGGGCGTGCTGGCCAAAGGCGGGCGGGACAAGGTCACCCTGATCGCCTCGGACGGCATCGCCGACGTCGGCGCGTGGCTGGAACAGCTCCTGGCCGAATCGACCGGCAAGCAGGGCAAGGGCCTGGTCCCTGTCGACGCCGAACCCCTGGGGTCCCCGAAGGACTACGGCGCCGATCGCCTGTTCGTCTATCTGCGGCTGGATGGCCAGGACGATCCGGCCCGCGACGAACCGCTCCGGGCCCTGGAAGACGCGGGCGCGCCGGTGGTCCGCATCACCCTGGCCAGCCGTGAGATGCTGGTCCAGGAATTCTTCCGCTGGGAGATCGCCGTCGCCATCGCCGGCGCGGTGATCGGCATCAATCCCTTCGATCAGCCCGATGTCGAAGCCAGCAAGATCAAGACCCGCGCCCTGACCGACGCCTATGAAAAGACCGGGGCCTTTTCGGCGGAAACGCCGGTACTTCGCGATGGGCAGATCGCGCTCTACGCCGATCCGGTCAACGCCGCGGCGCTCGCCAAGGCGGCCGGCGCCGCCAGCCTCGAAGCCTGGCTCGACGCCCACTTCGCGCGGGCCGGGGCCGGGGACTATGCCGGGATCCTGGCGTACATCGACCGGACGGCGGCCAACATCGAGACCCTGCAGAAGTTGCGCAAACGCGTCCGCGACGAGCGCAAGGTGGCGACGGTGCTGGGTTTTGGCCCGCGCTTCCTCCATTCGACCGGCCAGGCCTACAAGGGCGGCCCCAACAGCGGCGTCTTCCTGCAGATCACCCACACGGCCGCAACCGACATCGCCGTCCCGGGTCGAGGATTCAGTTTCGGCCTTGTCGAGGCCGCCGAGGCGCGCGGCGACCTCGAAGTCCTGGCCGAACGCGGGCGGCGGCTCCTGCGCATCGACCTGGGCGCCGACGTCGAAGGCGGTCTCGAGCGGCTGTCGCGAGCCTTCGAGCGCGCGCTCGCCTGATCGTTTCAAGGAGTTTCGACCCATGCAGCTTGGCGTCGTCGGACTGGGTCGGATGGGCGCGAATATCGCCCGGCGGCTGATGAAGGGCGGGCATGCCTGCGTCGTCTATGACCGCGACGCCAAGTCGGTGGTCGGCCTGGCGGGGGAGGGCGCAAAAGGGACCAGGGACCTCGCCGACCTGGTGAGCCAGCTCAGCCCGCCGCGCGCGGTGTGGGTGATGCTGCCGGCGGGCGGCCCGACCGAGGAGACCATAAGCGCCCTGGCAAAGGCCCTAAGCCGCGACGACACGATCATCGACGGCGGAAACACCTTCTACCGAGACGACATTCGCCGCGCCAAGACGCTCGAGGCGAGCGGTCTCACCTACGTCGATGTCGGCACGTCCGGCGGCGTCTGGGGCCTGGAGCGGGGCTATTGCATGATGATCGGCGGTGAGAAGGCTGTGGTGGACCGGCTCGATCCGATCTTCGCGACCCTCGCGCCCGGCCTTGGCGATATCCCGCGCACCAAACGGGCCGCGGGCGCCAATCCGAGAGCCGAAAAGGGCTACATCCATGCCGGTCCGGTCGGCGCGGGGCACTTCGTCAAGATGGTCCATAACGGCATCGAATACGGGCTGATGCAGGCCTATGCCGAGGGCTTCGACGTTCTCGCGGGCAAAGGCGGGGAGGCCCTGGCCCCTGAAGACCGGTTCGACCTGAACCTCACCGACATCGCCGAGGTGTGGCGGCGCGGCAGCGTGATCTCCTCTTGGCTGCTCGACCTGACGGCCCAGGCCCTGTCGGGCGATCCGAAGCTGGCCACATTCGCTGGAGACGTTGCAGACAGCGGCGAGGGCCGCTGGACCGTCGATGCGGCCATCGAGGAAGGCGTCTCGGCCAACGTGCTGACCGCCTCCCTTTTCGCGCGCTTCCGATCGCGCCAGACCCACACCTTCGGCGAAAAGCTGCTCTCGGCCATGCGATACGGCTTCGGCGGCCATGTCGAGCCGAAGGATAAGGATTAGCGGCTCGATGGCTCAATTGGCTGAAAGTGAACCTCTCAGATCGCGGGAGACAAACATCCCGCTCGTCTCGCAAGCCCGCTCATTCATCACCTCTCCCACAGGGAGAGGGAGGGGCCCGCACTTGCAAGAGCGTGGGACGGTGAGGGGTTACGAGGCTCGCATTCTAACCCCTCATCTTCCCACCGCTTGCAGCGGCGGGCCCCTCCTTCTCCCATTGGGAGAAGGGTTTTGACCCACGAACCCAGCGCTCCGACTCCCCCGGCCCCGGCGTGCACCATGGTGATCTTCGGCGCGGGCGGCGATCTGGCCAAACGCCTGCTGATCCCGGCCCTTTACAACCTGGCCGCGGCCAAGCTGCTGTCGGAGGATTTCCGCATCGTCGGGATCGATCACGGGGCCGGCGACGACGCCAGCTTCCGAGCCGGTCTCGGCGGCTTTCTCAAGGGGCTGGTTTCCGCGAAGGACAGCGAGTTCGGGGGCAAGACCATCGATGCAGCCACCTGGGATTGGTTGTCGCAGCGTATGTTCTACCAGGTCGGCGACTTCGAGGACAATGAGAGCTATGAGAGCATCGGCAAGCGCCTGACCGCTATCGGCCAACCGGACGGCGGCGACGTGCTTTTCTATCTTGCGGTCGCGCCGCGCTTCTTTGGCGACATCGTCGAGCGACTGGCCAAGGCCAAGCTCATGCAGGCGCCGGACGGGCGTTTCCGCAGAGTGGTGGTGGAAAAGCCGTTCGGCGCCGATCTGGCGTCGGCCAGGGCGCTCAACCAGCGGATTCTCAAGTGCGTCGATGAAAGCCAAGTCTACCGGATCGATCATTTCCTCGGCAAGGAAACGGTCCGCAACATCATGGTCACCCGCTTTGGCAACGGCGTGTTCGAACCCCTGTGGAACCGCCAGCACATCGACCACGTGCAGATCACCGCGGCGGAAACCGTCGGCGTCGAGGGCCGGGGCGCCTTCTATGACAAGACCGGCGCCTTGCGCGACATGGTCCCCAACCACCTGTTTCAGCTCCTGGCCATGGTGGCCATGGAGCCGCCGAACTCCTTCGACGCCGAAGCGGTCAGGGCCGAGAAGGGCCGGGTGATCGAGGCCATCGTCCGGCAGACGCCCCAGCAGGCCCTGGCCGACAGCGTGCGGGGACAGTATGGCGCCGGCACGGTGGCCGGGCGCCAGGTCGCCGCCTATCGCGACTCTCCCAATGTTTCGCCGACCAGCGAGGCGGAGACCTTCGTCGCGGTCAAGCTGTGGATCGACAACTGGCGCTGGGCCGGCGTGCCATTCTATCTGCGCACCGGCAAGGCGATGAGCGCGCGCGATACCGAAATCGCCATCCAGTTCAAGGCCGCTCCACGCACGCTGTTTCAGGATCTCACCTCGGGCGCGTCGACGCCCAACACCCTGGTGCTGCAGATCGAGCCCAAGGAGGGGATATCCCTGAACGTCGACGCCAAGGTCCCAGGTCCGGACGTGCGGCTGGCCGACGTGCGCATGGATTTCTGTTACGCCGACTATTTCAACGCCAAGCCGGCCACCGGCTACGAGACCCTGATCTACGACTGCCTGATCGGCGACCAGACCCTGTTCAAGCGCGCCGACGACATCGAATTCGCCTGGGCCGCGGTGATGCCGTTCCTCGAAGCCTGGGAGACGGGGGGCGAGGTCCACGGCTATGCAGCCGGCGCCGACGGACCCGCCGAGGCGGCCGATCTGCTGACCCGCGACGGCCGCCGCTGGCGCCCCGTGGGGACATGACCGACCCTACCTCCGCGCCGCCGGTGCTGGTGGTCATGGGGGTCTCGGGCTCCGGCAAGTCGACGGTGGCCAAGCCCCTGGCCGCGCGGCTGGGCTGGACGTTCCAGGAGGGCGACGCGCTGCACCCCGCCGCGAACATCGCCAAGATGAAGGCCGGTTTCGCGCTGGACGATGCCGACCGCGCGCCATGGCTGGCGGCGATCGGAGACTGGATCGATGGCCAAACCGCGCGCGGCGCGGGAGGCGTGGTCACCTGCTCGGCCCTCAAACGCGCCTATCGCGATCAACTCGCCAGGGGCCGGCCCCAGGTAAGGTTCGTGTTCCTGCGCGGCTCGCGCGCGCTGATCGCCACGCGCGTGGCCCGGCGCACCGGCCACTTCATGCCCGCCAGCCTGCTCGACAGCCAGTTCGCCGCCCTTCAGCCGCCGGGCCTGGGCGAACACCCGATAGACGTCGACATCGACCAGCCTGTAGAGGTTCAGGTAGACCAAATCGTCCGGTCGCTGGACGTGAGGGCCTAGATCCCCGCGTACCACTCGTAGCCGCGGTCTTCCCAATAGCCGCCCTTGCCGCCTTTGATGGCGTGGACCGCGTCGACGAGCTGAATGTGCATGACGTACTTGGCCATCTTGTAGCCAAGCTGCCGTTCGACCCGAAGGCGCAGCGGCGCGCCGTGCGCCGCGTCGAGGGGCTTTCCGTTCAGGCCATAGGCCAGGATCGTCTGCGGGTGGAAGGCGTCGAAGAGGTCGATGCTTTCGTAGTATTGCCCCGATCCGTCGGTCGAGCCGTCCATGTCGTCGGCGCAATAGAACACCGCATAGCGCGCTTGCGGCATAAGGCCGACCGTGGCCAGGAGGCGCGCGAGCGGCGCCCCGGTCCACTGGCCGATAGCGCTCCAGCCCTCGACACAGTCGTGGCGGGTGATCTGCGTCCGCGCCGGCATCGCCTTGAGTTCATCAAAGGAAAACCGCGTCGGCCGGTGGACAAGTCCGCCGATGGCCAGGTGGAAGTCGGCGAAGCCGCGCTCCAGCATGGCCTTGTAGGCCGGGCTGCCCGGCATGCTGGTGCCGTTGGACTTGAACACCGGCGAGATCATCGATGCCGGAAATTCGCGCGCCAGCGGCTGGCCGGCAAGCAGCGCGCGCTGGGCCGGAAAGGTCAGGTCCTCGGCCGAGCCGACGAAGCTTTGGAATTTCGGCGAGTTCGACAGCCGGTCGCAACCGGCCAGCAGCAGGCCGCCAAGACCGGCCGCGCCCGCGCCGATCATCGCGCGCCTGGAAAACTTGGCGTCGATCATGGCTTTTCCTCCGCCTCGATCACATAGCGGCCGGTGATCATCGAGCGGATCTCGTTCCACACGCCGGCCAGGAACACCTCGACGACGTGGACGATGACGAACAGCACGATCAGATTGGCGGTGATGAAATGGACGCTGCGAGCCGATTGTCGGCCGCCCAGCAGGCTGAGCAGCCACGGCGCCGCGGCGTCCATCCCCGGCGACATGGTCAGGCCGGTGATCACCATCAACGGCAGGATGATGAAGATGACAATGAGGTAGGTCAGCTTCTGCAGCACATTGTAGGACTTGGCCTCCTCCCCCCTGGGGTGTTTGAGGCGGATATGGTCGCCGATGCTGCGCAGGATATTGCGCGGCTTGATCTGATCGCCAGTCGGCGCGAGGTCGCGCCGGAAGTGGCCGTTCAGCGCCCCGAAGACCAGATAGACCAGGCCGTTGGCGACGAACAGCCAGACCAGGAAGAAGTGCCAGCGCCGGCCCGTGGCCAGATCCTGATCGTTGGGCAACGTCGTCCATCGCGGAAATCCGCGCTGAGTGAATTTCCCTTGGGCGCCCTTGGAGACGCCCAGTACGCCATCGGTCTTGAACTGGAGATGGCCCAGGCGGGCCACGCCCACTGGCTGATCGGAATCGGGCTTGAGAGCCGTCAACTCGAGCCACGGATGATCCGCGTCGGCGCCGTAGGCGCCCCAATAGAGGCGGGGATGGGCGTTGAATATCTGCAGGCCACTCATCAGCAGCATGCTGATCAGCACCACATTCACCCAATGGGTCACCCGCACCGCCCGGGAATGGCGGTAGATTACTTGGCGTCCGGCGCGGCGGGAACTGGGCGCGGGGGCCGGATTCGATCCGATAGTTGCGTCTGTCGGCAAGCACCCGCTCCTTGAGTTCTGGCGCCCGTCAGGCTTAGCGCAATCGTTGCCGCCGGCGCAGTCCGTCGCGCGCGATTTGTAGACTCCAACCGCCTCTAGCCGGTCGCGGCCGCCAAAATCGCGCCTCCGCCTGGGTTCTGCACCAGGACCGCGGTCTTCCAAGCCTCGTCGGCGGGAGGCGAAATCGGCAGGGTCAGCGGCGGCCCGGTCCGGCGGCCGAGCCAGGTCAGTTCGCGGACGATGTTCTTGTGCGGCAGGGTCTTGCCGCCGTTTTCGCCGCGTTTGATCGATACCTGGATGATGCGAGGATCGTAGCGGACAAGCCAGACGTCGGCGCCTTTGCCAGCTGCTCCTGCCGAAATACGCACGGTCCGACGCCCGATGCTGACCATGGGACCGCCATCGCCACGATCGGCGGCGGCGAGCAGCCCCCGCAGCGCGCGCGGATCGACACCTACCCCATCGCGCCGGCCATTGACCACCACCTGCGGCGTGAACACGTTCGGGTGGCCCAGCCCCTTCGCGTAGTCATATTGGCGGGCGGTGAACTTCGGCTGGTCGAACGTGTCCTTCCAGCCGAGATTATCCCAATAGGTGACCTCGAAACTCAAGGCCAGGATATCGGGGCGGCCGCTGAGCGCCATGACATTGGCGTTTGCCGGCGGGCAGGAAGAGCAGCCCTGACTTTGGAAAAGCTCCAGCACCGCGGGATGCGCGGCGTCGGCTCCGATGGCGCTCGTCGATGAGCCGGCAAGGCCCGCCATGACGGCGACGAGGACGCCAGACAGCTTCGAGGCGCGTGAAGTCATGGCTCCCAATCGTCACCCGGCCCAGATTTGGTTACCGATCATCACGGACTCGTCATGGCGCCATCGTGCGCTTGCCAAACGGATGTCATGAAGCGGGCCGTAGAGTCGAGCGACGGGTGGCTTTGGGAGACGACGATGATCGAGACGATCTGCGTGGAACCCCTGGCCGGCGGCTGGGCAGTGCGACAGGGGGCGGTGGAGAACCCGCAGCTGTTCATCAGCGGCGCCAAGGCGGAAGATGCCGCCATGCGCCTGGGCGCGAGCCTCGCCAAGGCCGGCGAGGCCACCGAAATCCGGGTTTATCTGCGGGACGGCAGCCTGGCCGGACGGTTCGTCTGCGCGGGCGGGGAAGCGTCCGCCGGCTAGGGCGTGTCGCCAATCGAGCCAAATGGCTGAGGCGGCCAGGTGGACGCCGGCGAGGAAGTTTCGAGCGGTTTTGTCATAGCGTGTTGCGATGGCGCGGGACTGCTTGAGTTTGCCAAGAATTTCTCGATCAGGTGACGGGCCAAATAGAGTTCTCTGTCGTAGTCACGCAGGCCAGCGGTGTTCCGCCGGCGCCGAAATGCGGGGAGAACCTTGGGAACCCGCGCCGCCAGCATTGCGTTTTCAAGAAGGCGACTCGACGATTGGGAGCCACCGGCTTCCGGTGACTTCCAGACCGATACGCTGGTGAACGTACGACCCTCGAGCCTCCGAGCGCAGGCCCCCGGCGCCGGAAAGGGCTTGAATGAGCGATAGCGACACTACTCTCTCGGGACCGGACCTCACCAAGGGCGTCGAGCTTTCGGCCATTCCCGATCGGACGATGCTGCTCGGCCACGCCGAGGGCGAGCCGGTCCTGCTCGCCCGGCGGGGCGACGAAGTGTTTGCGATCGGCGCCATCTGCACCCATTACGGAGCCCCGCTGACCGAAGGGCTGCTGGTGGGAGAGACTGTGCGGTGTCCCTGGCATCATGCATGTTTCGACCTGCGCACCGGCGAGGCCTTGCGCGCGCCCGCGCTTGATCCGGTGTCGCACTGGCGAGTCGAACAGGTGCACGACCTGGCGCGGCAGTTCACGCCGACTCAGACCCCGGTGGGCGCCGTCTTCGTCCGCGAAAAGATGGGTCCCGCGCAGCGTCGCCCCACGTTGGACGCGGTCCCAAAATCGGTGATCATCGTCGGCGGCGGCGCGGCCGGAAACGCCGCCGCCGAGATGCTGCGCCGGGAGGGCTACCTCGGGCCGGTCACCCTCTTCAGCGCCGACCCGTCGCGGCCGCCGGATCGGCCAAACCTGTCGAAGGGCTATCTCTCGGGCGCGGCCTCGGACGATTCGAATCTTCTCCGCCCGGCGAAATTCTACGAGGACCGCCGTATCGACCTGAAGCTCGACGCACGCGTCCTTCGGCTCGATGTCTCGGCCCGCGAAATCGAGTTGACGGACGGAAGCCGCCATTCCTATGGCGCGCTTCTGCTCGCCACCGGCGCCGAGCCGGTGCGGCTGGATATCCCCGGGTGCGACCTCCCCCACGTCCATTATCTGCGCACCCTCGCCGACAGTCGCGCCATCGTCGCCAAGGCCCTCTGCGCCAAGCGCGCGGTGGTGATCGGCGCGAGCTTCATCGGCCTGGAGGTGGCGGCCTCCCTCCGCGCCCGCAACGTCGAGGTGGACATGGTCGCGCCCGAGACAATTCCGATGGAGAAGATCCTTGGGCCCAAGGTCGGCGCCTTCCTGCGCAAGATGCACGAAGACCACGGCGTCACCTTCCATCTAGGCGCGACCGCCGCCTCCATCGCCGGGGAAAGCGTCACCCTGGCCAGCGGAGAGGTCCTGCGGGCCGATCTGGTGGTGATCGGCGTCGGCGTGCGCCCTCTGACCGGCTTGGCCGAGAGCGCCGGACTGGCCGTGGATCGCGGCGTCACCGTCGACGAATATTTGCAAACCAGCGTCGCTGGGGTCTTCGCGGCCGGCGATATCGCGCGCTGGCCCGACCCGCTCAGCGGCGAGAGGATCCGCGTCGAACACTTCGTCGTCGCCGAGCGCCAGGGGCAGACCGCGGCGCGCAACATCCTGGGCCGCCGCGAGGCCTTCGACGCGGTCCCCTTCTTCTGGACCGAGCAGTATGACCTCGGCCTCGCCTATGTCGGTCACGGCGAGGGATGGGACAGGGTGGATGTCGACGGGAGTCTCGAGGCCCGAGACTGCGCGATCACCTTTTCGCGCGCGGGCGAAACGCTGGCGACCGCCTTCGTGCACCGCGATCTCGAAGGTCTCCGCGCCGAGCTCGCGTTGGAAAAAAAGATGGCCGAGAAGCCATCATCTTAGAAAGGAAAGATGCGGATGAAACGGCAAGTCGCCGCCGCCAACGTCAAGCTGAAGCGGGCCTATGAGGCGCCGGCGGCGGAAGACGGCGAGCGAATCCTGGTCGACAGGCTCTGGCCGCGCGGGGTGAGCAAGGCCGACGCCGCGCTCGATCAGTGGCTGAAGGCCGTCTCCCCGAGCACGGCCTTGCGAAAATGGTTTGGCCACGATCCGGCCCGATGGGCGGAATTCCGCGGCCGCTACGCGGCCGAAGTCCACGCTCATCCGGCGGAACTCGGTCTGCTGCGCGACCGGGCCCGCGCGGGGCCGATCACGCTCGTGTATTCAGCTCACGACCAAGCGCACAACGACGCCGTGGTTTTGCGGGACGTGATTCTGGGACGATAGAACGAAGGCTGTCCTGGCGGACGTCGATGAGTTCGCGGCGCCCATCAGGGCTTGGGGAGAATGATCAGGCGATGACCGATTCGGTCACAATCAAACCGCCGCCGCACAGTCCGATCACGCCGACTCTGAGCGCGGCGGACGACCGGATCACCTTGAGCAACTGGCTGCCTCCGCAGCAGGGCATAGTTCCCGTCATCCGCATCGGCCAGCGCTGGATCAGCACCTTGTGGGCGTTGCCGATCGGGGCCGCGGCGTTGGTTCTGCTGATCGCCCTGGCCCAGAGCTTGCGGGCGCTTCCAGGCGTTCAGGCGTTCATCAAGACGTATCCCGGCATCGCCCAGGCCGCGCCTTCGGTCGACTCCGGCTTTCCGTGGTGGCTGCAACTTCAGCACTTCCTCAACATGCTGTTCATGATGTTCATCATTCGTGCCGGAATTCAGATCCTGGCCGATTTCCCCAGGCTCAATTGGCATCGGGACTGCACGCCGGGCACGGAGTGGTTCCGCTTCCAGCACGCCGTCCCGAAGGATCGCGTGTGGACCTCCAAGGACGATTCGGTGACGATCCCTAAATGGCTGGGCATTCCCGGCGTCCGCCACTCGATAGGCCTGGCCCGCTGGTGGCATTTTACGATCGTGCTGCTTTGGACGATCAACGGCGTCGCCTTTTACGTGCTGCTGTTCGCGACCGGTCAGTGGCTGCGCGTGGTTCCCCTGACCTGGGATGTGTTCCCCAACGCGCTCTCGACGACCATCCAATATGCGTCGCTGAACTTCCCGGTCGAATCCACCTGGACGCGCTACAACGGCCTGCAGCAGCTCAGCTATTTCGTCACCATCTTCATCGCCGCGCCGGTGTCGATTCTGACCGGCCTGATGCAGAGCCCGGCGATCTCCAACCGGCTGGGCATCATCGGCAAGGTGCTCAACCGCCAGGCGGCGCGCTCCATCCACTTCATCTCGTTCTGCTGGTTCGTGTTCTTTATCCTCGGGCACGGGATCATGGTGTTCGTCACCGGCCTAAGACAAAACACCAATCACATGTTCGCCGGCGTGGACGATAAGACCTGGGCCGGCTTCCCGCTCTTCGTCCTGGCCATGGTCCTGGTGGGACTGGCCTGGTGGATCGCTTCGCCGTTCACCATCCGCCACGCCCGCCTGGTGCAGCGGATCGGGCAGTTCATGGTCGGCTGGATCAAGGGGCTCGCCGAATGGTGGGATCCGAACGCCCAGCTGACGGAAAAAGACATCTCTCCTCATCTTTGGCCCAACGGCACGATGCCGAACTCCGCGGAGTTCGAGGCCTTGGTGGTGGGTCAGTTCGCGGACTACCGCTTGCGCGTCTACGGACTGGTCGAGGAGCCGCGCGAATTTTCATTCGCCGACCTAAAGGCGATGGCGAAGCAGGAACAGATCACCACGCACTTCTGTATCCAGGGATGGTCCGGCGTCGCCAAGTGGGGCGGCGTTCCGATGCGCGAAATCCTCGATCTGGTGAAGCCGACGGCGGAGGCTCGCTACGCGGTCTTCTATTCGTTCTCCGAGGGCGCCGCCGGCGGCGGCTACTACGACGTCCACGAAATCCACAACATGCGTCACCGGCTGACCATCCTCGCCTACGAGATGAACGGTAAGCCCCTCAGCGTTCTGCATGGCGCGCCGCTGCGGCTTCGCTGCGAGAACGAACTGGGTTTCAAGATGGTCAAATGGATCGGCAAGATCGAGTTCGTGAGCGAGTTCGCCGATCTCGGCGCCGGGCAGGGCGGTTACAACGAAGATCATGAATTCTACGGCTACCGGATGCCGATCTGAGGCGCGCGAATTCCGGTTTCACGGCGCCGCGCAACCCTAGAAAGGATATCCAATGCGTACTCCAGCGAGCATCTTCAAGCATCCCATCCATCCGATGCTGATCGTCTTTCCCATCGGTCTTTGGATTTTCTCTCTGGTCTGCGACTTCGTTCGTCTGGCGGGCGCTTCCTCGGAGACATGGTCCACGGTC
>Ga0208849_1000782_pt1 | contig 26445 bp, 34 predicted proteins | sample NGESurdeep072012_10_FD_184470 | JGI IMG/M metagenome (GOLD analysis project Ga0208849, IMG submission 184470) | Arctic peat soil microbial communities from Barrow, Alaska - NGEE Surface sample 53-3 deep-072012 (SPAdes) | ecosystem: Environmental > Terrestrial > Soil > Wetlands > Peat ... | reverse complement strand
GATCTCGGCGATGACCGCGGGGCGGCCACCGGGATTGCCGCTCTGGCCCTTCTTGAATTGACCGTTGCTCACCTAGTGCCTCACATCTTTCTGGCTGGCTTGGTTGAGGAAGGCGACCAACTCCGCCCGGGACCAATCGACTGCTTCGTGCTTGTCGTCCACCAGGTTGGTTATCGTCGTCGCCGAGAGGTCCGGCATGACCTTCTTGAGCAGGCCGAGGGCCGCGTGGACCTGGGAAGGCGACATGTCTCGCCGGCCTTCGGCGTGCTCGATCAGCGCGTTGAGAATGTTGTAAACCGAAGGTCGGGGGTTCAATCCCCTCATCCGGCACCACGCCGCCTCAGGACGGAATCGCTCCTGCGCCTGTCAGCCGAATGTCGGCTCAGACAGCCCGACGCTTCGGCAGGCTGCGATCAGCGTATTCGCCATCAGCATAGCGATGGTCATCGGCCCGACACCGCCGGGCACCGGGGTGATTGCGCCGGCGATCTGCGCCGCTTCTGCGAACGCGACGTCGCCGACGAGCCGAGTCTTGCCCGGCCCCTTCTCCGGCGCCGCCACGCGGCTGGTCCCGACATCGATCACAACGGCTCCGGGCTTGACCCAGTCGCCCCGGATCATTTCGGGCCGGCCGACCGCCGCGACCACGATGTCGGCGCCGCGGACAGTGCCCGCCAGGTCGCGAGTCTTCGAATGCGCGATCGTCACCGTGCAGCTTTCGCCGAGCAGCAGTTGCGCCATCGGCCTGCCGACCAGCGTCGAGCGCCCGACGACCACGGCGTTCCGCCCGGCGAGCCCCCCGGGCAACTCCCGTTTTATCAGGATCAGGCATCCGGCCGGCGTGCACGGGATCATTGCACCGGCAATCCCGCTGGCGAGCCGCCCGGCGTTGACAGGATTGAGGCCATCGACATCCTTTGCCGGCGCGATCGCCTCGACCACCGCCGTCTGGTCGAGATGGTCCGGCAGCGGGAACTGCACCAGAATGCCATGCACGGCCGGGTCGCGGTTGAGCTTGGCGACGAGCGCCAGCAGGTCGACCTGGCTGGTCGTCGCCGGCAGCGTGTGCTGGATCGATTTGAAGCCGAGTTCCTCGGCCTTCTTCCCCTTCGCGCCAACATAGACTTCGCTGGCCGGGTCGCTGCCAACGAGAACGACCGCAAGGCCCGGTACGACGCCCGCCTCCGCCTTCAACCGGCGCGCTTCCGTCGCCACTTTCTCGGTCACCGCGGCGGCGGCGGCGCGCCCGTCGATAATGCTGGCTGTCATCTCAGCGAAAGACCACGGTTCGATTGCCGTTGACGAGCACGCGATGCTCCAGGTGGAAGCGCACGGCACGCGCCAGCACGGTTGCCTCGATATCGCGTCCGGCAGCAATCATCTCGGCTTCCGACATCGCGTGATCGACGCGGCCGACGTCCTGCTCGATGATCGGTCCGGCATCGAGTTCCGGCGTGACGTAGTGGGCGGTGGCGCCGATCAGCTTCACGCCACGCAGCCGCGCCTGCTCGTAGGGCCGCGCGCCGACAAAGCTCGGCAAAAAGGAATGGTGGATGTTGATGATGCGCCCGGTCAGCTTGCTGGAAAGATCCTTCGACAACACCTGCATGTAGCGCGCCAGCACCACCAGATCGATCCGCCCGTCGGCGATCAGGCGGCCAAGCGCCGCTTCCTGCTCCTTTTTGGTCTGCGGCGTCACCGGCAGATGGACGTAAGGCACGTCCTCCGCCTCCACCCGCCGGCGCATCGCCTCGTGGTTCGAGACCACCGCGACCAGTTCCATCGGCAGGTGGCCGATCTCGTTGCGGTAGAGGAGATCGTTGAGACAATGGCCGAACTTGGAGACCAGGATGACCACGCGCGGCTTGACCTGAAGATCTTGCAGCGTCCATTCGAAGCCGAAGCCGGTCGCCACCGGATGAAATCCCTCGCCGAAGCTTTTCACCGTCACTTCGTCGGGTGCGGAAAACGACACGCGCATGAAGAAGCGTTCCGTTTCCGGATCGCCATACTGCGCACTCTCGACAATGTTGCAGCGCTGCGAGGCGATCGAGTTCGCCACCGCCGCGACAATTCCGCGCCGGTCGCCGCAGGACAGGGTAAGGACGTAGCGGGCCGGTTCGGCGGGCATGGCGTTAACGATTCATCCGGGAAAAAGAGACTTCGTGACCACTAGCGCCAGTAGCACCGCGCCGCAACCGCCGCCGGCAGTGCCGGCGGCACTCAATTGGAAAACCGTAAACGGCATGCTAGTCCCTCGCCCGCGTTGCTAAAGGGAAAACCGATGACCGGCGGTCGGCAGAAGTATAAGGGCATCGCCTTCATTTCGAGCGGCGCCGACGAGCGGGTGCGGACCGCTCGCGACCGCCTCGACGCCCTTTACCACGGCGTTGCCCCTGAAGAGGCCGGCGTCGTCGTGGCGCTCGGCGGTGACGGCTTCATGCTGCAGACGCTCCACGCCTTCATGAATACCGGCAAGCCGATCTACGGGATGAACGCCGGGTCGGTCGGCTTCTTGATGAACGAATTCGTCGAGGACGGCCTGGCGGAACGCATCGCCGCCGCCACGCCAAGCCAGGTGCATCCGCTCGCCATGCGCGCGGTCGATGCCGCCGGCAAGGTCCACATCGCCCACGCCATCAACGAGGTATCCCTGCTCCGCCAGTCCTATCAGGCGGCGAAGCTGCGGATCGACGTCGATGGCAAGACGCGGCTGGAGGAGTTGATCTGCGACGGCCTGCTGGTAGCGACGCCCGCCGGCAGCACTGCCTACAACCTCTCCGCCCACGGGCCGATCCTGCCAATTTATGCGCCGCTCCTGGCGATCACCCCGATCAGCGCCTTCCGCCCGCGCACTTGGCGCGGCGCCCTCCTTCCCGATCACGTCACCGTCAGCATCCACGCACTGGAGGCCGACAAGCGCCCCATCAACGCCGTCGCCGACAACGTCGAATTCAAGTCGGTGGTCGAGGTTTCGGTTTCGGAGGATAAGCGGGCCGAGAGTATTATCCTCTTCGACCCGGATCATTCCTGGGACGAGCGCATCCTGACCGAGCAGTTCCGCTACTAGGCTCCGCGCCGGGTCATGCCGCGACGGCGGCGCGCGCGTAGTCGCGGGCCGCCTCCCTGGTCTGGTCGGCGGCGAAGCGGCGCAGCATGCTGGCAAGTTCGTTCATCTCGCCATCGCTGATGTTGGCGTAGCGCGCCAGCACAGCGTCGACGGTTTGCACCGTGAAGCGATAGCGGTCCTCAGGGCCTCCGTTCGCCGCCACTTGGCGCCAGACGCCGAGCGCGGCAACGAAGGCGTCAAAGGCAACCGGCGGCAGGCCGGCGCGGGAGTAAGCGGCACGCAGCGCGCTGATCCGCCCGGCGCGAACCAGGCTGGTGATTCGGCGCAGCGGGACGCGAGCCAGCACGCCGAGCGCCGTCTCGAAAAAAGCGACATTACCGGCGCACACCGCCCGCAACAGCAACGCGGTGGTGAGTTGTCCGGTGACCCGCAAATGCTCCACCAGCGCGGGCAACTCTTCCGTCTCCGACTCCGCCGCGATCGCTACGGTGGCCCGGTCGCAGGCTTCGCGGGTCACTGTGCGGGCGCGCGCCTCCGGCAACCACGACTTTTCGATCAGCATTGCGCCGAGCTGGTCGCCGAGGGAGCGAACGAGCAGCTGGTGGACGGCGGGCGAAAGATCCTCGCGACCAAACAGGGCCTGGCGGACCTTCGGGTCCTCGCCGAAGCGCTCGGCGATCCGCTGGAAACTGATGCGCGCGATGGCCCCTTCCGGGTTGGCGAGAAGCGCGACGCACGCTTCGCGCTCGCCCACCTCGGCTATGGCCGCGGCCACGATCTTGGAAACCACCGGGCGCCGGGCAACCGCCTCCTGCAGGATCACCGACGCGGCCGCGACGATGTCGACCAGTTCGGCATCGATGAAGAGCGGCGAACGCGACAGCACCACGGCCGAGATTTCGGCGTGATCCGCTGCAAGCGAAACGATGATATGCCGCGGCGCGATTTCGCTGGCGCCGAGCGCGTCGGCAAGTGCGTAGCGAACTTCCGGTGCCTCATCGTCGAGGAGTACGGTGAGCGCCGCTTCCATCGCAGTCTTCGTCTCGGCGTCTTCCTCGGAATAGAGGTAGGCACAGGCCAGCGCATGGCCGGCTTCGGCCCGTTGGCCGGCCGGCGCCAACGCCATCCATTGCAGGAACTCACCGAGGATCATGGCGGCGATATTGGCCGCGGATTCCTTAAAGAACGGTTCACCATGTTTTCGGCGGACACTCGCGCTTTTGTTAGACCGGCGGCTGCCACTCGCTGACCACGTCGCTGACCGCCGGTCGCGGCCGTCCGCCGGGTAGTGCCGTCGGCGTACCGATATGAATGAAGCCCACGAACCGCTCGCCCGCCGCCAGACCGAGCAGCCGGCCCGCATCCTCGTCGTAGGCGATCCACCCGGTAGTCCATTGCGCCGCGAAGCAGAGAGCGTGGGCGGCCAGCACGATATTCATCGCCGCGTTCCCGGCGGAAAGCAGTTGTTCGACTTCGGGGATTTTGGGGTGCGGTGCCGCCTTGCTCACCACCGCGATCACCAGCGGCGCCCGCGCCAAACGAACCCGCTCGTCCTCGATCTGCTTCTCCGCCGCTGCCGGGTTCTTTGCCGCAAAAAGTCCGGCAAGGGCGTCCCCGGCCTGTCGACGGCGCTCCCCCCGAAAGAGAATGAAGCGCCAGGGCGTCAGCTTGCCGTGGTCGGGAACGCGCGTGCCGACCGTCAGGATCTCCGCCAATTGTCCGGGATCGGGCCCCGGTTCCGCCAGGAATGGCGCCGAGATCGACCGTCGGGTTTTCAGGAATTCCAAGGGCTGCAGCATGGCGTCGAATGTTGGCGGATTCCGGGAAGAAAGCAAATCGCCGGCCGCCACCAGGTCGTGCCGGGCCTTGAATTCGCCCCGAAAAAGAAGAGTGTCGTCATCAACAACGCGAATCCGGTTGGAATAAAGCAAATGGCGCTGCTGGCGCGCAGACTTGCGAAGAGCGGTTTCCACTGGCGCCACCTCGCCGGTGCAACACTCTTTGCGCTTCTCGCGACGGCTCCTGCGGCGATGGCAGGGAATGCCACCAGCGCGCCGATACCGCTCGTGCGCGCTTCCCCGTCGGGCGCCCTTACCGCGCAGAATACGGCGCCGGCCGGCACTATCATCCGCCCGAACGTACCCGCTCCCGCCATGGGCGATGACGGCGACGACGCCGGCAGCGATGCGGCGGCTCCGGCCGGCGACAACAGCGGCATCAATACCGATCTCGGCAGCGACGACATCGACAGCGACGTCCCCGGATCCGCCATCCAGAACGTGGCGCCGATCGTCGCCCCGCCCTCCGATATACGGCCCGGCTCGTTCACGCTGGAGGCGCGGCTCACCAGCGATGGACCGCCGCTCGGCGACGACGTCAAATGGCGCATCTTCGGGGACACTCCCGATACCGACGGCAAGCTGAAATTATTGGGCGAGGCGACCGGCGGCATTATTTACGTGCGTCTCGATCCCGGCACCTACTACGTCCACGCCGCCTATGGCCGCGCCGGCACCACCCGCAAGATCGACGTAACCCAGCCGACCGGCGGCGAGGTGCTGGTGCTGAACGCCGGCGGCATGCGCCTGCTCGCCATCAACGGCAAGGACGAGCCGCTGCCGCAGGGTCAGGTCACCTTCGACATCTATGCCCCCGACGAGGGCGGTTCGGACGAGCAGTTTCTTTTGGTGCCGAATGCGCCACCCGGCCACGTCATCGGCCTGAACGCCGGCACCTACCACGTCGTCTCGAAATACGGCGACGCCAACGCCGTGGTGCGCACCGATATCAAGATCGATCCCGGCAAACTCACCGAAGCCACTATATTCCAGAAGGCGGCACGGTTGACACTGAAGCTGGTCGAGCAGCACGGCGGCGAGGCCATCGCCGACACCGCCTGGACGGTCTCGACCGCGACAGGCGATGCAGTCGCGCAGAGCGTCGGCGCGTTCCCGTCCGTGGTGCTGGCTGCCGGCGACTACATTGCCGTCGCCAAGCACGACGGCAAGAGCTATCAGGCGGCCTTTCGCGTCCAGGCCGGGACGGACCACGACGTCGAGGTGCTGGCTGAGCAGCCGGGTCAACACACTGGCGGATAAATGCCTGGGCAAGCCGCCCTTTCTGGCCCAGCCTCACCTCAGTGACTTCAAGCATTCGCCCTTAATGTATTGGTCCCGCGGGTCGATGACGAACGAATGACCAGAGCCCCCCTTCTCCTCGCCGCGGTCTTTGCGTCGATCGCGACCGGCGCCTCCGCGACCGGTGCCGGCGGCAGCGCACTAGAGCGCAACGTCTATCTGAAATGCGGCCTTGAAAACTCGAAGATCGTCGCGGTCACCAACTCGACCGGCAAGATCATCACCGCCGGCACGAAGATCAGCTTCTCTGCGCTCCGCCGAGGAAGCACCGCGTATTTCGACGGAAGTTTCCTCAGCCCCGATATGGTGCCCGGCGCCGCCATCAAGCGGCCGGCGGTCGACTCGGTTTCCTGCACCGCCTGGTACGTCAAGCCGCTGTTGATGCAGGCACCCTAGCGGCTACGCCGCCTCGACCGCATCGGCCGGCATTTCGCCAAGGTGTCGTTCGCCCCACTCGCGGATCTTCGCGATCACTGGCACAAAGCTGCGCCCCTTGGGCGTCAGGCGATATTCCACCTTCGGCGGCACCACGCCGTAATCCTTGCGAACGATCAGCCCGGATTGGGTGAGCGCCTTTAGTTCGCGGCTGAGCACGCGCGGCGCGATCTCGCCCGAACCAGCGGCACCGCGCAGCAAGCCGGTACGGATTTCGTTGTACCGCCGCGGTCCATCCCGCAAATCCCAGACGATGCGCAGCTTGTACTTGCCGGTGATCATCTTCTGGAAGCCGGCCACCGGGCAGCTCCGCATCGTCTCCGCCTTCGCCATCGTCGTCATCCTGACCAGAAATGTGCGGTATCAATTTTGTCCATACTTGCACAATTGCCCCTGTCGGCGCCACATCCCGGTCAACGAACATCGGGAGCCGCCAAAATGAAGCATTCGGTCATCAGGTATCAGTTCAAGGTCGGGTCGGAAGAAGCCTGGCACAAGCAGGTCGCCGACTTCATCGCCGCCCTTGATAGCGATCCCGACCTGAAGGGCCGCATTTCGTATCGCTGCATGAAAGAGAAGAATAGCCCGGGCTATTACCACCTGGCCGCCGGCGTCGACGACGACGCCATCAAGGCCTTGCAGGGCAAGGAGTTCTTCAAGCACTACCAGGCCGAGACGCGCCGTGTCGGCGGCGGCGAGGTCCAGGTCACGAATCTCGAAATCGTCGCCGAGACGAAATTTCGCGCCTGACCGCGACGCCCGGCGGCGCTAGGCCGCCGGCGTTGTCAGCAGCCGCACATCCGGCGGCTCGGCTTCCTGCTGCAGCGAGACAATCGCCTCTCCGAGCGCCATCGATTTCTGCTCCTGCGAGCCAAGGCGACGAATGTTGACGCTGGCTTCCTCAGCCTCGCGCCGGCCGCACACCAGCATGACCGGTACCTTGGCCAGCGAGTGCTCGCGCACCTTGTAGTTGATCTTCTCGTTGCGGAGATCGAGTTCGACGCGCATCCCCGCTCGCGCCAGTTCACCGTGGACACGCCGCGCGTAGTCGTCGGCATCCGAAGTGATCGTCGCCACCACCACCTGCACCGGCGCGAACCAAAGCGGCAAGTGACCGGCATAGTTCTCCATCAGGATACCGAGGAAACGCTCCATCGATCCGCAAATGGCGCGATGGATCATCACCGGCGTTTTTTTCTCGCCGCCGGCGTCGATGTAGTAGGCGCCAAAGCGCTCCGGCAGGTTGAAGTCGATTTGCGTGGTGCCGCATTGCCAGTCGCGGCCGATGGCATCGCGCAGCACATACTCGAACTTCGGGCCGTAGAAAGCCCCCTCGCCCGGGTTGATGCCCGTTTTGATCCGGCCACCGGATTGCGCCTCGATCGTCTTCAGCACCTTCAGCATCACGGCTTCCGCCTCGTCCCAGGCGGCGTCGGAACCGACGCGCTTTTCCGGCCGGGTCGAAAGCTTGACCACCACCTCGCCGAAGCCGAAGTCGGCGTACGTGGACAGGATCAGGTCGTTGATCTTGAGGCACTCGGCTTCCATCTGCTCCTCGGTGCAGAAGATATGCGCGTCGTCCTGCGTGAAGCCGCGCACGCGCAGCAGCCCGTGCATGGCGCCTGACGGCTCGTAGCGGTGCACCGCGCCGAACTCCGCAAAGCGCAATGGCAGGTCGCGATAGCTCTTCAGCCCGTGCTTGAAGATCTGGATGTGGCCCGGACAGTTCATCGGCTTGAGCACATAAAGCCGATCGTTGTCGTCGATCTCGTCTCCCGCCGGCTGCACCTTGAACATGTTCTCGCGGAAAGTGCCCCAGTGGCCGGAGGTCTCCCACAGCACCTTGTCGAGCATCTGCGGGGCGTTCACCTCGCGGTAGTCAGCGCGCAGCCGGCGGCGCATGTAGGCGACCAGCTCCTGGAACATCGTCCAGCCCTTCGGGTGCCAGAAGACGACGCCCGGCCCCTCCTCCTGGAAATGGAAAAGGTCCATCTCGCGCCCGAGCCGGCGGTGGTCGCGCTTCTCCGCCTCCTCAAGCATCGTGATGTAATGCTTCAGTTCCTCGTCAGTGTGCCAGGCGGTGCCGTAGATGCGCGTCAGCTGCGGATTGCGCGCATCGCCTCGCCAGTAGGCGCCCGCGACCTTCATCAACTTGAATGCCTGGCCGATCTGCCCGGTCGAGACCATGTGCGGCCCGCGGCAAAGGTCGAACCAGTCGCCCTGCCTGTAGATCCGGATCGTCTGGTCGGCCGGAATGGCATCCACCAACTCGACCTTGAACATCTCGCCCCTGTCGGCAAACACACGCTTGGCGTCGTCGCGCGACCATATCTCCTTGGTGAAGGGCCGGTTGCGCGCCACTATCTCGCGCATCCTGGATTCGATCTTCGGCAGATCGTCGGTCGTGAACGGCTCGTTGCGGAAGAAGTCGTAGTAGAAGCCATTCTCGATCACGGGCCCGATGGTCACCTGCGTGCCCGGATAGAGTTCCTGCACCGCTTCGGCCATCACGTGCGCCGCGTCGTGACGGATAAGCTCCAGCGAACGCGGATCGTCGCGCGTCACCATCTCGACCATGGCGTCGCGATCGATGGCGTCCGAGAGATCGGCGAGTTTCCCGTCGACCGCCATCGCCACCGCCTTCTTGGCAAGCGATTTCGATATGCCCTCGGCAACGTCGCGGCCGGTGATGCCGGCCGGAAAGTCACGGATAGAATTGTCGGGGAAGGTCAGGTGGATCACGGTCGTTTCTCCGGCTCACTCCCGCGTACGAGCGCGGGTAAGCGTTGGACCGCGCAGGGCGCGCGGCGGCGGGCGTTAGGTGAACCAAAGCTCCGGCGCCGTCAAGATTGGGCGGTTTCGACGACTTAGTCGGGCGCCGGAGGTTCGAATACCACGCCGAGCTTGGTCGCCGTCCGCCAGACGACATTGCATGTGCGCGTCGGCGACCGGTCTTCGAACACGAGGTCGAAGTGGTTCGGGATGATGTCGGTAGACGTCACAACTAACTGCGCGCCCGCATCGGAGATGTTGCGCACCGTGCAGTCATAGGTGAACTGACCGTGCTTGAAGACCACCTTCGCGCCCTTGAGGGTGCGCTGGCGCGGCGCTTTCCGCTTGTCGTCCTCAGGGTTGTCGGCGTTCACGGCGCTCCAGCGATGCAGATGCGGCTGGAAGTGCCCACCGGCCCGCCCGCGCCACTGCGGATCTAAAGTCGCCCCGCACAGTTTTAGTTCCTTCCTTCACTCCGCGACACGAGTAAATTCGCGCAACCGGCTGCGGCCGCGCACATGCCGACCGCTCTGTACCTTTGGGCCGCTGCGCATTATTTCTTGGAATCGTTCCAAACACGGATTCTGCCCATGCCCTTTCTCTCCTTTCGCCCCCAGAAAGCCTTCGCCGAACTCAACGACCGCGAAGTGCTCGCTCTCGCTATCCAGAACGAGGAAGAGGATGGCCGCATATATCGTGATTTTGCGGAGCGCCTGCGGCCGGATTTCCCGGCGTCCGCGGCGGTGTTCACCGAGATGGCGGAGGAAGAGAACGGCCACCGCACCATGCTGTTCGATCTCTTCCGGCAACGCTTCGGCGAGCACATTCCGCTAATCCGCCGCGAAGACGTGCGGGGCTTCATTCGCCGCAAGCCGCTCTGGCTGACGCAGGCTTTCGACATCGACGCGATGCGTCACCTGGCCGAGTCGATGGAGGAGGAAGCGGCGAACTTCTACCGTCGCGCCGCTGCCCGCACCAGCGACGCCGCCGTGCGCAAGCTTCTCGGCGACCTCGCCGACATCGAGGCGGATCATGAGGCGACCGCCCGCAAGCTCACCACCGGGATTCCGGAAAAGGCTCGCGACGAGGAGCGCGAGACCGCCCGTCGGAACTTTGTCCTGCAGGTCGTCCAGCCGGGCCTCGTCGGCCTCATGGATGGCTCGGTCTCGACGCTGGCGCCGGTCTTCGCCGCGGCCTTTGCCACCCACAACAGCTGGGACACCTTCCTCGTCGGCATGGCCGCGTCCGTCGGTGCCGGCATCTCGATGGGCTTCGCCGAAGCCCTGTCCGACGACGGCACCCTCTCCGGTCGCGGTCGTCCGTGGGTACGCGGCGCGGTTACCGGCGTGATGACCACGATCGGCGGCATAGGCCACACTCTGCCCTACCTGATTCCCGATTTCCGCTTCGCCACCGGCCTAGCCATCGTCGTCGTGCTGATCGAGCTGTGGATCATCGCGTGGGTGCGCTCGCGCTTCATGGACACACCGTTCCTTCGCGCCGCGCTGCAGATCGTAGTCGGCGGCCTACTGGTTTTCGCCACCGGCATTCTCATCGGCAGCGCCTAGTGCCGGTCAGTTCGGCCTTCCCGCAACTGCGGATTGATTTCGGCTTTGTCCGCAGTAACGAGGCCTAGAGATCCAGCCGCGTGCCCGGATGGATGTGCCTGCCGGTCCAATGGCCGTAGCGCCACGGCAGATACCACACGGCACGGCCGGGCAGCATCTCCGGCACCGGATCGAACCCGGAAGCGCCGAATGGGCCGCAACGCTTGAATCGCGACAGCCCGATCCAGCTTCCCGCCCACAGCCCGTATTTGCGGATCGCTTCCTCCGTATATTCGGAGCACGTCGGCAGGTAGCGGCAACTGCGCCCGAGCCACGGCGACAGCAACAACCGGTACAGGCGGATCAGGCAGATGCCGGCGAGGCCCGGCAGGCGAAGAACGTCGGCGAATAATCCTGTCATGTTCAATCGCTATTGCAGCGCGGGATAGCCGCTAAACGAATCATTACCCCTTTTGGCGGAACCTGTCGGGAGACTTGGGGATTACCGGGGGCCGGATCTCGGGGAAAGATCACAAAATGACCAGCCTCATTCAGCGCTACATCGAATACCGCCGCGTCGGCTTCGGCCGTCTGGCCGCGTTCCGCTACGCGTGGTTCATCGCCTCGGTAACGCCCCGCCGGATCACCATCCGCTAGGCGGCGCCGCTCCGCCGCGCCGCGATCTGGTCGAGCGCGTCGACCACCGCATCGAATGTCAGCATCGTCGAGGCGTGGCGCGCCCTGTAATCGCGCACCGGCTCAAGGAATTTGAGGTCGCCGAAGCGCCCCTCCGGCGGTGGCCCGTTTTCCTTTAGCATCTTGCGCATTGCCTCGCGCACGGTGCGTAGTTCGGATTCCCTCGCGCCGACCACGTGCGCCGCCATGATCGAGGACGACGCCTGGCCGAGCGCGCACGCCTTCACCTCGTGGGCGAAATCCGTCACCACATCGCCATCCATTCTAAGGTCGATCGTCACCGTCGAGCCGCAGAGGCGCGAATGGGCGGTCGCGCTGGCATCGGCGGCTTCGAGCCGCCCGAGGCGCGGAATGGACCCGGCGAACGTGAGGATCTGCCGGTTGTAGATTTCGTCGAGCATGGCCCGAATATAGGAGCGGCCGCCGATCTTCGCCACCGCCGCAGGCGCATTCGTAGAAAGCCGGCGCCAAACCAAGCCCCGGAATCGAAACACATTTCCGGTATTTGCCAACCATTGGAATGCGTCTGCCCTTCGCAAAAATTGATCGCGCGCCTATATAGGCGGGCAGTCAGGGGGTGCCGTCGGCGCCCGGAGGAATTTGCATGGACGCCGTATTTAAAAAGCATGCGACTGCCGCCCCGGCGCCCTCGCCCGAGCGCCCCACCCGCGAAGCGGCGGAAGAGGCCGTACGCACCCTTATCGCCTGGGCAGGCGACGACCCCAACCGTCCCGGCCTGAAGGACACGCCCGAGCGGGTGACCGGCGCCTACGGCGAGTTCTATGCCGGCTACGGGCAGGATCCCGCCGGCGTCCTCGAGCGCACTTTCGACGAGCTCGGCACGTACGACGACATAGTTCTCGTCCGCGACATTCCCTTCTATTCGCATTGCGAGCACCACATGGTGCCGTTCATCGGCAAGGTGCACATCGCCTACTACCCGACCGACAAGGTCGTCGGGCTCTCCAAGCTTGCGCGCGCTGTCGAGACTTTCGCGCGCCGCCTGCAGACGCAGGAGCGTCTGACCTCGGAAATCATCGGCGCCATCGACGAAATCCTGAAGCCGCGTGGCGTCGCCGTGATGATCGAGGCCGAGCATCAGTGCATGACCATGCGCGGTGTCCGCGCCCACGGCGCCAGCACCGTCACGACGCAGTTCACGGGCTCGTTCCGCGACGACCCGGCCGAACAGATCCGCTTCATGACGCTGCTCGGGGCCGGTCACCAGACCGTCTGAACACCCGCGGCGGTTCTAAAAATCAGGAACCACGCCCAGTCTCCGTCGTTGTAGTTTCCGGCCTCGCGACATCGGCTTGCAACGCGCGGAATGTTAGTCCCCTGATCGATCTTCCCACGCTAACGCAGGACATTGCGGGTCGCATGCGGTTGCGCGCGCCCCTGGCGTGGGCACTGACGGCATTCGCCATTCTTCTTCCGGCCTCCGCTTTGGCGGCCTCCAGCGAAAGCACGGGGCCGTCGGAAGGCCTTCTACTCGCGCAGGTTCTTGCTCTGATCGCGCTCGCGCGCCTCCTCGGCGAAGCGATGCTCTGGCTCAAGCAGCCTGCCGTCATGGGCTACCTGCTCGCCGGCATCCTGCTCGGCCCGTCGGTGCTGGGCTGGGTCTGGCCGGACGCGGAGCATTGGCTCTTCCCCGCCGATCCCGGCCAAAAAGCGCTCATAAGCGGCATATCGCAGTTCGGTATCCTGATGCTGCTGCTGCTTGCCGGAATGGAAACCGACCTCGCGCTGGTGCGCCGTGTCCGCCGCGCCGCCTTCACTGCGTCCCTTTCCGGCATTGCACTGCCTTTTGCGGCGGGCTTCATCCTCGGGTTGACGCTTCCCGACAGCCTGCTGCCCGATCCGGGCCGGCGCCTCGTGGTCTGCCTGTTCCTCGGCACGGCCCTATCGATTTCCTCGGTCAAGATCGTGGCAACAATCGTGCGCGACATGGGGTTCCTGCGCCGCGATGTCGGCCAGGTCATCCTCGCGTCGGCCATCGTCGACGACACCATCGGCTGGATCATTGTCGCAATCACGCTGAGCCTCGCCTCGCGCGGCACTCTCGACTGGGTGGCAGTCATCAAAGGCGTCTTCGGCACGCTGGCGTTTCTCGGGTTGAGCTTTACGTTTGGCCGCCGGATCGTCTTCCGCCTGATCCAGTTGACCAACGACTTCGCCCGCGGCGAGGCGCCGGTCATCGCCACCATCCTGGTCATCATGGCGACGATGGCTCTCATCACCAGTTCCATTGGTGTCAGCACTGTGCTGGGCGCGTTTGTCGCCGGCATCCTCATCGGCGAATCCCCGATTCTCACTCGTCAGATCGACGACCAGTTGCGCGGCCTGACGGCGGGTCTGTTCATGCCGGTCTTCTTCGGGCTGTCCGGCGTCAGCGCCAACCTCACCGTGCTGGCGCATCCGCAGCTGGCGTTGCTGACACTGGTCTTGATCGCCATCGCCACTGTCGGCAAGGCTACCGGCGCTTTCACCGGCGCGTGGTTCGGCGGTCTGCGGTTTCCGCAGGCGCTGGCGCTGGCTGCCGGAATGAACGCCCGCGGCGCCACCGAGATCATCGTCGCCTCGATTGGCCTTTCCATCGGCGTGCTCAGCCAGAACCTCTTCACGATGATCGTGGCGATGGCCTTCATCACCACCATCGCCATGCCGCCAACGCTGCGTTGGGCGCTGGGCCGCCTTCCGCTGGAGGACGAGGAACGCAAACGTCTGGATCGCGAAGAGCTGGATGCGCAAGGATTGTTGTCGAAGTGGGAGCGTATTCTCGTCGTCGTCGACGACAGCCCGAACGGCAAGTTCGCCGCCCGGATCGCCGGCCTGCTCGCCGGCCCGCGCAAGATGCCGGTGACGATCCTCACGGCTACGGGTGGCAAGACTGACAGCGCGGCGGAAGTAGCCGCCGGACCAACCGGCGACACCGCCGCTGACATCGTCAAAGCCGCCTCGCTGGCGGCGACCCCGCTCGACGAGGCCAGTGCGCCCGCCCCCGTCGACGTTATCGAACGGCAGCACGACGTCGCCTGGGAGGATGCCGTCGCCAGGGAAGCGCCGAAGGGTTACGACCTACTGATCGTCGGCGTCTTTCCCGCCGCCGCCCCGAACGGCGGTTTTGCCGACCATGTCTCGCGGCTGGTCCAGGGGTTCCCCGGCTCCCTGGGCATCGTTACCGCGCGTGGCCGCCACCGCCGCGATCCCGCCGATCCGAATCTGAAAATCCTCGTGCCGGTCACCGGCAGCGAGGTATCCCGGCATGGGGCGGAATTCGCGCTGGCGCTCGCCCGGGCGGCCAAGTCGGGCGTCACCGCGCTGACTGTCATTCCGCCGGATGCCGGCACCGCCCGCCAGCGCTACGGCGGCGCGCGGGGTCGCGACGCGGCCGAGGTCGGCAAGGAGATTACCGCCGTCGCCGAAGCGATGGACCAGCCCGTTACCGTGACGCGGCGCACCGACATTTCACCCGAGGACGCCATCCTGCGCGAGGCGCGACGCGGCAATCACGATCTGATCCTTCTCGGCGTCAGCCGCCGTCCCGGCGACCGGCTGTCACTGGGCGAGCTTGCCGGCGCAATGCTCGAAAGCTCGGACCGCTCGCTGCTTTTTCTCTCGTTCCAGGGCAACCCCAAGCCGATCGCACGCAAGACAGAGAAGGAGGCCGACGATGGCCGATCAACCGCAACCGCTTGAGAAAAGCGGCGAGAAGCTCGCCGTCAGCGCGACCAAGCTTCAGCGTTCTACTGAGCGCATCGAGGACAGCGCCGACCGCCGCACCGAACTTGCCGCTAACCGCACCATCTTCGCTGCCGAGCGCACTTACGCCGCCTGGGTACGCACCGGCCTGGTTGCCCTCGCCAGCGGCGTCGGCGCCAAGGCATTGCTGGCGGGCCTCGTCCCGAACTGGCTCGCACTGGTGACCGGGACCGTGCTGGTTTTCTTTTAGCGCGTTCTGCTTCGCCGCCGGCGTCTGGAGAAACCTGAATGTCGCGGCCACGCCTCCCCGTCCGGACGCGAGGCAAATTCCTCCTTATCTCCTGATCGTCTTCAATGGCTTCCTCATTCTCGTCTCGCTGGCGGTCCTGATCGGCATTTGGGTGGGCAAGGGCGGACCGCAGTAGAGGTTCGCCGAAAGCCGCGAAGTCGTGTATCGGTGCCGCTATCACCGCAGCCACGGGCACCGCCGTTATGACCGCCGCAGTAACCTTTGCTCCCCGTCCCGATGAACACAGCGTCGAGACCGGCACTGTCCTGTCGCCGAAATTCGACGCCGACGGACTGGTCACCGCCGTCGCCGTCGATGCCGACAGGGGCGATGTGCTGATGGTGGCGCACATGAATGCCGAGGCGCTGGCCCGCACCATCGAAACCGGCGACGCCTGGTTCTGGAGCCGTTCCCGCAGGCAGCTCTGGCGAAAGGGCGAAGAGAGCGGCAATACGCTGCGCGTTGCCGACCTCCGCGTCGATTGCGATCAGGACGCGATCCTGGTCAAGGTGCGCGTTGGCGGCGATGGCGTCACCTGCCACACGGGCCACCGCTCCTGCTTCTATCGCAGCATACCGACAGGCCGGGCGCCGAGCCCGGCGCTCGCCCTCGTCTTCGATAAGGCAATGCCCAAAAAATAACCGTGACGTCAGGCCGTCGCGATGTAGGTCCGCATCTCCTCGGCCTCGCGCTCGACCTGCTCGATACGCGCCTTGACGACGTCGCCGATCGAGATGATGCCCGCGAGCTTGCCGTTGGTGACCACCGGCAGGTGGCGGAAGCGCCCGCGCGTCATGCGCGTCATTACGCTGTCGATGGTCTCGCCTTCGGAGCACGTCACCACGACGCGCGTCATGATCGACGCAAGGGGCTCGGTCAGCGCCGCTCCCGCGGTTGCCGCGATGGCACGCACGATATCGCGCTCCGAGACGATGCCGGCGATGCGCCCGTTCGCCTCAAGGACCACAACCGCGCCGATCTTGCGCTTGGCCAGGAGTGCCACGGCGTCGCCTATTGCCCCGGTGCCGCCGATCGTGACTACGTCCCGTCCCTTGTCTGCAAGAATTGCCGAAACCGTCATGGGTTGCCTCCATCAATTCGGTTCGCCGCCCGGCTGACGGGAACGATGCGGCCAATCCGGGCCGATGACAATGCGCAATGCAGCAAGAGGGTTCCGTCAGATTGCCGGACCGGGCACCGGATCGAACAGGCGGAAGAGCAGCAGGCCGGCAAGGAAGCCGCCGATATGCGCATCCCAAGCGACCGCCCCGTCCGCAATGCCTCCGCCTGCCACTCCGAAAATTATGTTGACGGCAAACCACACGCCGAGAAATGCCATGACCCGTCGGTCGCGGACGATTGCCGCCAGCGACGCGGCCGGCCGGCGGTACGCCTCGAACCCGCTCAGCGACCACATCGGCCCCTCGGTCTGGAATACGAAACGCGCAGCTCCCGCCATCAACGCCGAAATCGCAGCCGAGGCGCCGACCACCGGCACTTGCGAATGGGGATACACGGCCAGGTGAATCGCCGCGCCGGCGATTGCACCGACTGCCGCGTACAGCAGGAAGCGCCGCGCACCGAAGCGCCGCGCGACCGGACTCCCGAAAGCCGCCAGCCAGACGCAGTTGAGGCCGACGTGCGCCCAGCCTCCGTGGAGAAAGGCATAGGTGAGAAAGGTCCACACCCGCGCGCCGCCCGCCCCTAACGCCACCATGCCGTCGAAAAGATCCGGCTGTGTCTCTCGTACCGGAATGAACGCGAAGTTGAGCAGCACCTGGAGCTGGCCGTCCGAACTCAGGAAAAGCGTCTGGCCCGCCTGGATGGCGAGCATCAGCGCAATGAGCGCACTCACCTCGGGCGGCAGGTTGAATATCGGCTGGCGCGTCGCCGGAATATGCGGATTGGGCATCGGAGCGTTCATGGCGTGCAATCTAGCCGAAAAATGAAAGGCCGCCCCCGCTTTATCTAGGCACGCCGGTCCCCGCCGTCATCGCCCCCACGAAACTCCCGGGCGGGTGCAGGGATCGCCGCCGTCAACCTTACCGCCGCTGGCACGCCGTCTGCAGCTTGGACGATAGGCGGGAGAACAAGGCGGAAAGCCTGTCCCGAACCTGGACGCGAATCCGACGGCGGGACGGCCGCCGGTCAGGCGCGGCTCCGATGTGAGACAGGGAATGGCGTAATGAAACACGCGACGTCGCGCGAACTTTACGAATACTGGAACCGGGTCCGCGGCAGCGACCGCGCGCCCCGTCGTGGCACGATCGAGCCGAGCGACATCCGCCGGGTGCTCGCCGACACCTTCATCCTCGAGGTCGCCGATCGCGAGAATTATGTCGTGCGCCTCGCCGGTACCCGTGTCTGCTCGCTCTATTGCCGGGAACTGAAGGGCACGAATTTCTTCGACTTGTGGCAGGACGAGGACCGGTCCGCCATCCAGACGCTTGCCGCCGCCGTCTCCGAGGACGGCGCCGCCGCCGTTGTGACGGTAGAGGCGAGGACAGTGCGTAACCAGTCGGTCGCGGCGGAGTTGCTGCTCCTGCCGCTCCTCCACGGCGGTCCCACATTCGACCGTATTCTTGGCAGCCTCGCCACGCTGGAGAAGCCCTACTGGCTGGGCAATGAGCCGATCGAGCGCCAGACAATCGCCAGCCTCCGTCTCATTTGGCCGGACTCGGCTCCCAAATTTGGCCGGCGCAGAACCGATAATCCGGGCGTCCGCGAGCCCGCCGCCCAGCCGCTGCGCCCACCAACTGCCAGCATTGTCTCGCTGCCCCTCCCTAATTCGAGGCGCCGCGGGCATCTTTTTGTGGTCGACGGCGGCAAAGACCAAGGCGGCAGCCGGTAAACCGGCGGTGACTTCTGTTACCGCTTATTAACCGCAATGGCGCAGGATTTGGGTTGAAGCTGACAAACCGAGCCCAATCCCGCGATGGCCTCTGCCCCCCAGACCTTTCGCCAGCGTTCGCTGATCCGGCAGCACGATCGCCGCCGCAATCAGCGCGTCGTCGTGAATCTGCTTGGCCGATTCATGTTGGAGGACCGCCGGGAATTTCCCTGCCAGACCCAGAACATGTCGCCCGGCAGTCTCGCCCTCACCACGCCAATTATCGGCCGTACGGGTGAACGCGTCGTCGCTTACATCGACCATATCGGCCGTGTCGAAGGCCAGATAACCCGCACGTTCGAAGGCGGCTTCGCCATGACGATCGTGGCCACGCTGCGCAAGAAAGACAAGCTGGCGGCCAAGCTCACCTGGCTCGCCAACCGCCACGAACTGGATCTCCCCGAGGATCGCCGTCACGACCGCGCCACCCCGAATATTGCCACCGTCACCATCGCCCTGCCCGATGGCCGCGAATACCGCGCCCGCTTCGTCGACATGTCGTTGTCCGGCGCGGCCTTTGCGATCGACGTCAAACCGCCCATCGGCTCACCGCTCATGATCGGCAAGCTGCGCGCCAGCGTCGTCCGCCATTTCGAGGAAGGCGTCGCCGTCGAATTCGCGACCCTGCAGACCGCCAGCTCGCTCGAGCAGAACCTGGCCTAGTCTCCGGCGGGCGCAACCTCGCCGGCGATCCGATCCAGAACCCGCACTGTTTTTTTCGACAGTTCCAGCGCGCCGGCTGCGAGGTTTTCGCGCAGGTGCCCGGTCGACGCGGTTCCGGGAATGAGCAGGATATTGGGCGCGCGCTGAAGCAGCCACGCCAACGCCACCTGCATCGGCGTCGCTTCCAACTTGCTGGCCACATCGGAAAGTTCCGCTGACTGCAGGGGCGTGAACCCGCCGAGCGGGAAGTAAGGCACATACGCGGTGCCGGCAGTGGCAAGCTCGTCGATCAGCGCGTCGTCGTCCCGGTGGGCGAGATTGTAGAGATTCTGCACGCAGACGATCCCGCAAATCCGGCGTCCCTCGGCGACCTGCGCGGAAGTGACGTGGCTGAGGCCGATATGGCGCACTAGCCCCTTCTGCTGCAGCCCGGCCAACACGGCGAGAAACGGTTCGATCGAGCCTTCGGCAGGACGATGGGGATCGAACATCAGCCGCAGATTGACCACCTCAAGAGCATCCAGGCCCAGATTACGCAGATTGTCGTGCACCGCGTCCGTCAGTTGCTTCGGCGAGAATGCCGGTAGCCACGATCCGTCCTTGCCGCGTTTGCCGCCGATCTTGGTCACGATGACAAGCCCGTTCGGATACGGAAAGAGTGCTTCGCGGATCAGTTGGTTGGTGACGTGGGGCCCATAGAAATCGCTTGTGTCGATGTGATCGACACCGCTCGCCACCGCCTCGCGTAACACGGCGATCGCGCCGGCGCGGTCCTTGGGCGGTCCAAACACCCCGGGTCCCGCGAGTTGCATGGCGCCGTAGCCGATGCGTTTCACGGCGCGAGCGCCGAGCATGAATGTTCCTGCTTTGCAGATGTCGCTCGTCGCCGTCTCCCGTGATTCGTCGATTGCAGATAAACCGCCTTTGTTTGTGCGATAATCGGTAGCAATTGAAACAGGCCGTTCTGAAATACGAACAATGGCGACAAATCTCGATGACCTCATTGCGTTCGTAGCCGTCGCACGCGCGGGGGGCTTCCGGGAAGCGGCCAGGGTCGGCGGTGGCAGCGCCTCAGGTTTCAGCGAGGCTATGAAGCGGCTTGAGGCAAGGCTGGGTGTCCGGCTGCTCAATCGCACCACCCGCAGCATCGCGCCGACCGAAGCCGGCGCTCGTCTCCTCGCGAGCCTCGGACCGGCGCTGGATGACGTCGCGGCCGCCGTGGACGTGGTCAATGGTTTCCGCGGCCGACCTGCCGGCACGCTGCGGCTGAACGTTCCGGTGGTCGCGACCCGCCTCGTGCTGCCGGAAATCGTGCCGCCCTTCCTGGCCGCGTATCCCGACATTCGCCTTGAGGTGATCGCCGAAGACAATTTCGTCGACGTGTTGGCCGCGGGTTGCGATGCCGGAATTCGCTACGATGAGCGGCTTGAGCAGGACATGATCGCGGTCCCCATCGGCAAGCGCGACCAGCGTTTCGCGCTGGCGGCCTCGCCCGCATACCTCGACCGGCGCGGTCGTCCGAAACACCCGCGCGATCTGCTCGATCACGCCTGCCTGCGTGGGAGGTTTCCGAGCGGCGCCATGGCAGCATGGGAGTTCGAACGCAAAGGCGAGATCGTGAAGATAGATCCCGTCGGTCCCCTGATCGTTCGGATCGGCGGCGCCACCGACCTCGCCGTTGACGCGGCCGTCGCCGGTACCGGCATCATTCAGGTGTTCGAGGACTGGTTGCGTCCGCATCTGGAAAGCGGCGCCCTCGAGCCGGTGCTTGAACCATGGTGGCAGCATTTCTCGGGGCCGTTTCTTTACTATCCCGGCCGCCGCCACCTCCCCCCGCCCCTGCGCGCCTTTGTCGATTTCATCAAGTCCACCGATAGCGCCCAATAGACCGAGGCTCGCCATTTTAACTGGCGTGGCTTGGTAAACGCAGCGTTTCATCAATCGGCGCAATTTGACTTTACTTTGAATACCTTTGTCTCAGCGCCCTTATGCTGAAATAAAAGCTTCCCTGCGATAGTGCTCTCCGGGATGGGGAATTTGTTATGCGTTGGGACACAGTAAGCAAGTTCGCGTGTGCGTTGGCGTTACTTGGAATACTGGCCGGCGGTATTGAGGCCCAAGCGGAGTCGGGCGACGACAGCGCGGCATTCATGGCGACTACCGGCCGGACCTCCCAGCCGATCGGTCACTACGACTTCTGCCAACGCTACACGGAGGAATGTTCGGTTCGCACAAAGGCTCCGTCGCGGGTTCGCCTGACGCCGGCCTTGTGGAACCAGCTTGTCGAGGTCAATGCGTCGGTAAATCTGGCGATCAAGCCGGCCACCGACCAGGAAGTTTACGGCGTTCCGGAGTATTGGGCCTATCCCACCACCCGGGGCGATTGCGAGGACCTGGTGCTCCTGAAGCGCCGCGACCTGATCGAAGAGGGTTGGCCGGTTGGCGCCCTCCTCATCACGGTGGTCCGCCAGAGGAATGGCGACGGCCATGCGGTGCTGACCGTGACGACGGATCGCGGGGACCTCGTGCTCGACAGCTTGCAGCCCCGTGTCCGCCTGTGGACCGACACGGACTACCAGTACGTGAAGCGGCAATCGGAGTTCAACAGCGGGCAATGGGTCGCCATCGACGACGCCCGTGACATATCGGTCGGCAGCGTGACGCGCTGAACTCTCTTCGCGGCGAATACAGCGCGTCGCCGACCGTTCAATAGGGGAAACGAGAGACCTGGACCCGGTCGCGTCCCACCCCCCGTCCCAAGACCGGGTTCTTGAGAGCCGGCCCCCGCCCCGGGGCCGGCTCACTTTTTTTGGTGAAGCATTCCCGCGAGCACGGCCGACACCCATAAACCGACTGCCAAGGCGGTCATGCCGATGCTCGATTGCTCTGCCCGAAGCTGAGCGAGAACGGCTTCCGTCAGGCGTCGGCCGCCGCTAGCGCGGTTCGCCCAGTCCCTTCGCAAAGCGCTTCCAGTTGCCGACGTAGTGTCGCGCCGATTTGCGATTGCGCTCGATCTCGTCGTCGGTCAGCGGCCGCGCCACCTTGCCGGGCGTGCCGATCACCAGCGACCCCGGCGGAATCTCCCGGCCTTCCGGCACCAGCGCACCGGCGCCGATCAGGCAATTGTCACCGACGCGTGCGCCATTGAGGACGATCGCGCCCATGCCGACCAGCACGTTGTTGCCGATCGTGCAGCCATGCAGCAGCGCGCGGTGCCCGACGGTGCAGCCCTCACCGACCGTGACGCCGAAGCCCGGGTCGGTGTGCACGATAACGTGCTCCTGCAAATTCGTGTCGGCGCCGATAGTAATTGGCTCGCCGTCACCGCGCAGCACCGCGCCGAACCACACCCCGACGCCGGGCCCCAGCCGCACCTTGCCGATCAGAGACGCGGTCGGCGCGATCCAGAACTGGTCGCTGCCGGGCAACTCGGGCGACACGCCATCGAGACTGTGAATTGGCATCGCGCTTACCTGGAATGCCGCCGCGCCGACCTCAGGCAAGGCTTTCCTTCAACTGGAGGACAAGGTCAAGCACGAGGATGCCCGAGCAGATGCTCCAGAACACCGCCACGCAGAGGCCGGCGGCCACCATGCCGAGCGCGCCATTGTCGGTGTTGCGGTTGCGGATCATCATGTCCATGACAATCGCCGGACCGGTCACCGCGCAGAACAGGAAGGTCACTGCGGTGGCCAGCCACCCCTTGCCCAGCATCGCAAAGCGCGCCGGTTCGCGGGTAACCATCTTGAAGAAGCTCGCCGCCACGCCCGACGCTACGAAGCCGACCGAAGCACAATAGAACAGCAGAAATCCGTCGCGCAGCACCTGCCCGCCTCCATGATCGTCCCGCCCGGACACACCCGTCCGCCCCGTTGAGCAGGCGTTGCAACCCGCGTACCGTTTGAGTGGCACCCGATTCGCTCGCCAAGCCTCTGGAATCACATGGGCTTTCGCTAGGCTACGGTCACGACGCGCATGGTCGATGTATCGTTAAGAGACAGAAAAAAGCCGCCGGCCCTCACCGCCGGCGATCAGCGGCGGCTGGCCGAGAACGCTCTGCGGCAGGCGGCGGGCCGGCGGCGAGCACTCATTTTCATTGTCGCCGGCGTGCTGGGCCTCGTCGTCCTCGGCGGCCTGATCAAGATCGCGTTCGACATCTACCGCGATCGTCCGCTGCTTTCCGAATTGACCAGCGATCTCTATCCCGTGCATCTCACCGTGGGCGGGGAAAGCCTGACCGTACCGGCCAACATGGTCCGCTTCGGCCGTACGCGCACCGGCGGCAAGGTCGACCAGGCGGAGCTCATTCTGCACTGGCCGGAACTTGAGGGATATTCCGAGAACCTCGCCGCGGCCTTTGGCGACGGCGCGCCCGCGGCGCCTATTGTCTACGCGACGATCGCCGCCCGCGACTCCCCGCTCGATTCGACGGCGCGGCTGGACGGTGTCTATGCGCGCTTCTTCATCGGCAGGCCGGTCGCCGGCCCGGCCGGGCTTGCCGGTCGTCGCCTCAGCGTTGATTCAGGCTACGAAGGCGAGATCGTGTATTTCGTGCCGTCGGCCTCGCAGCCCTTCGTGGCGCGCTGCCTCGACAGCACCACGCCGGACGTTCCCGCGACTTGCCTGCGCGACATCAATTTCGGCCGGAATCTGTCGCTGCTTTTCCGCTTCGATCGCCAGCTGCTCGCCGATTGGCCGCTCCTCGACGCCGGCATGCGGCGGCTGGCTGCCAGCTTCATCGCCCGCTGATTTCCGGCAGCGGCCGTTCACTCCAGGTCGATGTCGAGGATCGCCATCGTGAAATTGTAGGAAAGATCGCCGTCCTCATCGTCGCGATAGAGAACGCCAATGAACTCGTCGCCGATGTACAGCTCGGCCGAATCGTCCTTCTGCGGGCGCTGCTTCACTTCCATCTGCGGCATGTTGAACCGCTTGCGGAAGAATACTTCGAGTTTCTGGATCTCTTTTCGATCCACGCGTGGCCCCTCTTTCCTGTTCGCGACGGTCGTCAGCAACCGTCGCTCCCTTTAGCAATCGTCGAAGGTCTGGTCCATCACCTGGGCCGCGCCCGCCTCGCGGCCGACCTTGCCAACGACCTTCGCCGGCACGCCGGCCACGGTCGTATAGGGAGCCACCGAATGGAGCACCACCGAACCCGCAGCGACCTTGGCGCCCTCGCCTACTTCGATGTTGCCCAGAATCTTGGCGCCTGCGCCGATTAGCACTCCGCGCCGGATCTTTGGATGACGGTCGCCCTTTTCCTTGCCGGTGCCGCCGAGCGTCACGTCCTGCAGGATCGAGACATTGTCCTCGATTGCCGATGTGCGCCCGACCACAAGACCGGTGGCATGGTCCAGGAAGATGCCACGTCCCATCGGCGCCACCGGGCTGATGTCGGTCTGGAAGATGGCGGAGGAGCGCGACTGAAGGTAAAGAGCGAAGTCGCAGCGGCCCTGGTTCCACAGCCAATGCGCGAGCCGGTGCGTCTGGATCGCGTGGAAGCCCTTGAAGTAGAGCACCGGCTCGATGCGCCGGTCGCACGCCGGGTCGCGATCGTAGACCGCGGCGATGTCGCAACGCATCGCCTCGCCGATGGCAGGATCGTCGGCGAGCGCCTCGTTGAAGGCCAGGCGAATTGCCTCGGCAGTCACCACCGCCGTGTCGAGGCGCTGCGCCACCCGATGGATTATCGCGTCCTCGAGCCGGTCGTGATTGAGGATGGTGGCATAGACGAAGTTGGCGATCGCCGGCTCGGAAGCCACGATCCTTTCCGCCTCGGACACGACATCCGCCCAGATCGGATCGACCTGGCGGAGTGCCTCTTGCTGGGAAATCTTGGCTGACATCGACTTGGACCGACCTCGAACCTGAAATGGGGCGGCAAACTATCACGGACGCCGCAGAAACCGCCACCGGCGGCCGGGGAAACCCCTAGCCGCCACCGGGTTAACGAACCAACTCCCGTTGCCGGAGCTATGTTCCCGGCCGTTTCCGGCAAGCCCTATCTAGGGATGCCGGGCGAGAAAATCGATCACGCCCGCCTTGTAGGTGCGGTCGCCGGTCGCCAGCATGTGGTCGCGGTTCGGAATTTCGAGCGCTTCCGCGCCGGGGATGAGTTCGGCCAGCCGCACGGCCGACCCCGCGACCTTGTCCTTGCTGCCCACCGCGATCAGCGTCGGCGCGCGGATTTTCCGCAGTTGCTCGGCTGGCACGCTTTGGCGCTGGCCGATAATGCAGGCGGCAAGCGCGCGCCGGTCGCTGCGCGTCTGCTCGGCGAACTTGCGGTAGCCTCGCCCGGCCTCGCTGGTCGCCTCCTCCACAGTCGGGGCTTCCAGCGCCGCGATGATCTCGTCTTCGCCGCCGATGCCCTCGACCATGTTGATGCCCATGCCGCCGATGACCAGCGTCTTCACCTTTTGCGGATGCAGGATGGCAAGCGTCGCCGCGATCCGCCCACCCATCGAGTAGCCCATCACGTCGGCGCTCTGGATGCCGAGATGATCGAGCAGGTTGGCCGCGTCTTCGGCCATCAGCGCCGGCGTGTAGGCGTCCGTGGTGTAGAGCTTGGCGCTGGCGCCATGCCCGCGCACGTCCATGGCAATCACGCGCCGGCCGGCATTGGTCAGCGTGTGGATCCAGTTCGTCGCTTGCCAGTTGACCGCATAATTCGACCCGAACCCGTGGATCAGCAGGATCGGCTGGCCTTCACCGATCTCGGTGTAAGCAATATCAACACCACCAGAAGAAAAATGCTGCATCAATGTCTCACTCTCGAACGATGAACCAGGCAAACTCCTCCCCCTGAAAGGGGAATATGTGCGATTGCAAACCAAGCAGAAAAACTAGCGGTCAGTCCGCCGTTTCGTTTTTCTTGGCGTAGTCGAAGAGATCGCCCGTACCTTCGCAACGAAGGCGGCTTCGCTTTCGTCCGCGCCAGATGCGCGCGCTAGTTCCACGAATTTCTCGTGCTGGGTCTTCGCGGGCTTTTTTGACGGCGGCTTTTTGGGCTTCAAATTGCGCCTTCTCCGCGATCAGATGCTTGTGAGTACATCAACCGCTTTCCCTTGATGCCGCCCAGTGCCGCTAGGGTACGGGTGAAGTCATCTACCCCAAGAGCAATGCGGTTATTGTAGCGGAAATCGAACTCTGAGCAGCTGCCGGTTTCGAAGACACCGAGTTAGGTGTTTTTATGGAACCGGAGGTGGACCATGGAACGACGGAAGTTTACGCGCGAGTTCAAGCTC
>Ga0208849_1000781_pt1 | contig 26470 bp, 24 predicted proteins | sample NGESurdeep072012_10_FD_184470 | JGI IMG/M metagenome (GOLD analysis project Ga0208849, IMG submission 184470) | Arctic peat soil microbial communities from Barrow, Alaska - NGEE Surface sample 53-3 deep-072012 (SPAdes) | ecosystem: Environmental > Terrestrial > Soil > Wetlands > Peat ... | reverse complement strand
CAGCCCGCCGCGCCAGCGCTCGCTACGGCGTAACTAACGCCACCAGTGCCAGAACCACCGCTCGAACTGAGCGTAAGGCTTGTACCGTAAGTGCCCGACAACGACGTGAGGCTAAGGGCAGATTGCGACGCCTGGCCCACCGGGAAGGTTTGGGCCACGCCGTCGGCGCTCGAGTAGTTCGTTCCAGTGGCGACGTGAGCCGTCAATGAGCACGTGCCGACCTCGACGAAGGACACGGTGAATCCGTTGACGGTGCAGATGCTCACCGTGTTCGAGGTCACCGACGTGGTCCCGTCACCGGTCGTCGCAACACTGGCCGTGAAGCTCGTGCCGTAGGTCGTCGATGACGGCAGGTTAGAGATCGAGGGGGTTGATGGCGTCAGTGCGAGCGGTGTCGTGACAGAGATCCTGCTGATCGAGGCAATGTAGGAATCGAAATTGTCGTTCGTGAACCAGAGCGCGCCGTCGGAACCCGCGGCGATACCGGCAGTCCCGTAATTGTTGTAAAGCGAGTTCTGCGAGTCGTAGACGGCCGAGACCCCGGCCGTCGAGATCTGCCCGACGTCACCGAACGTGTCGACGAACCACAGTGACCCATTCGGTCCTGAAGTGATTCCAGAGACCGAACCGTTGATAGCGACCGCGTAGACGGTTACTGCGCCAGCCATCGTGATTCGCCCAATCTGCTCGCTGCCGGAGTTGACGAACCACAGAGCGCCGTCGGGGCCTGCCGTGATGGACCCGGTAGGGGTAATCGAATTCGGATAAGCAGGCGAGGGGAAGTTCGTGACGACGCCGGCGGTCGTGATCCGGCCAATGGAACTGTTCCCTTCATTGGTGAACCAAAGTGCACCGTCGGGTCCTGCCGTAATTCCAATTGGATTACTTATGCCATTGCCGGTGTAGTTCGTGACAACGCCGGCGGTGGTGATTCGGCCTATGGAATTGTTTCCCCCGTTGGTGAACCACAGTGCGCCGTCGGGGCCCGCCGTGATGCCTTCGGGTTGACTAATTGTGCTCGACGTGTAATTCGATACCACGCCACTGGTCGTGACTCGCCCGATGGAACCCTTCCCATTCTGGCCACCGTAATCATTGGTGAACCACAGTGCACCGTCGGGGCCAACGGTGATCGCGGAAGGATAAGTGATGCTCGCATCGGAAAAACTCTCCACGATGCCGGCCGTCGTGATTCGCCCGACCGAGTACTGGTTCATGAACCAGATAGCGCCGTCCGGACCTTCAGTAATAGCGCCGTACTCCGGTGACACGGTACCGGCATAGTTCGATACGACTCCGCTCGTCGTAATCCGACCGATCGAAGAGTCACTGGCGTCGCTGTTCTGATTGTTTGTGGCGACGAACCAGAGTGCGCCATCGGGTCCTGTCGTGATGCCCTCGAGATACTTGTAGGGACTGTCGGAGTAGTCAGTAACGACGCCCGCGGTGGTCATCTTCACCACGTAGCCCGTCAGCGTCGTGCCGTTGTCGAGCATGTCGGTGGCCCACAGGGAGCCATCAGGACCAGCGGTCAATCCTCCAAGGTACTCAAAGATCGGGTTGGTGAAATGTGTCACGGTGCCACTGGTGCTGATGCGACCGATGCCGGTGTAGTCCGTGTACCACAGCGCGCCGTCGGGACCAGCGGTGATGGCGTTGGGCTCATCGATGTAACTACTGGTGTAGCTCGAAACCGATCCCGTCGTCGTGATCCTTCCAATTGAGCTGTTGAGCAGTTGACCATTCGTAAACCAGAGTGCGCCGTCGGGGCCGGCGGTGATGGCGTTGGGGCTGTGGATACTCGAGTCGCTGTAGTTCGACACGACGCCGGCGGTCGTTATTCGCCCGATTGATCCGCCACCTCCGGCGTTGACGAACCATAGGGCTCCGTCAGGACCCACCGTGATACCCAGCGGTCCGACAATCGTCGAATAGGTGAAACTGGTGACGACGCCGGCGGTGGTGATTCGGCCAATTGATCCGCCACCGCCGCCGCCGGTGTAATTCGTGAACCAGAGGGCCCCGTCAGGGCCCTCGACAATCGAATGGGGATGCGAAATGCTCGGGTCCGTGAAGACCTCGGTGAGTGCGCCGTTCACGGCCATCTGTCCAATGGAGTTGTTGGAGTAGTTCGTGAACCAGAGGGCCCCGTCAGGGCCCGACGTGATACCGACGGGACTGTCGATTCCCAGGAAATTACTCGTGGTCACCGCGGCGGTCGCTAACAGGGGATGGGCTAAGAAATCCGACGTTCTCACCAACGTCGCCACTGATCGAGTGACGTGGGCGTGGCCAGTCGTCACGGAGGCCTGCGAGGTTCGAATCGCTGCGTGAGCGGCGTGCACCGAGGCCTGCCGACCTCGAGACGCCGCAGCCGATGTTGTCGAACGGCTTGATCTCATAGTCATCGCCATTTGCGTCGCAGCCGTTGTCGATGCGCTGGCCAATAGTGAAGAAGGGGCCACCGCCAGTATCGGTGCAACGACAATCGCGACGAGCAACGCTGCGAAGGGGCGCGAAGCCCTTATGGAACTCCTCATGTGACCCTCCAGCCTCAAACTTGTTGAAAGGCTACAGTAAGACTGCATTTTGGACAAGAGTACGAACCGTCTAATCAACCGCAAAAACGCTGGCATCACACGCGCACATTCAACGTCGAAACTTCAACAATTATTTAAAAGACTAGACAACTACGCACGTCAAAAGACGCCGAAAATGTTGATGGCACGCAACGGGTCCGGGGCTCGAATCCCTGGCCCCGTCTACGCCATTTTCAGATTCTCTAGCCGCCGAGAGTTATGTCTTGATCTTGATACCACTCCAACGCCTGATGGAACTGACCAATCTCAAAATCGGGCCACATTTCTTCTACGACATAAAAATCCGCGTAGATCGATTGAATTGGCAGGAACCCACTCAATCTTCGCCCGCCGCCCCAACGGACGATCAAATCAATTCTCGAGATCTCTGCGGAGGCAATCCCGTCAGTGAGATTGTCCTTTGGATCAAAATCACCCTTCTTCAATGAGTAATTGAGATCCCAATTCCAGCCGTAATTGACGAGAAAATTTACCTTAATGCGACCTTTCCCAAATCTGGTTCGTTGGGTATAGGGAAGGAGCTCTTTTGGAAATAAAGGTGACTGAGTATTTCCAACTACTAACAGGTCCGCGTCCCTATCGTTCATTATCGTGACGGCGTCCACACACGTCTGTCGAAAGGCTTCTAACTGAACGAGTGGACGTTTCGTGTTATCGACCGTAAACCCGTAAAACGTTATTTCTTTGATTCCTAAATCTAAGCACGCGTCGTAGACCTCTATACCTGGTTGCAGCCCATGGTGGTAGCCATCCTGTTTTTCCAGCCCATGGCTTTGAGCCCATCTCCTATTGCCATCGGGAATGATGCCAATGTGTTGCGGGAGCCGTTTATCGTTCGTCATAGCGGGCGCGGAACCTCTCGGGTCGAATGAGACACGCAGTCGAATTTAGTGCTCAGCGGTAACTTCCGTTTCTGGTTGGCTAATAAACACCAGTTCGGGGATCGATGGTCCAACGCGTGATCCGACGATATCGGAATGGCTTGACCTCGTAGGCGTCGCTCGGTGTGGCTCGGGGCCTTTCCGCTGACGATTGATGTTGCCCTTTGGTAGAGCTCATCGGCGATACTTGGTCCATGGTCGAACGAAACGTCCTGGGTGGGTCATTGGAGCCGTGTGGCACGGACCCCGTCACGGGCTTCTACCGTGACGGATGTTGCACGTCGGGACCAGAAGACCTCGGGAGCCACACCATCTGCGCCGTGGTCACCGCCGAGTTTCTCGAGCACCAGAGGGGAATCGGTAACGACCTGATGACACCGAACCCGCAATACGGGTTCCCGGGACTGGTGCCTGGCGATCGGTGGTGCGTGACCGCCGCCAACTGGCTCCGTTCTCATCTCGACGGCGAGGCGTCCTACGTGGTCCTAGCCTCGACGCACGAGCGCGCACTCGAAATCGTGCCTCTCGATTCTCTCCGTGAGCACGCCGTCGACGTTCCGTTCGATCCCGGCGACTTTCTAGATTAGTAAGTCGCGACGCTTATCGACAGTGTCCTCGGCACTTTGAGTTCCACGTGGGTGTGATGGTTGCAAACAAATTTCGAAGAGGCTTCCTCGCGTAGAAGTCTCATCGGATTCAGCGCAAGCATTTTCGTTACGCCGATAGTCTCGAGCGACGACCGCAACTAGCATTTGGGACTCTCGATCATGAGAAGGGCATCTGTGATATGGCGAAATCGCGGGACAACGACCTCTGGGCGCTGATGCACGTCGAACGGACTGCGCTCGCGGAGGACCTCTTGGGCCTCAATGCCGAACAGTGGCGCCACGCCACCCTGTGCGGGCAGTGGGACGTCGAGGAAGTCGCTGCCCACCTCACCGCCGCCGCAAGCCTCAATCAGATGCGGTGGGTGCGGAGCATGCTCGGCGCGCGCTTCCGTGTCGACGTGCACAACCAGCGTCGACTGGCAGAGTATCGGGGCAGCACCCCAGCCGAGACGCTCGAGCGGTTCCACGCCATCATCCACTCCACCACCGCCCCCTCGGGACACACGCCCGCGTACCTTGGCGAGGTCGTCGTGCACGCCCAAGACATCCGTCAGCCTTTGGGGCTACCGCGAACACCAAGCCTTGACGCACTGACACCCGTGGCTGACTTCTTTGCGCGCCGCAACTTCGCGGTTGCCAGCCGAACCACCGTCGCCGGCCTGCAGCTGCGCGCAGATGACGGACCGTTTGCCACGGGTGAAGGATTGCTCGTAACCGGATCGACCCTCGCGCTGGTGATGAGCATGGCTGGCCGCGCTCCTTACATTGACCAGCTCGACGGCCCGGGCGTAGCGACTCTGCGGGCACGCGTCCTCGCCACTGCAGCCTGACCCGCCGTTCCTTTGAACCTACGGCGAATCTCGGACGCGAGGTCACTTTCCGCGTGCATCGCCGCCTCCTCCAAGAAAAACACCGACCGCGGATCTTCCGCAGTCACCTCGTGGACTGCCCTCACGAGGTGTCTCAGACAAGGAACCCCGAGGGACACCGGCTCTGCTGTATTTGGACAACAATCAGGTCTGCCGTCGAGTATTGGCCCCTGACTCTAGGGCTCACACTGAGGGGTCGAACCTGCTAGAAGTTGGGTGTGCCGGCACAGGAGTGTCGGCTCAAGTTGGGGACCCGGAAGGTGCAACCTGAACCAACGCTTCCCCAGGAAGCTGGAACTGCCATGATCACTCGTACAAAGCGTCTAACGTCGCGAGCCCGGATGCTGATTGCGGGATCGGTCGTCGCGACGGCCCTCATCGTCCCCTTGGGACTGTCGACTCCCGAAGCCGGTGCGCTCAGTTCGAGTCCCTTCTGCACGGCCTTGTTCAGTTGGGTCCAACACCAACCTCCGGTTCCAACCACGTTGTCGCTCACCAGTTACCACGCCTGGGCGAAGGCACTCGTGCCGTACTACGAGAAGATGGCCAAAGTTGCGCCTAACGCGAAGACCAAGACAGCGCTAAACGACATCGTCGTGGTTCTGAAGGCCTACGGGAACTACACGAGCCTGACGAAACTCGCGGCGTACGAGAAGGCCAATCACGCAAGTTTTGAAGCGAACGTCACGTCCCTCGCCGCGTCCATCAAGGCCTGCGCCTAACTCAGGCCGCTCGGTCCCTACTCTGATTCTGATGTACCGTTTACAACCGGCCTGAGTGAGTTGCACGCACTGGTGGCCGACCATCCGGGCGAAGAGGATGATGCCAACTGAGGTAGTTGTTGGTTTCGAGAAGGAGCAAGGACTGATCGTCACCGCTCCGGCGCCGGCAAGCTACCAGATCCGTGGGGTCAACATGTTGGCCGCCGTACGCCGCCCGCACCACGAAGACGTCTCGCGCAAGTCCGACCCGTTGACCACCTCGACGTCGGGCACTCTCGTCGCGCTGTGTACCCACCGCTCGAGTCGACAACTCCCCCCTTGATGAAGGAGTCAGCGGAACTGGCGAGAATAGCAATGACCACCGCGGTCTCGCCCGGGTCACCAAGTCGTGGAATCGCGAGGGCGGACGTCAAGGTCGCTTCAAGGAAACGCCACCGAAGGTTTAAGTTGCGAAAGTCCCTGACTCCACCGTGTCTGTTGCTCGGGCCTCAAACAACGGACCAACAATTCCGCCCCAAAAGCTCGACTTCCCCTGACAAAAAAATCGTTACCGTGCAATTATGGGAGACGAGTAAGTCATGAACGGTTCATCTTTCAACTTCAATATTCGCACCGCAGCCCTGACGACGTGTCTTGTCGTATTCAGTCTTGGAACGGCACTCGGGCCAAGCGAAGCGAGTGCCGTAGTCTCCACCGTCAATTGCGCAGCGAAGCCAGTAAGCCACATCGATCTCGCTGATTGCAATCTCAGCAACGCCAACCTACGCGGCGCCCGACTGGTTGGCGTGAACTTCGTTGGCGTCAATTTGACGGGTGCCGATTTGCGAGGCGCCAATTTGACGAGCGCCGACTTGGCGAACGCGAAGCTCCCTCACGCGGACTTGGCACGTGCCAATCTCACGAAGTCCAATTTTCGTAACGCGAATTTGGCGGGCGCCAATCTGACGGGCGCCAATCTGACCAACGCGAACCTCGAAGGAAAAACGAGTTCCCCAAAGTGGGCTGCGTCCGAATTGGGCGCCAATCTGGCGGGCGCCAATCTGGCGGGCGCCAATCTGACCAACGCAAACCTCGACGAAGTCAACCTAGCCAGTGCTAACTTGACCGACGCTACCGTGACCGGCGCTTACATGGCGGGCGCCAATATGACCGGTGCCAACAAAACCGGCCTCAAGGGCCAACCCTTTGACTAGGGACGAGATCTACGCACACCACTTCAGGTCCACCAGTACCCAGTAAACCCGACGCGAGTGCTCACGAACTTTTGGCAACATTGCGGCCAACGCCCTTGATCGCACCATTCATCGCACGAAAGTGACCTTCGTCACTAGCACTCGAGGGAACGGCGAGGGGATAATGGAAGCATGTTGTCGACGCGACGAGGTCAATGGGCGCGGAGGTCACGCGACGCGGTTGCGCGGTTGCTCGCGGGTCGCTCTAACGAATCTCTCACGTGTGAGCTGCGACGGTGGGCAACACGCCACGTCCGTCGCACGAGTCGACCGGCATCGGTCCAATGTTGCTAGAACGTTACGCTCCTTGGTGTTATCCCGACAAAATTGAGAAAGACGTAGTCCTTCGTTCGGGCGCTGTGCTCCATCTACGGCCGATTCGCAGTGGCGACGACGAAAAACTCGTCGTGTTCCATCGTCACCTTTCGTCGGACTCCATCTATCGACGATACTTTTCGTTTCACCCCGACCTCTCGCGCGAGGAGGTCTGCCACCTCACTCAGGTCGACTACGTTGATCGCCTGGCGATCGTCATTGAAGACGGTGACGACTTGGTCGCCGTAGGGCGCTACGACCGTTATCCAACGACGACGGTCGCCGAAGTGGCCTTCATCGTTCGAGACGACTACCAACACCTGGGCCTCGGACATCGTCTACTCGAGGGTCTCGCCGAGGCCGCGTGGACGAGGGGCGTTACGAGCTTCAGCGCCGAGACGCTCTTCTCGAATCGTGACATGGTGGCTGTGTTTCGTCACTCGGGCTTTCCCTTAACCTCGTCGGTTTCGCATGGAGAGATCAGCGTGCGCTTTCCCATCGAGCCCACCCACGAGAGCGTGACGTTGCGAAATAGTTACCTTGCCGGAAAGAACTAACTCGTGGTCCTCGTCGTCAACGGAATCTACGACGATTCGGGTCACGAAGACGAAGGACACCCGGAGCGACCCGACCGCGTCACCGCGACGAGAGCCGCCATTGCCGACCTTCATTTGGGCAGCGACCTCGTCGTTGTCGCCCCCTACGCCGCCACCCGCGAAGAACTCGCTCGCGTACACGACGGTGGTTATCTCGATGAACTTGGTGCGTACTGCTACGCCGGTGGTGGCGACCTTGACCAGGACACCTACGCCACCTACGACTCGTGGTCGATTGCGAAACACGCGGCTGGCGGCGGACTCGCGGTCATCACGGAGTTGCAACGTCGCGGCGACGGGGTTGGTTTCATCGCGGCGCGCCCCCCAGGGCACCACGCGCTGTCCGATCGCGCGATGGGATTCTGCCTCTTGAACAACGTCGCGGTCGCAACGGCGGCACTGCTCAGCCAGGGCGAACGGGTGCTCGTCGTCGATTGGGACGTGCATCACGGTAATGGTACGCAACAGATCTTTTGGGATGAGCCTGACGTTCTCTACGTCTCGACGCATCAATCACCGCTCTATCCCGGCAGCGGACTAGCGGGCGAGGTCGGCGGCCGTCACGCGCTTGATCGCACCGTCAACATTCCCCTACCGGCCGGGGCTACGGGTGACGTCATGCGCCGCGCCGTTGACGACATCGCCGCGCCGATCATCGACGCGTTTGGTCCGACCTGGGTCCTCGTGTCGGCCGGTTTCGACGCCCACCGCATGGACCCACTCGCCGACCTTCAACTCACCAGCGGCGACTTCGCTGAAATGGCGCGGCTCGCCGCTGGATTCGTGTCGCGACCCGGACGACTGGCAATGTTTCTCGAGGGCGGCTACAACCTCGACGCGTTGCGTTCCTCTGTACACGCAACCCTCGGAGCGGTCCTCGGTAATGCGGACGAAGTTGAAGCGCCTTCGAGCGGTGGTCCTGGCGCCGAGGTCGCGACACGAGTGCAACGCGAACGTCGTGATGCGCTCGATGGACTGCGCGGTCTCGAAGACGAGGAAGCCGGGCTATGAAAACGGCGCGAGTATTTCGTTCCGCTCCGAGAAACGTCACAGTCGTCGCCGGGGCCAAAGCCGGGGCGGCATCGATCAACGATCTTCGCGCCGATCACAAAGCATCGAGTGGACATCGGGTCGACAATGATGTCGCCAGCTCTGTTAGAAAATGAGTCACGAATCCACTCGACGCAACGTCGAAGGAAATGAGGATGTATGGAACTTCGAATCTTCTGTGAGCCCCAACAGGGTGCAACGTACGAGGAACTACTGGCTCTGGCTCTCGCCGCGGAAGAGGGCGGCTTTGGCGCCTTCTTCCGCTCTGACCACTACCTGAAAATGGGAGCGATGTCGGGCTTACCGGGGCCCACCGACGCGTGGATCACGCTCGCGGGACTGGCCCGTGACACGAGTCGGATTCGCCTCGGCACGCTGTTGACCGCCGCGACGTTTCGGTACCCGGGTCCGCTGGCGATTACCGTCGCGCAAGTTGACGCAATGAGCGAGGGACGAGTTGAGCTCGGTCTCGGGGCTGGTTGGTACGAACAAGAGCACACCGCCTACGGCATTCCCTTCCCCCCTCTTGGCGAGCGCTTTGAGAAGTTAGAAGAACAACTCTCCATCATCACGGGCTTGTGGGGTAGCGACGCTGGCGCGATCTTTGACTTTTCGGGAAAGCACTACTCATTGACCGATAGCCCGGCACTCCCAAAACCGGTTCAGTCGCCGCGACCGCCCATCATCATCGGTGGTCACGGTCAAAAAACAACGCCACGCCTAGCCGCCAAGTTTGCCGACGAGTTCAACGTTCCCTTCGCCCCGTTTGACGTCTCTAAATCTCAGTTCGAACTCGTTGATGGGGCGTGCGCCAAAATCGGCCGTGACCCCGAGTCGATGATTCGATCCGTCGCACTCGTTACATGTTGTGGCCAAAGCCAAACTGAACTTGGACGGCGTGCGTCAAAGATCGGACGTGAGGTCAGTGAACTTTCAAAGAACGGTCTCGCCGGATCACCCCAAGAGATTGTCGAGAAGATTGCGACGTATCGCGACATCGGCGTCTCGCGGATCTATATGCAAATTTTGGACATCGGCGACCTCGAACACGTTGACCTCATTGCCTCAGAGATCGCGGCGAACATCAATTAAGGCGCTCGTTGCGTCAATCCTTTTCCAGAATCGCCACGTAGGGCTCGCTGAGCCCCTCGCATAAAACTCGAACTTGATGCCAACCCGTGCCATGAAGGATGCGACGCATCTCATTTCGTGAGACAAAAAGCCACGAAAACCACGAGCCGACAGCGTGACCGTAGTGGTACCGGAAGCGTGCTTGGCCTGGCATGAGGCCCCTGGTCTTGTTGCGGTGGTAGTAGCCACGATCGAAACCCGGAGCACCACCGCCGTACGGGTTCGTGCTCTCGATGAGAATTCGTGCGTCCGATTTCGTCCACGTTGCCCACTGCGTCAGTGTCTTTCGAGCACCTTCTGGCGTGCCGAATATTCCAAAGTTGTTGCCAAACATCACAATCGTGTCGAACGAGCCGATCTTCGAGCCCAAGGTATCTGTTGACATGCACCAGACCTCGCGAACGCCGCGAATCGTCGCCGCCTCAACGGCGAGCGATGAAGCGTCGAGGCCAACCACGTCGAGGCCACGCCGCTGAAGGTTCAGGGCCACGCGCCCTGCGCCACAGCCCACGTCTAGAACGCGACCTCGCATATGGCGCACGGACTGTCGCTCTGTCGCGGGCCAACCTTTGAAATCAGCTAAATACACCTCGGGGCCAGCGCCAGTCTCGGTGTAGCCGTCGTCTCGCTCGACGATCTCTGGAACCGTGGAACCTCGGGCCCACTCCAAAAGGGCGAGCCCAAAGGCGTCCGTTTGCGATTTCACCTCACGACCCTATTCTGGTTTCAACGACACAACAAACACGCCGAGTGCCGCGAGCGAAACCGGTTGTAACGCGATGGGTGCCCGGTGAGACTATGAAATTGCCGCAACGATAGTGCTCGATGGTTCAATCGAGCAAGCAGTTCCAAGGTTGGGGCGCAACTAAGAACAAGGTTCAGTCAAGGTACGAAGGAGTTGCAGTGACAGTCCACTACGAGAAGAGTCCCGAGGCGATTGCCGAGCTCACCCCCGAGCAGTACAAGGTCACCCAAGAGCGCGGCACGGAGCCCGCGTTCGATAATGAGTTCTGGGACAACAAAGAAGCGGGTCTTTACGTTGACGTGGTCTCGGGCGAGCCCCTGTTCGCGTCCACCAAGAAGTACGACAGTGGCTGTGGCTGGCCGAGCTTCACCGCGCCGCTCGTGCCCGAGAACGTCGTCGAGAACACGGACCGCAGCTTTGGGATGGCTCGAACCGAGGTTCGCTCCACCCACGGCGACAGCCACCTCGGCCACGTCTTTAACGACGGTCCCGTCGCCGAGGGAGGACTGCGCTACTGCATCAACTCTGCCGCGCTACGGTTCGTCCCCTACGGGGACCTCGACGCCGAGGGTTACGGCGACTTCAAGAAGTTGTTCGAAGGAGACTCGAGTGAGAAGGGAGTGGCACCATGAGCGAAACAGAGAAGGCAGTCTTGGCCGGCGGGTGTTTTTGGGGAATGCAGGACCTCATCCGAAAGCGTCCCGGTGTCCTAGCAACGCGCGTGGGCTACTCCGGAGGTGACGTCGTCAACGCGACGTATCGCCATCACGGGAACCACGCCGAGTCGATCGAAGTCACCTTCGATCCAACGGTGACCACGTACCGCGACATTCTCGAATTCTTCTTCCAAGTGCACGATCCAACGACACTGAATCGTCAAGGCAACGACCATGGCGCGAGTTACCGCTCAGCGATCTTCTACCTTGACGACGAACAACGTCGCATCGCGCAGGACACCATTGCTGACGTCGAAGCCTCAGGACTCTGGCCCGGCACGGTCGTGACCGAAGTGACGCCCGCGGGTCCGTTTTGGGAGGCGGAACCTGAGCACCAGGACTACCTCGAGAACTATCCGAACGGCTACACCTGTCACTTCCCCCGTCCAGGTTGGGTTCTACCTCATCGCAGCGACAACTTGACTAAAGGTTGAACTCGAACTCTGAGGTTGTTGACACCGGCCAACTCTTCGGATTCAGTCCGCCGGTCATTAGCGCTTTAGTGCTTCTCATTTATAGAATCGATGACTTGTCCTCCATCATGGGAGTGTCAATGAGTTTCCACTCCCAATGATTCCTGCAAGAACCGCAGTTGAAACATCAGCAAGTTAAAGATCGTCATTTCGTCCGTCGGCGAGTGTCCAGAATTTGATAGCGGAAGGACCTGATGGGGCCGACCAGCTTTCAAAAGCGCCGATGACATCCGTAGGGTGTGCGCCACTACTACATTGTCATCCACCATACCATGGACTAACAAAAGTGGACGAGTGAGCGACGAAGCCTCATTAATTGGCGAACTTCGAAGATAGTTCTCCGGTGAATGATCGGGATGACCAAGATAGCGTTCCTTGAAGTAGGTGTCATAGAGTCGCTGATCACTAGGTGCCGCTCCAGATATCGCCGCATGGAAGATATCTGGACGTCGTATCACCGCCGCTGCGGCCAGCGTGCCACCGAAAGACCAGCCGCGAATACCGACTCGTTGAGCATCAAGATTGGGGAATTGCTCCGTGACCCTCTTCAAGACCGTCACCTGATCCTCAATAACGGTTGAAAGAGTATCGCCGTACACCTCGTGCTCCCACGCGGGACCGCGACCCGGTGTGCCACTACCGTCGGCAATGATTACCGCGAACCCACAGTCGGCAAACCACTGCGCTTCACAGAACCAAAAGTGGCGTGCCCGAGTCACGAGTTGCCCCGATGGGCCACCGTACGGGCACATCAGGATCGGCAGATTCGCGGCGCCAGATTCGTACCACGTGGGCAAGATCAATGCGGCTCGAATCTCTCGGTCTCCGAGGCTTAGCCACGTAATTCGAGGAATCAGCTTTGGCTCTGCCTCGAACGATTGGATCGCGGTGTCGGCTGCACCGGGCCGGGTGACACGAATGGAACGGCCCGCCTCGGTGTGTGATGAGAGAACGAGAGTGTGGCCACTCGCGTTTCCCCCGTGCTCGCCAGGTTCATGACTCACTCGAGTGACACCGATTTCTGGGGTATACAAAAACACGTGTACTTCAGTTGGCTCGTCAGATCCTGAGAAGAGCACGGTTTCTTCGTCAACCGCGAGAACTTCGCGTACTTGAATTCCGCTCTTCGAAACGCACTTCCCGTCAATGACGAGTTGACGAGAACCTTCGATATCGCAGACACGCACGAGCAATCCGGACTTAGTCCGCGACGGAGATCCAATTGCCATATGAATCCAGGGATACTCACTCTCCTCGTGGAGCACTTTTGTCGCGCCCGAATCGGGACTGGCCGAAAGTATTTGCATTGTCCGCTGGTCGCGACTCTCCACGCTGAGCAGTGGACCGTGTGAATCCCAGGCAACAGTGACGAGGTACTCGAACGCGACTCGATCCCAGAGAACCTCAGTCCGCTCACCGTTCAGCCCGAGCACGAATAACGACACGTCCGCATTCGTCGTTCCGGCGGCTGGGTAGCGCACGGCACGAGGAGGAATCTCTGGATTAGCTGAGTCACTGATCCACCACTGTTGGACCTGAGTGTTATCGACCCTCGCGGCCAACAACCGCTCTCCGTCTGGAGCCCACCAGAATCCGCGTAATCGATGCATTTCCTCGGCCGCTACGTGCTCCGCGAGTCCGTATGAAATGTCCGGGCCCTCCGATGTAGCGAGTTCCCGATCGCATCCACTCAAAACCTCAACAACTCGAATGCAGCCTTCACTGACGTACGCCACTCTGTTACCCGTCGGATCCACGCGAGGGTCAAAAGCTGGGCCAACGGTGCTAATCAACTTTGGAGTCTGGTCATCAACATTGATCACCCACACTTGCCCATTCAATGCAAACGCAATCATTCGAACTTCCGCGTCTGTGGAGTACTGCACAATTCCAATCGCGTGCTCGCGTACGCGTTCGCGCCGAATTTGTTCAGCCACAGAAACGGTCTCGTCTTCATGAAGACCCTTTGGATCAACCAGAAGACTTTCGACACCACAATCGAGCAACCATAGACAACTGACTCGGTCTTCTCCGCCTCGTGCGCGCAGGAAGATGATGCGTTCGCCATCTGGGGAAATCGTGAAATTTCTTGGCACTCCTAATGTGAAGTATTGAGTACTCGCAAGTTGCCTCGGCAACGCGTCCAGATCCGTCACGACAGCCTTTCTCGCCCAGAAGTCAATTTAGGTGTCATTGGATTCATTCACGTGCGGGTTCGCTCCTTCGAGAGAGGGTTCAACTCATTCTGGAGCGTGCGCGACAATCGTGAACGTCAAAGGTGCTCGCGGTCTTCCGGTAGGAATAACAAACTCACCAGATGTCGTCTCGACGAGCCAGGGGAACTGGCGAAACTGGGTCCAATCGTGTTCAATGAGTGAGTCAAGTTCAAGTCCGTGAGTGGTCAACGACATGACAATCTCGCCAACCGAGTGATTCCATCCATAGGTTCTTGAGGCAGTAAGGCCTTCTCCGTCGGTGTAAGTAAAGGGCTCGTCAGCCACGAGGGGGTCGCTGGTCTCCTCGAAGTAACTGTAAAAGTTTCGCTCACCATTGTGATCGAGTGATAGTGCGTTCGGGTGAACGTCGTGGAGGTAAATTTTGCCCCCAGGATTTAAAAGACTCGCGACGACCTCTCCCCACTGATCCACACTGGGGAGCCAACACAGCGAGCCAATACTGACGTACACAACGTCGAATCGCTCATTCGACAAAGCGGTGGGCGCGTCGTAGACATTCGAGCACACGAACGTCGCTCGATCAGAGAGACCGGCCCGTTCAGCCAGAGCCGTTGCTGCCGTAATCGCCTCTGGCGAGAAGTCAACCCCCGTTACTCTGGCGCCGACTCTCGCCCAGCCCAGTGTGTCCATGCCAAAGTGGCACTGGAGGTGCACGAGTGACTTGCCCTCAACGACTCCAATTGCGACAACCTCACGTAGTGGCGGGCCTTCAGTGTTGCTCAGCCACCCCTCAACGTCGTAGAACTCGGACTTCGTGTGAATGCCAACACGATTGTTCCAATTTTTTCTATTTGCTTCAAGTCGAGGATCCACGAAAGAAGATTACAGAGCCGCGTCGAAAATGGAGTGCGCTTAGGAACGAAACCGTACCGAAATAGGCTCTCCTTGTCACCGTTGGCCAGAAAAGATCGACGCAACGGCAGGTTCGCCCGCGAAATTGACATTGCTAGAATCAGTCATTCCCAGAGAAAATTGACGTACTGAGAAAAAGTGACACTCTGCATGAAGATGAATTCGACACGTGCGCGAGCACTGCTTAGCTACGATGCCACATGAGATATCGAAATGGCTGAACTTACCCGCACCGGGCCCGATCCTCAATATTCGGGCGTCATTGAATGCGTCATTGCTCTGGTAACTGATGGTGACGATCGCGTTCTCCTCGCGTCCGCTTCCAAAGAGGGACCGTGGTCATTTCTTGGCGGCCCCGTACTCGCCGAAGAGTCGCTCGAGCACGCAGCCACTCGTATTCCCTTCGAGGACTGTGGGGTGAGTGTCGAGTTGGGTCGAAAGACCGTGGAACTCAGTGGCGAGAAATACCGCGTCATGTACGAATGTGGCCAAGACACGACGTGGCGAGCCACGGTGTTTGAGGCCACGTCGGGCGCTGGCGCTAAACAGGTGGACACTCCAATGATTGCTCGATGGTTCTCTCTCGACGAAATCCACCAACTGAATTTGGACGAGTTCGCTATGGCTGCCGCAGCCGACCTCGGCATGCTGTGAGGTCGACAGATCGAGGTTGCTCGAGCGCAACGAATTAAAGGTCGTCCCAAGGAACGAGTGGTGGTGGCTCCCAACCTCGCTCGCTCGCCCAAACGTCCGCTGCCACCATCAAGTGGTGCCAGGCCGGTTGCTTCACCTGACCGTAGGTGGCCAGGTCAATCCCTGGAGTTGCGTCAACGATTGATTGCTTGAACACACCCCACTGATCACGAGAGTCGTCATTGCCACGCAAGAAATCTCGAAACAGCATTGCGTCACGGGCGCCTTTCGAGCCCTCCGTCCGAACGTTTATATTTGATTGCCGTGCACCCGCGCGAGGGGCAAAAACCAGCTTTTCGACCGGCCCTCCTCTCGTCAATTCGACGTTGTTCCACTCTTCGGGCCGGTGACGAAATCCGGCACTAGAAAATTGATCAATGACCCAGCGTCGCTCGAGCAATGGAACTCGGACTTGAACGTCGATGACGTCCTTTGCAACCAGTCCAGGCACGGACGTTGATCCGATGTGTTCAATGGCGCCCATCGGGGAGAGATTCAAGAGTTGAATGACCGCGGCCAGTTGTTCGAACTCAGTGCGCCAGTGCTCGCGACTCGCTTCAAGAACTACGGGTCCGTCTTCGTCAGGAAATGGCACGAGCCAACGATACGTCTTGGACGCCTTTCGTCCGCGAATCGATGGATCCTCTTTCGGTCATGGACTGGTAACGAAGAGTGGCAACGTGAAAGAGTACTCTCGGGGTCGTGACCAAGCGCCTGAAACCACCCTTCCGTGCCGACCACGTCGGCAGTTTTCTACGTCCACCGGAACTGCTCGAAGCTCGCCGAGCCTTCGCCGAAAAGAAGATAGACGCCGACGCTCTCAAGGAGGTCGAAGATCGCGCGATTCGTGATGTCGTCGCTCTCCAAGAAGAACTCGGTTTGCAATCGGCCACCGACGGTGAGTTTCGCCGCACTTCCTGGCACATGGACTTCATCTATCAACTCGGTGGCATCTCCAAGACGGACGAGCAACTTCAGGTCGCCTTCAAAAATAACGAAGGCTCGACGTCATTCACGTCAGCGGCGTTGAAGGTCAGCGGCCGAGTGCACGTCGACGAAACTATCTTCGCCGACGCATTTGAGTTCTTGCAGTCCACGGTGACCACGGCGGTGCCCAAACTAACCATTCCCTCGCCGAGCATGGTGCACTATCGCGGTGGCGCGGCCGCCATCGATCCCGCGGTGTACCCCGACGTCGAGGAGTTTTGGACCGACCTCTCGGCGGCGTACGCCGAGCAGATTCGCCGTCTGGGTGAACTTGGCTGTACGTACCTCCAACTCGACGACACGTCACTCGCCTATCTGAATGACCCCGCGCAACGCCAGATGATCGCCGATCGAGGTGAGGACGCCGAACATCAACATTTGCGCTACATCAAACAACTGAACGCCGCGCTCGCCGCGCGACCCGAGGGCATGTCGGTGACGACGCACTCGTGTCGAGGTAACTTCCAGTCCTTCTGGGCGGCCGAAGGTGGGTACGATTTCGTCGCCGAAGCCCTCTTTAGCGAACTCGACGTCGACGGATTCTTCCTCGAATACGACGACGATCGTTCTGGCGGCTTCGAGCCGCTGCGGTTCGTGCCGAAGGGCAAAATGGTCGTCCTCGGACTCGTCACCACTAAGCGGGGCGCGCTCGAAACCAAGGACTCGCTCAAACGGCGTATCGAAGAAGCCAGCCAGTACGTCCCGCTCGATCAGCTCTGTCTCTCCCCCCAGTGTGGGTTTTCTTCAACCGTCGAGGGCAACAGCCTCACCCTCGACGAAGAGATTGCCAAACTGCGCCTCGTCGTGGAGACGGCCCACGACGTCTGGGGCTAATCGCTGCCAACCTGACGATACGTTCTACGACAATCGTCGCCGGGTTAAACGTTCTCCGGGGCCGGCGCTCGCATCTGAACAACCGAAGGCACCGTCAAGGTCGCCCCAATGAACACGGTGAGAAGTACGGCGGCGCCCACAATCGTGGTCTTCAGTCCACAGATTCGGGCAATGGGTCCCACCAACGCCATGCCGATCGGCAAGAAGACGAGCGAACCAAACCAGTCATAGGCGCTCACTCGAGAGAGAATCTCGGAAGGAACCTCTCGCTGCATCGTGGTCACCCACAGTGTCGAGAAGATCGAGATACCGATTCCCGCGACGAACGCGCCAGCGGCGATAAAGATCGCGGGCGCTCGAAACGCGAGGCCGAGCAGGGGCCAGACCCACGCCAGGGGACTTATCGTCGCCACGAGTAACGGCCGACGGGGACGATAACGAAGCATCAAGACGCCACCGAGTACTGCACCAACTCCCTCGAGGGCCAGAATTAGTCCCCACGCTGGCGCACCACCTAGGGACTGCTTCGCGATGACTGGCCCCAGGACGAACATCGGCGCGAAGATCAAGATGTTGACGATCGAGAACTCGACGACGATCACCCAAAGCCACGTTCGAGACCAGAACTCATACCATCCGTCTCGAAGCTGGTGAAAGAACGACTCACCTCCTTCGCTCGGAAGCCACTGCACGTCAATCAGGTAGAGCGACACCACACTGATCACGTACGTGATCCCATCGATCAAGACGGCCCAACCCGGGTTGGTAGCGGCAATGATGAGGCCCGCGACCGCCGGTCCAATGATCCCGCCGACCGATCCCGAAAGGCCGTTCAGAGCGTTGGCCTGTTGAAGTTTCGCCGCGGAGATCACTTGTGGGACGATTCCCGTCATCGCCGGACTGAAGAACGCTTGCCCGGTGCCGACGAGCGCCGCGAGGGCCATGAAACCCCAGAGCGGCGGTCGTTCGATCAAGATCCACACGCCGAGTCCGGTCTCGGCCCCTGCTCGAAGGCAGTCCGAGCCGAGCATCACCACTCGTCGACTCATCCGATCCGCGAGGACGCCGCCGATGAGTAGGAAGAGGACGACCGGCACCAATCCCGCCGCCGCGACGTAGCCAACGTCACTGGCGTTGCCGTGTTCAAGAACGGCAAACGTGATGGCGACCGGAGCCATGCCGCTGCCGATTTGCGACGCGGACTGACCAACGAAGAAAAGGAGAAAGTTTCGCTCACTCAGAGCGTCAACCCAACCGGATAATCGCATTAGGTCAATCTACTTACGACGAATGGCTCAAAGGCCAATCGTCGCGTCCGGCTGTACGCGCCGATGTGGAGAGCGCTGAGCAACACCAACAAGACCAACGGCACGACAAATTTCAACGGAGAGACTTCAGCGCAACGGCGTTCGTCACCTGCCCTTGGGGGTGTGGCGGCGTGACCAACTCTTGTCGCGCGCGTAGAGGCTTGGAAGTTGATCCACTCTAGTTTTGTAGAGTTCGGCCACACCAGATGTGGGATGAAAAGTAACGCCGGGTGCGTTCACTCCGACCTCGTTAAAACGACGAACCCCGAGGGCCACGGACGCGAGGAGAGCGGCGCCACGCATTTGCACCAACAGCGGTTGGTCGACCTGAATAACGTCTCGACCCAAGACGTCGGCGTACATCTGGCACCACAGTGCCGACTGTGCGCCACCACCCAAGAGGCGAATCGGGGAAAGCTCTCGGCCAGCAAACTTCTCGACGTACTTGAGGAGCCACGCACTGTTCGTCGCCACGCCTTCCATCACGGCACGAATGAGGTCGGGGGTGCTGGAAGTGATGGAAAGATTGGTAAAGCCCGCTCGAATTCTCCGGTTGTCGACGGGCGAACGCTCGCCGGCCAACCACGGAGTGAAGAGCACGCGGTTGGCGCCTGGAGGTGACGTGGCGGCGAGCGACGTCATCTCCGCGAAATTCATGGGGGCGCCAGTCCCGGCGAGCACTCCCTGAAGCCATTCGAGCGCTTTGGCCCCGGTGTCTTGACTGTCGATGACCATGTAGGAGTCGTTAGTGAGCCCGGGGACCGACACGATCGAATGATTGATGTCGGTCTTCTTCTTGGGCACCGGGCAGCTGATCCACGACGTCGTAGAAAGTGCGAGGTGCGTCTCGTAGAGTCTGGTCGCGCCAGAGCCAATCGCGGCCGCGTGCAGATCCGGTATCCCGGTGATGACGACGGTGTCGGTTGAAAGTCCGAGGTCCGCGGCGACGCTCGCCTTCACCGTGCCGACGACCGAGCCAATCGGCTGCAGTGGCGGAAGATACGAACCGTCAATACCCACCATCTTTAAAAGTTGTTGGTCGTAGTTGTAGTTGGTGAGATTTCGAACATCGGTCATCCACATCGCGAGGCGAGAGGCGTGCGTCGCTGACGCGACGCCAGTAAAGCGCATCGTGAGATAGTCCACGGGCTCCATGAACCAGCGCGAGTTGGCAACAATCTCGGGTTGTTCGTTGAGCAAGTACAAGATCTGTCCGATTGGATCGGCTCCCGAGGTCGAAGGAGCGCCACCGGTTTTGCGCACGAAACCAATCACCTTGCGTGCGTTGTATCCCATGAAGGGGCCGCCGACCGCCTCGCGCGAATAGCGGCCGCCTCTCGTATCGAGCCACGTTAAGCACGGTCCCGTCGGCAAGCCGTTCGCGTCCACCGGCACCGTCGACGCGTACTGACCCGTGACCGCGACCGCCTTCACGCGGCTGGCGGAACTAACGGAGGCGTCGAGTAGCCGCTTCGTCGCTTCGCTAATGAGTGTCCACCACTGTTCGGCGTCCTGGGTCGCCGCGCCGTTGTCGCCGTAGATAGTTGCTACGTGGTGGACTTCACTCGCGACGATCTCACCGTCGAGTGTGACGAGTCCAATCTTTGGTCCGCCAGTACCGAGATCGATGCTCAGACAGAGTTCGGACTCTTCGCTCATTAGGAAGGTATGGAGGACTGCTTGTCCATCATGTCGGCCATGAAGAATTTGATGATGGCGTCGGACTCTTCGCTCGGTCCCCCGGCGACTCCTCCGTACACCGCGCCCGACTTCGCCGGCTCATCTTTGTGAGAAAACGCGTACTCAACGGCGTCGGCCAAGTCCCGTGCCCACCTCTCGGCTACACCCGGTTGCGTTTGAGGACGCGTCACCGCCATGTGCAAAGCGTTCGGGTACTGCTGACCATTGAGTCGCCATCCGCGCGTTCGCAAGAAGTCGTTCACGAGGTAGATGTCGAACTCATCAGAGGTAAATGAAAAGAGAAAGCTCGCTTTACCCATAATGCGCAGTGATGGATGTTCCCCGACCGCCTTTTGCATTGCGGCCGACGTGGCAAAAATCTGCTCGGCGTAGCGCCGATAGCCCGATCGACCGAGATGCACCATCGCCGCCCAGGTCGCAGCCAGTAGTCCCCCGGAGCGAGACCCGTCCATTCCCGGTGAGCAGTACTTCCCGCCCGTCCAGTTCGTGAGATAGAAGTACTGATCGTTGCGCAGTGCCTTATCGGCGAAACACAGCACGCTCGTGCCCTTCAACGCGTAGCCGTACTTATGGGTGTCCGCCGAGATCGAAGTGACCCCTGGCACGGCGAAGTCGAAGGGCTCAATGTCGTAGCCAAGTTCGCGACCAAAGGGCAGGATGAAGCCACCCAAACAACTGTCCACGTGCAACCCGATGTCGTGCTCTAACGCAATCGCGCCGAGTTCACCGATTGGATCGATGGTGCCGTAACCGTAGTTACAGGCGGAACCTATGAGTGCGACCGTGTTCTCGTCAATGTTGGCCTTCACCCACAGGAGGTCCACCTGCGTGGTGATCGGATCGACGGGAGCAATCTTCATCTCGACGCCAAAGAGGTGGCCCGCCTTACTGAAGGCCGGGTGCGCGGTCTCAGGTTTGATAATGTTGGGTCGACCAGGAGTTGGGTGATGTTCGCGGTACGCCAGCACCGCGTGCGCAATGGAACCCGAGCCACCAGAAGTAATAAGGCCGACGGGCTCGGTGTCCTTTAAGTTGCTCGCCCCTAAGAGGTCGAGCGTCATGGCGATAATCTCCGCCTCAAACTTGGTCGCACTCGGGCACATATCGCGCTGCAGTGAGTTGACGTAGGAAAAGTGAGAGAACGCTTCGTTCAAAAAGTCGTAGTGGTCGTGGTCTCCGCAGTACATCGTGCCCGAGCACTGACCTCCCTCCCACACGGGATTCTCGGCCAAGGACATTGTCGACAACATCGACAAGACGCTTTCGGTGTCCGTGCCTTCTTCGGGGAGCGTTCGATGCACCACGAACTGCTCCTGATAGGGGAATCCACTCACTTTGATCTCCTCACACGCGTCGTCAAGACTGTAAGCGAGGAGTGCACCTTTCGCGAAATCGAACAGGGTCGATGGCCCCCGCGAGAAACCACGAGCTGGCGCATGGAACGCAGTGTCAGATGAGGAGTCCTGGAACTAGGAAACGGTGACGTCGATACTCGCCGGAGCGACCACGCCTTGACCGTCGATGGCCTTGCGCAGTAGATGCGCCAGTTCGACGCGTTCGCTTTCATCCAAAGCACCGAGGATCACGTCTTCGAGAGTCTGTTGTGCCGCTTCGGCTTGATGAAGCGCCTTACGACCTTGTTCGGTCATCGTGACGATGTGACGACGTCGGTCCGTTGGGTCGCGACGCCGTTCCACGAGGCCGCTCTCTTCAAGATCGTTGAGCAACAGCACGCAGTAGTTGGCGTCAATGCACAGTCCGTCAGTGAGCGCTTGTTGGGTCGTCTCGTCGTAGTCACGCAGAAACGACAACGTCGCAAGTTCCTTCAACGTCTGACCAAGAAGTTCGGGCGTGCTTCGTCGACTCACGAGTCGTGAAAGTTGCGTGAGCAACAAGATAGGTCCAGTAGACGAATTCTCATCCATGGAAATTAATGGTAGCGAGGTGTCGATATTCATGCTATCATGATTATATCGCTACCTCGATGATGTAGATACATCGTCCAGTAGTCCCACCCTAGCAACGGAGGACTTCTTCCATGTCACTTTTAACTACCCCCTCATCAGGAATTATCGACAAGCGCCGTTGGATCGCGCTCATTGTCGTCTGTCTCGCCATGCTGATGAACGCGTTGGACTCATCCATCGTGAACGTGGCGCTCCCCTCGATTCAGCGTGACCTCCACTTCTCTTCCTCGGGTCTCACGTGGGTGGTCGACGCCTATCTCATTGCCTTTGGCAGCTTTCTTCTGTTGGCCGGACGCTTAGGCGACTTGATTGGACGAAAGAAAGTCTTTCTCAGTGGCGTCACGCTCTTTACGTTTTCGTCGTTGATCTGCGCCCTCGCGCAAAACCAAGCGATGCTCATTACGGCCCGCTTCTTCCAGGGCCTCGGTGGCGCGATTTCCACCTCGGTCATCGTGGCAATCATCGTCACTGAATTTTCCGGTGCGCACGAACGCGCCAAAGCCATGAGCGCGTACATGTTCGTCGCGGTGGGTGGCGGATCGATCGGTCTCCTCGTGGGCGGCATTTTGACCCAGACCGTCAACTGGCACTGGATCTTCGTCATCAACGTGCCCATTGGCATTCTCACGCTGTTCCTGGGCTCGATACTCATTAACGAGAACGCGGGACTCGGCATTCGCGAAGGTCTCGACATCATGGGATCGCTTCTCATGACCTCGTCACTGATCGTCGGCATCTACGCCGTCGTCACCGCGTCCGCGGGTGGCTGGCTGTGCACGCACACCCTCGGCTTTGGGGCGCTTTCTATTGCCCTCATGAGCGCGTTCTTCACCTACGAGTCGCGCGTCGCTAAGCCCATTATGCCAACGCGCATTCTCAAGCTTCGCAGTCTGACCGCGTCGAGCGTCGTGCGAGGTCTCACCTTCGCTTCGATGTTCTCGGTCTTCTTCTTTGGCGCGCTCTACTTAGAGAAGGTCCTCGGTTACGCGCCCCTTCGTACCGGCATTGCCTTTTTGCCCATGACCCTCGTAATGGCCGCGATGTCCCTCGGCATGACGAGTCGACTGTTAATTCGTTTTGGCCCCATGAAGCTATTGGTACCCGGCATGGCCTCGGTCGTCGCAGGTTTACTCCTCCTCTCACGAGCGAGCGTGGACGCGAGTTACTTCACGGCAATTCTCCCGGCCTTCGTCCTTCTGGGACTCGGCATGAGTATCTCATCGGTGCCGCTCCTCACCATCGCCATGGCCGACGTGCCAAAGACTGACGCCGGTCTCGCCTCGGGCATTGTTAACGTGTCGATGTGGCTCGCCTCCTCTTTGGGCCTCGCCGTCTTTGGCACCCTCGCCACAAGCAAGACGACCTCGCTGATCGCCGCCGGACGCAGTCGCGTCTCCGCGCTGGTCGGCGGCTACCACGTGATCTTTCTCATTGGCGCGCTACTCGCCACGATCGGACTCGTGGTTACCCTGGTCGTTCTTCGCACGCCCGCGAAAGAGGTCCTCAACGCTCAGTCGTCAACCTCCGAGGACTTTGACATGGAGCACCTCGAGGTCCTCGCTGGCGAGTTTTAGAGGATCACCTCCTCACGAGTGAGGCCGAAGCGCGGCGTCTCGCCGTCGTCGTTGCTTCAAGGTCGAACTCGTAGGTAGCGTGAGTCTCGTGAAGCTCGACGTGTAGCGAAGTTGTTTACGCGTCGAGAAACGCGATGTCCTCAACGCGTTCTGGCACCGCAACGTCGACGCCTCGAGTCGCATCCTCGACGGTGCCGCTCAGTACGGACCGTACGCGGTGGCGTGCCTGCTCGCGATGGCGCTCGAGCTATTGGTAGTGATTCACTTTTCGCTGCATCGAGCCGCCATCATTGGCTGGCTCGCCGGCATCGTTGAGGTGTTCGTCGCGGCCTCTCTACTCTGGGCCGTCGTTCGGTGTCGATCACTCCCGCGCGAAATGCCGTAACGGGTGAGGGCCCTCGTACGATGCAAGGGTGACGACAAACTCAGAGGGTGACACGTCCCGCGGTCGATCCATCTGGACGTTCCTCGTCGGACGACCGCTGCGTTCGAGCGACGCGTCGAAACAACAGATAAATCCCTTCGAGGGACTTTCGGCGCTTTCGCTGGACGCTCTGACCTCAGTGGCGTACGGCCCCGAAGCCATCATCGTTGTCTTGGCGCTGGCCGGCGCCGGTGCGCTACACCTCATCGTGCCAATAACTCTGGCGATCATCGTGTTGCTCGCCATACTCGTCGTTTCGTATCGCCAAGTCATCGACGCCTTTCCTAACGGAGGTGGCGCGTACGCGGTATCGCGAGCGAACCTTGGCACCAAGGCCAGCCTCGTCGCGGCCGCCGCGCTCGTCGTTGACTACACGCTCACCGTCGCGGTCTCCATCGCCGCGGGCGTGGCGAGCCTGACCTCCGCTTTTCCTAGCTTGACGTCGGCGACCGTACCGATCTGCCTGGGATTTCTCAGCGTCATTACGCTCTTGAACCTGCGCGGGCTGGGCGCCAGCGCGCGGGCCTTCTTGCTGCCGACGGTCCTCTTCATCGTGGGACTGCTCGCCGTCATCGGGGTTGGGTTGATTCATCCTCTGGGGCTTCACCAAGCACAGCTGGGCCACTCGTTGCTCTCGACCCACGGTCTTCAAGTCGTGTCGGTCCTTCTCATCTTGAAAGCGTTCTCAGCGGGGTGCAGCGCCCTCACCGGTGTCGAAGCTATCGCCAACGGGGTTCCCCTCTTCAAAGTCCCTCGAACAACGCGCGCCAAAAGAACCGAGATGATGTTGGGACTTATCCTGGGGACGATGTTGCTCGGCCTCGCGGTGCTCGCCCGTCGCTGGCACATCGGACCACGATCGGGCGAAACGGTGCTCAGTCAGATCATGGGTATGGCCGTGGGACGACACTGGGCCTACTACATCGTCTCACTCACGATCACCCTGGTCCTCGCCCTCGCGGCGAACACCTCGTTCGGAGGACTTCCGATACTGGGCAGCCTGCTGTCGCGTGACAATTTCCTGCCACACATTTTCGGCCTTCGAGGCGATCGCCAGGTCTTCGACAGCGGCATTTGGGTCTTGTTCCTTCTCTCGGGCGCTTTGCTCATCGCCGTGGGCGGGAACACCAATGAGTTGATCCCCCTCTTCGCCATCGGCGTCTTTGCCGGCTTCACGCTCGCGCAGACTGGCCTCGTCGTGCACTGGTGGCGCGAGCGCCCCGACCGATGGCGCTATCGCGCGCTCGTCAACGGTCTTGGCGCGCTCATCACCGGACTCGCCACCGTGATCTTTCTCATTACCAAGTTCGTCGAGGGTGCCTGGATCGTGGTGGTCGCCGTACCGCTCTACATCCTCTTCTTCGTGAGGGTGCACGCGTACTACGAGCGAACGGGCGTCGCGATCGGCCTCGGCCAGATTCCCGCCGCCCCCGAAACCCAAGAGACGCTCGTCATCGTGACCGTGGCGACCCTTTCAGAACTCACGCGCTACGCAATTGGTGAAGCGCTCTCACTCAGCCAGAACGTCGTCGCGGTCACCGTACTCACCGAAGAGCGCGAAGAAGACCACCTTGGTGAAGAGTTCGAAGAGGCTTGGGCGACGTGGGATCCAGGCCCGGCGCTCCAGGTACTTAGAACGCCCTACACGTCGATCGTCGAGCCGATCTGCTCGTTCATTGACGAGGAGCGGGCGAAGGGTGATCGGCGCATCGTCGTTCTGATTCCGGTGATTCGACCCGACAAAGTGCGCTATCGCTTCTTGCACGACCAGCTGGACATCGTCTTGATGGCCGAACTGCGCAAACGCACCGACATTCTCGTGGTCCGACTGTTGATGCCGTTCTCTCCGGTGCGTCGGCCGCTTCTTTCCATTCGTTCTCGAAAGGGCTAGGCGCCGGCCCTTTGACGGTGCGTCACCTGGCCGAGTATCGACGTCGCGTCTCGTCGGTACGCTTC
>Ga0208849_1000779_pt1 | contig 26527 bp, 26 predicted proteins | sample NGESurdeep072012_10_FD_184470 | JGI IMG/M metagenome (GOLD analysis project Ga0208849, IMG submission 184470) | Arctic peat soil microbial communities from Barrow, Alaska - NGEE Surface sample 53-3 deep-072012 (SPAdes) | ecosystem: Environmental > Terrestrial > Soil > Wetlands > Peat ... | reverse complement strand
GGTTTTGCAACGCGTTGTTGATGCCCACCGCGCTCGGCCTTCCCGTGTCGTTGTCGAACCCCAGAGCGATGAGCAACTGGGGCCAGCGCGCCGCTTCCTCGAGGCCCGCATCGATGGCATCCAGAATTTGTTCCGCTGTGAGCTCGCTCATGGCGCGGCGCTTTCGATGATCGACCACTGTCGGCGCGTTCGGCTGCATCGAGCCGATAGAGCCCGGCATGCTCGCACCCGATCTCGAGCGCGATTTCATCTTTGGTCATGCGCGGTTCATAGCAGATCGAAGCGGAATATTCACCTCCAAATCCCCAAAGCGGTCACCCCTGGCGGCGATATCCCTGCGAAGAAACCGCACAGCAGTTCGGGAAAGTTCTGAACCGTCGCATGGCGGCCGATGAGGGAAAACGACTCTGCGGGTATGACGCAATTGCATATGCAACCGTATACGGATGAATGAGGTCCACCCGGTTCGGATTGCCGCGGCAGGGCAGTTTGCGGCGAAGCGCGGGTGATACGAGAGGGACAACACGATGCAATGAAGATGAAAAGAAACCGGCAACGCGGCGACAAATTGGCGACAGGAAAAGTGTAACAGAAGAGCAGCAAAAGCGAAGCAGGCATCATGCGGCGGTTTGCGCTCGCACCCCGCGCCGGTTTCGGCGCGGTTGCCGCCAGTCGTCCCCCTTTTGTTTCGCGCGGGGCCTCTTCCCACCGAAAAGAGTCGCGGCGCGACGACCGGCCTCGCGTCCTGCACGCACCGGCCCGCAAACTCCGGCAAAAACCCGCATCGTTCCGGCATAGTCCGGCAAAAACCGGCATCGTTCCGGCATCGTTCCGGCCTCGGTTTCCCCTCGATTGCACCTGTTTGCCGGTTGGCGCGGCGAGGCGGGTTTCTCTAAGCTCGGCCTCCATGCGACGGCTCGTGCATCTTCTCCTCTCGCCCCCCTCCCGCTTCGCGCGCCTGCTCATCGCCGAAAAACGGCTGAGCTGCGATCCGGCGCCGCCGGAGGATGTGGGCGAACATCTGCCGCTGTTCATCGACCAGGACGGCACGCAAGCCCGCGGCCTCTGGGCTATCGTCGATCATCTCGAAGGGAGCTATCCCGACTTCCCCATGGCGCCCGAAGACGCGGGCGCGCGCGCCGAGTCGCTGCGGCTGCTGGACTGGGCGATGGGGCCGTTTCTGGAGGGCGTAACCCGCCGGATTGTTTACGAAAAAGCCTCGCAGCGCTTCACCGGCGCAGGGCTCCAGCGCCCCCCCGACATGGAGATCGTGCGCCGCGGCCGCGAGGCGTTGCGCGCCCAGCTCGCGGTGCTGGGTGCGGTGGCGGAGCGCAACGGCTATCTGGCCTGCCGGGAATGTACCTTGGGCGATCTGGCGGTGGCGGCGCATATCTCGGCGCTGGACTATTTCGGCGAGGTGCCCTGGGCCGAATTTCCGGCCGCGGGCGAATGGTATATGCGAATGAAATCAAGGCCTTCCTTTCGAACCCTGCTGGCGGACCGGGTGCCCGGCCAGCCGCCCGTGGCGCATTATGCGGACCTCGACGCCTAAGGAGACGATCCGGGCCCGCGCCCTGGCGCTGGGCTTCGAGACGGCGCGGTTTGCCCCGGCAAGCCTTCCGCCCCGCGCCGGCGAACAGCTCGCGGAATTCCTGACGCAGGGGTTGCAGGGCGAAATGGACTGGCTGGCGCGCCATGCCGAACGCCGGGCAAGTCCTGCGGCGCTGTGGCCGCAGGCCCGCTCCGTCGTCGTGCTGGGCGCCAATTACGGCCCCGCCCGCGACCCCCGCGAGGCCACGCTAAGCCCTTCATCCGGCACGATTTCCTGTTATGCGAAGGGTGCGGATTACCACGATGTGCTGAAGGCCCGGCTCAAAGAACTGGGCGGCTTCATGGCCCGCGAATTTGGCGGCGAAATCAAGGTGTTCGTCGATACCGCCCCGGTCATGGAGAAGCCGTTGGCGCAGGCCGCGGGTCTGGGCTGGCAGGGCAAGCACACCAACCTCGTCAGCCGCGAATTCGGCTCCTGGCTGTTCATCGGCACCGTCTTCACCAGCCTGGAAATTCCGCCCGACGAGCCCGAAACCGACCATTGCGGCGCCTGCCGGCGCTGCCTCGATGCGTGCCCCACGGCCGCCTTCACTTCGCCCTACCGCCTCGATGCGCGGCGCTGCATTTCCTACCTCACCATCGAGCACAAGGGCCATATTGCCGAGGAATTCCGGGGGCTTATGGGCAACCGGATCTATGGCTGCGACGATTGCCTGGCGGTCTGTCCGTGGAACAAATTCGCCAGCACCGCCCGCGAAGCCCGCTTCCACGCCCGAGACGAATTGCAGGCGCCGGCGCTCGCGGAGCTGGTGGCGCTGGACGATGCGGGGTTTCGCGCCCTGTTTCGCGGCTCGCCGATCAAGCGCATCGGGCGCGACCGGTTTGTGCGTAACGTGTTGATCGCCATCGGCAATTCCGGAGATATGGCGCTGGCGGCGGCAGCCGAAACCCGGCTCGGCGATGCCTCGGCGCTGGTGCGTGCCATGGCGGTCTGGGCGCTGTCGCAGCTGCTCGATGGGCCGGGCTTTGCCGGCCTGCGCGCCGCCCATGCCGGCCAGGAACCCGATGGCGCGGTGCGGCAGGAATGGGGTGTCGCCGCGGCGGAAGCGGCCTGATTTTGCTCAGTGTTTTGCCGGTTTTCCGGCCAGTTCCCCCGACGATTGGAGGTTCGATTGGGCGCTCGCCGCGGCATCGCTGCCGGGCGCATCGCGCACCACACGCTGCCAGTCCGCCCGGGCGCCGGCGAGGTTTCCGTCGCCCAGTTTCATATCGCCCCGTTCGAGCAGCGCTTGCGGATACTCCGGATCGATTTCGAGCGCGCGGTCGATATCGGCGCCGGCGTCCGCCTTGCGGCCCTGCGCATGCCGGGCGCTGGCCCGCAGAACCAGGGCATCCGCCCGATTGGGATCGAGCGAAAGCACGGCGGAGAGGTCGGCATCCGCGCCCGTCCAGTCCTTGCGCAGCCCCCGCGCCCGGGCCCGGTCGGCGAGCAGGTCCTCGTCCTGGGGCGCCAGCAGCAGGGCCGCGGAAAACGCGCTTTCGGCCCTGACGGCCTGTCCCGCCAGCAGCCAGGCGTTTCCGGCCTGATCCAGCAGCGCCGCGCGCCTTGGCGCCGAGCCGGCCGGGTCTTCCCGCGCCGCCTGCTCCAGCTTTTCGCCCGCCTGGCCGTACCGCTTCAATTGGACAAGGGCGAGCGCCTGGCAATGCAGCGCCGCGCCACCGCCTTTCTCCTTGTACCAGCCGGCCGCCTGCTCGATGGCCGCAGCGGCATCGCGTTTGACCAGTTCCACGCAGCGGTCATAGCGGTCCTTGCCGAGCGAAGGATCGTCCAGCGCCGACAGAGAGGCCGCGGCGGCCGGGCTCGCGACAAGCATGCCTCCCAGCAGCCCGGCGAGCGCGGCCGTCTTCTTTCCGCGGCGCTTCAAATAGGCGATGGTTTGGCTGAGCCTGCGTGTCAAACTCTTGAGCCCCGGCAGCGTCATTCCAGCAAATCCACGAAAAACGGGCGACCATAGCGGTGCGCCCAGCCAGCGACCAGCCATTCTGCAGGTGGTGCCGCGGCTCGACACCGGCGGCGCCGAGCGCTCCACCCTCGAAATCGCCGCGGCGCTGGCCAGAGAAGGCTTCGCGGCGCTGGTCGCCTCGGAAGGCGGACGCATGGTGCCCGAACTCGAGGAAGCGGATGGAGAATGGATTGCGCTTCCCGTCAACGCCAGGGCGCCGCACCGTCTGCTTGCCAATGCGCTGCGCCTTCGCGGCCTCATCCTTGCCAGGAACATCCGGCTCATCCATGCCCGCTCCCGTGCCCCGGCCTGGAGCAGCCTGTGGGCGGCGCGGCTGGCGAACATCGCGTTCGTTACCACCTATCACGGCTCCTATACCGCCAGATCGACCCTGAAGCGCTTCTACAATTCCGTGATGGCGCGGGGAGATGCGGTGATCGCCAATTCGCAATGGACCGCCCGGCATATCCGCTCGGAATATGCCTTCCCGCCCCGAAAGCTCGTCACGATACCGCGCGGCATCGACCTTTCCCGCTTCGATCCGGCCGGCGTTGCGCCCGAACGGGTCGATGAATTGCGCCGTCAGTGGGGCGCAAACCCCTTCGAGGTCGTGATTCTGCTTCCCGGCCGGCTGACACGCTGGAAAGGGCAGGAAATCCTCATCGGCGCCCTGGCAATCCTTGCCCGGCAAGGCGCTGCAAATGGGCTGCGGGCGGTGCTGGCCGGCGACGCGCAAGGGCGAAGCGCCTACGAAAAGGAGTTACGGACGGCGATTGCCGCCAGCGGACTTGGCGGCCAGGTCACGATCGCGGGGCATGTCTCGGACATGGCTGCCGCCTATCTTGCCGCCGACATTGTCGTTTCGGCCTCCACCCAGGAAGAGGCCTTCGGCCGTGTCGCCGCGGAAGCCAGCGCCATGGGCCGGGCGGTGATCGCCACCGATCACGGCGGCGCGCGGGAGACCCTCATTCGCGATGTAACCGGACTGCTGGTGGCGCCGGGAAATGCGCGCGCGATGGCGGACGGCCTGCACAAGCTTCTTGCCGCAGGCGCGCAGGAACGCGCCGCCATGGGCGCGCGGGGCCGCGCCCACATCGCCCGAAATTTCACCGTGGAGCGCATGTGCGCCGACACACTCGCACTATACCGAGAATTGCTGGGCGACTGACTGCCGGAAATGCCGGCCGCCTGCTATGCTGGTCGGACAACGGGCAAATATCTGTCGGAGGGATCATGAAGTTCGGGCATCTGGCCATTTGGGCGGCAATCGCGTTTGGCATGCTGGCGTTCGGGACGGCCTACGCGCAATCCACCCCGGCACCGGCGCCCGTGGCGCACGTGACGGTCCATAACCTTGCGGCTGCTTACGTCAGCCCCGCCGTTTCCCCTTCCTTCGACCCGGCAAAGGCGACAAATGCCTATCTGAGTCGGATCAGCGGCGCCGCGCGCGCGCGATCGGACTCCTATTTCGAAGGAGGCTACGTCCTCATTCTCGTCGATGCGCTCTATTCCGTCGTTGTTTCCGCCATTCTCTTGTGGCTGGGCCTGTCGGCCGGCATGCGCAACTTTGCCCAGCGGATAACGCGATCGCGGTTTCTGCAGGTGCCGATTTACGTTGTGATGTTCATCGTTCTCACTACCGTGCTGACGTTTCCGCTCACCGTTTACGAGGAATTTTTCCGCGAACACACCTACGGCCTTTCCAACCAGAACTTCCCGCAGTGGTTCGGCGATTTCGCGACCGGATTTGCGGTGAGCCTTATCGCCGGAACGATCGCCTTGACGATCATCTATTCCGTCATCCGTGCAACGCCCAGGTGGTGGTGGGCGTGGGGCACGCTGGTGGCGGTGGGCTTCTTTGCGGTCACCGCGCTCATCGCGCCGGTGTTCATCAGCCCCCTGTTCAACCACTATCAGCCGCTGCGCGAAGGTCCCGTCAAAGCCGAGATCCTTTTGCTGGCGCGCGCCAACGACGTACCCGCGACCAATGTCTATGAGTTCGATGCCTCGCGGCAGAGCAAGCGCATTTCCGCCAACGTCTCCGGCTTCCTCGGTACCACCCGCATCTCGTTGAACGACAATCTGCTCAATCGCAGCACCCCGGCCGAAATCGAAGCGGTGCTCGGCCACGAGATGGGTCATTACGTTCTCAGTCACGTTGCGATCCTGATCACCTGGTTCGGCATCGTGATTCTGGTTACCTTTTTATTCGTGAACTGGGGCTTCAACGGTCTGGTCAATATTTTTGGCGGCAATTGGGACGTCCGCGCGATCGACGATCCGGCGGGGCTGCCGGTGCTTACGGCGCTCCTCAGTATTTTTCTGCTGCTGGCGACGCCGGTCACCAACACGATCACGCGCACAACCGAAGCACAGGCCGATATTTTCGGCCTGAATGCGGCCCGTCAGCCCGACGGGTTCGCGGAAGCGACGCTTCAGCTCAGCGAATACCGCAAGCTCGATCCGACGCCGCTGGAGGAATTCGTTTTTTACGACCATCCTTCCGGACGCACCAGGATTTCCAATGCCATGCGCTGGAAGGCAGCCCATCTGAACGATTGCGACATCAAGGCCGGACCGGTCTCTCCGCAATGAAGGGTTTCGCGTTGAGCGTGGGGCGGCCCGGCGCGCCGCTGCATGCCGCTGCCCATAGCCATCATCCCTGGCCCGACGTGACGCGCGAAGCCCAGGAACTGGCATGGCGCGACGCCGCACGTCTGCTCGATCGCAAATGGGATCACATCTTCGCGGCCGTGATTCCCGCGGCGCAGAGCCATGTGGCGCGGCAACTCGCTCTGCCGGACGCTTCGACGATCGCTTTCGGCCCGAACACGCATGGGTTCGTGCTGCGGATTCTGTCGTGCCTGCCGGCTGGAAGACCGGCTCGCATTCTCACCACCGATTCGGAGTTCATGAGCTTCTCGCGCCAGATCGCGCGGCTTGAGGAAGAAAAGCTGGTGTCGGTAACGCGCGTCGCAACGCAACCGTTCGACACCTTCGAGGAGCGGTTCAAAGAGAAAGCCGCCGCGGGCGGTCACGACCTTGTCTTCTTCAGTCAGGTTTTTTTCAACTCCGGATACGCGGTGCAAAATCTTGCCGCCATCGTGCGGGCCGTTCCCGATGCGGACACTTTCGTTGTCATCGACGGCTATCACGGCTTCATGGCGCTTCCCACCGATCTTTCCGCCATCGCTTCGCGAAGCTTTTATCTGGCCGGTGGATACAAATATGCGATGGCGGGCGAGGGCGCCTGTTTTCTGCATTGTCCGCCGGGCTACGGCATGCGCCCGCTCGACACGGGCTGGTATGCCGGCTTCGGCGCGCTTGGGAAGCACAGTGACGGCGTTGCATACGCGCCGGACGGAAGCCGTTTTCTAGGCGCGACGTTCGACGTGTCCGCACTCTATCGCTTCAACGCCGTGCAGGACTGGCTGGCTGGCGAAAGCATGGACGTGCCGAGCATGCTGACCCGGATACGTGAGTTGGAAATTCTGTTTCTTCAGGAGTTGGGCCGCGCCGGAGCTTCGATCGATTCCTCAATGCTGGTTGTGACAGACGAGAAGATGCGCGGCCGCTTTCTCACATTTGGGACGGCCCGTGCCGCGGAAATTACCGACACTCTGGCGGCGCGCAACGTCATTGTCGACCACAGAGGCGACCGGCTCAGGGTTGGCTGCGGAATCTATCATGGCGAGGATTCCGTTATAGAGCTCGCGCGGTCGTTCGCTCGATAGCGCAGTACATATACGGATACACACATAATGGTTGGAGGATCGATTGACGCTTCACGATCTCATATTTGATCCTTCCGGCCCCTATGGCCTATCCCGTGAGGCATGGTGGACGATTGTAACGACAGGCATTCTTGGGGGCGCAGTGCCCTTGGTGTGGCGTCAGCTTTGGAACGCTTTGGAGAGACAAAGGTGGAAACCTTTACGCCGCCACTTTGGCGTGATGCTTTCATGGGATCATAGCGAAGTGGGTCGAGTATTGCTCACCTTTCAGCCCGGCAATAAAGTGTGCGACGACCCGTTCATAAAAATTCAGAACGAGATTGGCAATTACTCAGCCGTGATCGTCTCAGATTCTGGATTGGGAAGATGCGTTGGCAAATATATCGGCGCCCTCAATGACCTGTGGTGGTGGCTTGATTGGATGCATGATCGAACCGAAATTCCCGAGCGCTTAAAGTGCGCAGATTACAAGGGCCATTACAGGGACCTCTTGATCAACGTGAACAATCAGTACGTAAGCGTGATGCACCTTCTTGCGGTAGAGGAAGGATTCCAAAGGAAATGGGTGATCGGCGACCATGGCATAACCCAGATCGAAGGGATGCGTGGTTAACCGAAGGCTTCGCTTTGGTGCAATCTCGGCTGAGGACGACACAGGTTGCCGAATAACGAATCGCCGTTCGTGAGGTGCAACTTGCCCCTTCTATTCAACTCTCTGCCACGGAATCACGGGAAACGCTTCGCCGGCTGATGGCTTCAGCGGACGGATTCCGAAAGCCGTTGCCAGAGTCGCATCGGACAAGGCCTCTTTTGGCGCACCGCGCGCGAGGATGCGACCCTTTCGTAGCACAAGTATTTCATCGCAAAAGCGTGAGGCTAGCGAAAGCTCGTGCAGCGTCACGATGACCGCAACGCCGCGGCGGGATTCGTCGCGCAGCAATTCCATCAACCGCAATTGATGGGCCGGGTCCAGATGTGCGGCCGGCTCGTCCGCCAGCAGAATTTGCGCTTGTGTCGCGAGCGCGCGAGCGAGAAGCACGCGGGCGCGCTCGCCCGCCGAAAGCTGGTCCACGCGCCGATCCGCGAACTGGAGGGCGTCGCAGCGCGCGAGCGCCAGATCGACCGCAGCATGGTCGGCTTCTCCCAGTTGTGCCAGGCTTTGCCGGTAGGGAAGCCGGCCCAGCTCCACGAGTTTGCGCGCCCGTACCGGCCAATGCGTTTCCGATCCTTGCGGCAGATATGCCATCGTGCGCGCGAGCGCTTCCCGCGACCAGTGGTCCCGCGGAAAATCGAGTACGTGAAGCTTGCCCGATGTCATGGGGATCAAACCCAGCGCTACGCGCAGCAAGGTGGTCTTTCCCGCCCCGTTCGCACCGACCAGGCCCGTCAGCCAACCGGCCTCGAAGGACGCGCTTACGGCATCGAGCGCCAGCCGGGCGCCATAGGCGGCGGACACATTTTCGAGCAGCAGCGGCGCCGTCATGTCTCGCCCCTCAACCGAAGAATCAGCCAGACGAAAAACGGCGCCCCGATCAGGGCGGTAACGACGCCCAGCAGAAGCTTTTCATCGGGCGATACCAGACGAATCCCCACATCGGCAGCCGCGACCAGGGCGGCGCCTCCCAGCGCCGAGGGCCAGATGAGACGCGCCGGCTCGTATCCGTAGAAGCGCCGGAGCAAATGCGGCACGACCAGGCCGACAAAGCTTACCGCTCCCGCCGCTGCGGTCGCCGCTCCCGTGGCGAGGGCAACGCCGATGACAATGCGCCTGCGCACGGCGTGCAGATCGATGCCAAGGCTCTGTGCCGCTTCTTCGCCGAGGATCAAAGCGTCCAAACCCCGCGCTGCGCGCATCAAAATGAAAATCCCCGCGGCGACGATCGGCGCCGCGACTGCAAGCTCCGACAACGTGGTGTCCTTGAGCGAACCGAGCATCCAGCGAACCATCTCGCTCATGGCGTAGGGGTTGCGTGCAAGCGAGAGCGCCAGCGCGGTAAGTGCGGTTGCGAAACTTGCGACCGCCACGCCGGCGAGCACAAGCGCGGAAAGCCCCGCGCCGGCACGCGACAGAAGATAGAGAATGCCGGCTGCCGCGAGCGCGCCCGCAATCGCAAACGCCGGCACCGCGAAAACATTCGCGAGGCCGAAATAAAGGGCAATGATCGCGCCCAATCCGGCGCAGGACGTGACCCCCGTTACGCCCGGCTCCGCCAAGGGATTGCGGAACAATCCCTGCAACGCGGCGCCGCTTGCTCCCAGAGCGCCGCCGACGAACAGCGCCAGAAGCGCGCGCGGCAAACGGATTTCGCGCGCGATAATGCTGGCTGTTCCGTGATCCGCAAACAGACCGCCAACAAGCTCGGGGATGCTTAACCGTGCCGGTCCGATGCAGAAGGAAATTAATCCAAGCGCGATGGCAAGCGCGGCGAGGATTATCGTCGTTACGGTTGTTGCGCGGAGGCGTACACCAATTTTTTCGTTCCCTGCATCATTCATGTGCTTATCCGCGACTGCCGTCGTGCCTCTTAGGGCGACGTTTTGTTGCGGGCAAGTGCTTCGCGGCCCAGCTGTGCAAACATGGGCGCTTCTTCGGCCGACCAGGGGCCAGGACAAAGCAGCGGCGTCAACGCAAGCGTCGCGACGAATGTCTTTCGGTCCAATGCCGTCAGAGCGGGATGTTGCAGAACGAGATCGGCTTCGGACCGCGTCCGCCCATTCGTGCCGTTAAGAATCAACAATTCCGGCGCCGCGGCGATCACTGCTTCAATCGGAATCGTGCCCGACCGCGTGGGGTTCATCGAAGGAGCAGCATTGGACAGCCCCGCAGCGGCCATGACCTCGTCGGTGACGCCGCCCACAGTCGCATAGCCGTTCGGCTCGTAGACCAGGGTCGCTACCGGCCGCACGGGTTTATCTGCGCGCGCATCGGCAAGCTCGCGATCCATGGTCTTCAGCATCGCGGACGCGCGCTCGGGAGCACCGAGTTCTGCGCCGAGTCTGCGCGTCACCTCGCGCACCTGCGCGAGCGATTCCGCCCATGGTATCTCGATGAAAGGAACGTGCGCTTCGACCAGATGCGACCTCAAACGCGGATTCGTTCCTTCGTAAAGCACCACAAGGTCGGGCGAGCGGGTCAGCACGTCTTCGGTCGAGGCATGGATGAGTTCGATACCCTTCACTTTGTCGGCGATCGTTGAAACGACGGGAGAGGTGTCGCCGGCCAGATAGGACAGCGCCGCAATGTGATCGCGCGGAACGAGACGGAAGACATATTCGTCCGCGCACAAATGCGTGGACACCACGCGTTGCGGGGCCGCCTGAGCAGGGACACAGGCCACAATCAGAACGAAACCCACGGCTTCGCAGAATCCCGACAATCCCATCTCGATCCTTCCGCGCCGCGTGCCATCAGGGCCGCGAATTGACCACGAGGTCAAATCGGTTCACCACGGCCACACGATGACCGGCGACATGCATTTCCGCGGAACAAAGCTGTACGACGTTTTGGCGGCAACACCCATGGTCCTGCTTTACGGACTGGGAATCGGCGAAAAGCTCATCCCGGACATGTTTGCAGACCTGGCGCGCCTGCCTTCACTGGGCGCATGGCTCGACATCGCGCGCGATGCGAGCGCCATCGTTTACTTCACCGTCATTGTCGCGCTCGTTTTCCTGCGCTGCGTGCCGGTTGGAAGGTCGATCGGAATGCTGCCGCGGCTGGCGGCTCTTGCCGGCGCGTACGTGTCCCTCGCCCGTCCGAAGCTGCTGCCGTTTGCCCATCTGCCGTGGCTCCTGGGCGTAGTCGCAGTGACGTTGACGGTGCTCGGCACCATTGCCTCGATCATTGTGCTCATCCGATTGGGACGGGCGTTCAGCATTCTGCCCGAAGCGCGCCGCCTCGTGACGGACGGTCCGTATCGAATCGTCCGCCATCCCCTCTACGTCGCGGAGGAAGTCGGAAACATCGGCATCATGCTGCAGTATCTTCAACCATGGTCGCTGCTGATCGAGATCGCGGCCGTGGCCCTGCAATTGTGGCGCATCTCTTTCGAGGAGCGTGTCCTGCGCGACACGTTTCCGGAATACGCCGCCTACGCGCAACGCACGCGGCGACTTATTCCAGGCATCTATTGATATCACTCAGAAGCTGTAGCCGACGGAGACTTTGAACAGCACATTCGCCGCCAGCTGGTTTCCATTGAAGTGCTGCATCGCCGGAATTTCGACTGCGCCGTAAAGCTTCCAGGCTTGAACATCCAGTTCCGCGCCTGGCGCCATGAAGAACCGCGCGTAACCCGAGTCGGGACGGTCGGATTGCGCCCCACTGTCGTGCGCGCGCTGCGATGCTATGAACTCGAGTGTCGGCGTGATGGCTGCCTGCCCGACGATGACGCCTTTCGAATAATCTACGCCCAACGCCGCGTCGATCTCGTCGCCGGGACGATAGGCTCCGGTTTGCGCCACGGCGTGCTCCCATTGGCCCTGAGCGAACCAGCTCCAGGCATTGTCCGCCGTCAACGGGCCGGCATGATAGCCGCCGAGCAGCAAATCGGTCGAGCCGGTGCCGATCTCCGTGTCGCGATCGAATCCAGGGTAACGGAAATCGCCCGTCGGCAGCTTCAGACCAAAGACGACCCCGGTGGACATGTCGGAGGAAAATCCGGAATAGACCCCCTCCAGCCGGATGTCGCCCAATGAGCCATGGTCGAACGATTCCACGTTGCCGTCTGCCCCCGTTGTCGCGAAGTGGCGCTCCCAGTAAGGGACTTCCGCCATCACGCCCCAGTCGTCGTCGAACATGTATTCGCCTCCGGCCGTGAAGAAGCTGGTACGCAGATCCTTGTCGGGATTGTTTGCGGCAGGCGCCGTCGAAGAGCCGTTCCAATTGCGGTTCTGATCCATGAAGTCATATTCGAGGAACGCGATGCCGCCCAGGTCGGGAGCGACCAGCGGCAGCGTTCCGACGCCGAACACGCCGCAACCGCAGGCGCAGGCCAGAACCCCGGACGGGAAGGCAAATATCAGCGCCGCGGCAAGTGCCGCGCCGCCAGATGACGAATGAAACCGCATGACACCCTCTGATAAAGCATGAAAACCTGCGCGGATCACGCATCCGCGCCGTTCAAATCGCTCAGAGGATGTCGGGAGGCGCGCGCGGTCCGTTCGCGCCGAGTTGCCGCGTGTCGTCCGGGACAGGCGCCGATCTTGGCGGTTGCTTCGCGGGCGCCCCCGCGACGGGTAATGCAAATGCGACCGGCTGAGGCGGGGCGAAATGACCCAGCGCTCCGAACGGACAGGTCTGACCGCCATGATCCGACAGAGGAAGGTGGCGGGACGTGTGCGCGGAGCCGGGCACGAAATGCGCAAAACCTTGCGCCGTGCAGAGTATGATCGCGGGGCCCGCAAATCCCGCCGGATTGGGCATCCAGCCCGCGGGCAGGCCGGCGCGCAACAGCATGGCCCAAAGTGCCAGCCATACGCCCAGTGCGCGGGGTAAAGATTTCATGTCGAGACGAAGCTGCTGCCGGCTTTTTGCGACGCCACATTCGCCATGTGGCCGGATCGGGTCAAGGGCACTCATGCTCTGACGGAAGACGTTCCCGGCGCGCAAAAAGGGGACTTATGCGGCGCGCAATGCGGTCTTGCGGCCGATGAAGGGCAGAATACAAAGCGCCAGGAGAAAACCGAGCGCAAGCGCCAGCCACGCCTCGTTGAAAGACTGAGTCAGTGCTGCGCGCTCCACCAGCGGCTTGACGATCATCCTTGTCATCGGGTCGATCGGTCCCAGGGGCACATTGTGAAACCGGAAAAGCGGCAGGCCCACAAACCGCGCGGTCTCGCGGTCTCCGGCAGTGAGTCTCGCCACCAGATCGGCAGCGTGGCCGGCGGTCCGCCGCTCCAGAATGGTGTCGATCAATGCGAGGCCGATGGCGCCGCCGAGATTGCGCATGAGATTGAACATCGCGCTGGCTTCCGCCAGATCGTCCGCAGGCCAACGGTCGAGCGCGAGCCTGGTGGCCGGCAGCAGGCACAACAGAAGACTTATGCCCCTCAACAACTGCGGCCAGAACAGCCCATCGAAATCCGTCCGCGCCGTGGTGAATCCGTTGGCAAACAGGCCCGCGCCGAACAGGGCGAACCCGACAACCGCCACCCATCTGGCGTTGACGCGCGTTTCGGCAAAAGCAGCGCCCGGCGCCGTTAGCAATTGGGCCGCGCCCGTCACCGCCATGATGAGACCGATTTCCAGCGGCGAATGGTGGCGGATGAAACCAAGAAACAGCGCCATCAGATATGTCGACCCATAAAGGCCGGTGCCGAGCACAAAGCTGAGCAGGCATCCAAGCGAGAAATCGCGATCGCGAAAGCGGCGAAGGTTCACAAACGGGTGCGGACGGCCGAGGCACAATCCCACCGCGACCGCAGCGGCGAGCGGACAGACAACCAGGAGAGGCGTGACCAGCGGTCCGTGCCAGTTGCGTCCCGGTCCTTCCTTGAGAAGCAGCTCGAGGCTACCCAGGAACAGGGCCGCAGCGAGAATCGAACCATAGTCGATCTGACGAAACGCTTTCCAATCCGGGCGACGCGAGGGCAGGCACGCGAACACGGTTGCGCTGACCGCGATACCCGGCGGCACGTTGATCAGGAATATCCAGTGCCAGGAGGACATCTGGGTCATATAGCCGCCCAGCGCCGGGCCGATCGTCGGAGCGATCATCGCGAACGAGCCGGCAATCGTGGTCGTCAGCAATTGCTGCCGCTGCGGAAACATGACGAAGACGGACGTGAAGACGGCGGGGATCAGCATGCCGCCGCAAAATCCCTGAACGATGCGCGCGGCGAGCAAAAGCGACTCGCTGGTGCTGGCGGCACAGCCAAGACTGGCCAGGGTAAAACCCAGCGTCGCGGCAAAAAACAGAATGCGCAGCGACAGCATGCGCGTCAGCCAGCCGGTGAGCGGAATGGCGATAATTTCGGCGATGAGATAGGCGGTTTGTATCCAGCTCAGATCGTCGGACGGCAGGTGAAGCGCGCCGCCAATGTTCGTGAGCGAGCTTGCCACGATCTGAATGTCGAGGATGGCCATGAACATGCCGATGCACATGGCAAGAAAGCCGGCCCAGGTTCGAAAGGATACTGTCTCTCGCCCCCGCGGCGGCTGCACCGTCTGCGCGCCTGTCATGCGCTGCGGGGCGCCTTGATCCCGCTGCGACGCGCCGCAAGCGCCCGCTCTTCGACGGATATGCGCCAGGCGAGCATGCCGGCATTCAACACGGAGAAGGCGATCGCCACCCCAACCTCGCCGAAGGCAAGCGGCAGGCTGACGATCTCGCCCGCAACAACCATATAGTTGGGGTGACGCAGGTAACGGTAGGGACCTCTTTGCACCAGGGGTGCTTCGGGGAGGGAAAGAATGCGCGTCGTCCAATAGGATCCGATGCTGGCGATCACCCAGATGCGCAAGGCCTGGAGCACGATGAAAACCGCAAGCCATGGCCAATGGATCGTCGTCGGCTTCGGCAGGAAAACGACCAGGCTGGCGAGCCATGCCGCATGCAGGACGACGATGAATGGATAATGCGCCCGACCGATTTCGATGGCGCCGCGTGCCCGCAAAGCGCGCGTGTTGCGCGCCGAATAGATCAATTCGGCAACCCGCTCCAGCGCGACCAGCGCGACGACAATGATGGCTGTGTTCATTCGCCTTCAAGCACGAGAAATGTTGCCGAGAATCCCGGCCCCAGCGCGCTCAGCAGCGTACGTTGCGCGCCGGTTGCCTGCTTCATCCGCGCGAGCACGAACAACGCCGTTGCCGCGGACATGTTGCCGTAGTCGCGCAGCACCTCGCGGCTTTCCACAAGCGCGCCTGCGTCGAGGCCGAACGCCGCCTCGAGCGCATCCAGCACCTTGGCGCCGCCAGGATGGCAGGCGAATCGATCGATATCGCTCAGCTTCAGATCGTTTTGCGCCAGAAACGACGTTGCGATCCTCGCCATGTCGCTTTCGACCAGCGAAGGGATGCTGCGGGCGAAGCGCGCCTTCAGTCCGTTTTCCTCGACGTCCCAACCCATGATGTCGAGGGAATCGGGCCAAGTATATTCTCCCGCCGCCGTCAGGCGCGATCCGCTCCCCGCGCAGGAAACGATGGCGCCCGCCGCGCCGTCGCCGAACAGGGCTGTCGCAACCAGATTGCTCTTGTCGAGGTCGTTGCGGCGAAATGTCAGGGCGCATAATTCCACGACGAGGAAGAGCACGTTGCTCTGCGGATTCGCCCTGGCAAGATCGCCCGCGCGCGCCAGACCGGTCACGCCGCCCGCGCAGCCAAGCCCGAAGATGGGCAATCGCCTGATGTCGCGCCGAAGCTGCAGACGTTCGACCACCAGCGCGTCCAGACTGGGTGTCGCAATGCCGGTTGTGGACGCGACCACGATCATGTCGATCGCTTCGCGCGGTAGATCCGCCTCGCGCAAACATTTGAGCGCAACCTCTTCGAGCAGCGACGCGGCGCTGTCGAGATAGATGGCGGTACGATCGACCCAGCCATGCGGCTCGGCATACCACTCGATGGGGACGCACGAATACCGCCGGTGGATGCCGGTGTTTTCGAAGATCGACAAAAGGCGAGCTATGTCGTGTCGCTCCCCAAACAACGAGGCCGCGTATTTGCGAACCACCGTTTGATCGAGAACGTAGGGAGGAACGGCAACCCCGATACTACGCAAACGCGGTGGCAACGACATGAACGTCCAGTTCTTTTGGTGAGATCTCGTGCCCAAACAATAAATCAACGCCCGAAACACGCAATAGTGGCAGTCGCGCGCCGCCGACAATGCCGGGGCAAAACGCCCGGGCCGCAAGCGTACACGTAAAGGTGTACGCGACAGCGAACGCAACCGGCAAGCCGGGCCCGGGGGCGGCGCATCGCTTCGCACCAATCCGAGCGGCCCGGGACGCAATGCAAAACCTCTCCGTTAATCGACATTCCCCGCAATTTCCGCCTATACAGTCGCGACTGCCGCAAGGGGAGAGGCTCTCGCATGCCCGTGTATCGCGCACCGTTGCAGGACTACCGCTTCCTGATGAACGAGTTGTTCGAGATCGAGAAGCAAAAGGACCTGCCGGGATTTGGCGAGCTTTCGCCCGATCTGGTGGAAGACGTTCTCACCAACGCCGCCAGACTATGCGAAGAGATCCTCCAACCGCTCAATCAATCGGGCGACGAAGAGGGCTGCCACTACGAGAACGGCGTCGTACGCACGCCGAAGGGATTCAAGGAGGCTTACAAAGCCTATGCGCAAGGCGGCTGGAGCGGCCTGAGCGCGCCGGCGAGCTTCGGCGGCTCGGGCCTTCCTTCATTCGTGACCATGACGGTGGCGGAGATGTCGCAATCGGCCAACCAGGCGTTCGCGATGTATCCCGGGCTGTCCATGGCTGCGTATTCCGCGCTGATGGGCGCCGGTGCGCCCTGGATGAAGGAGCATATCGTTCCCAGGATGGTATCGGGCGAATGGACCGGCACGATGTGTCTGACGGAGCCGAATTGCGGCACCGATCTGCGCCTGATGAAGACGCGCGTCGTGGAGCAGGACGACGGCACCTATAAAATGAACGGCACGAAGATCTTCATCTCCGGCGGCGAACACGATCTCGCCGACAACATCATTCACATGGTGATCGCAAAAATCCCCGACGAAAACGGCGCGATTCGCGACGACCTTTCCACCGTGAATTTCTTCATGGTCCCCAAATACATCGTGAAGGAAGACGGAACGCCGGGACCGCGCAACGGCGTGATGTGCGGCAGCATCGAAAAGAAGATGGGCATCAGGGCAAACGCGACCGCGGTGCTCAATTTCGACGATGCGGTCGCCTGGCGCCTCGGTCCGAAGCCGGAACCGGCCAAAGCGGGCGAGAAGCCCTCAAGCGCGGCCGGCATGCGCGGAATGTTCGGGATGATGAACGCGGCGCGGCTGGGCGTGGGCGTGCAGGGCATCGGCGTGGCCGAAGTGGCCTATCAGAATGCGCTGGCCTATGCGCTCGAACGCCGCGTCGGTCATGCCCTGACCGGGCCGAAAGAGCCCGACAAGCCGGCCGATCTGGAAATCGTGCATCCCGATGTGCGCCGCATGCTGCTGCATTGCCGCTCGTTCGTGGAAGGGGCGCGCGCGGTGGCGATGTGGACGACGCTCAACATGGCGATCGCCAACTCGAATCGCGCGGAACGCGAAACCGCAGCCCTGCTGGCGGATCTGCTGACGCCGGTGATCAAGGCCTTTTTCACCGACATGGGTTTCGAGGCCGCCAACATGGCCATGCAATGCTATGGCGGCCACGGCTACATCCGCGACAATGGCGTCGAGCAGTTCGTGCGCGATGCCCGCATCAACCAGACCTACGAAGGCGCCAACGGCGTGCAGGCGATGGATCTGGTCGGCCGCAAGCTGGGCCGCAAGGGCGGCGCCGCACCGATGGCGTATTTCGCGCTTGTCGGCGGCTGGCTCGACGACAACGGCGCCGATGAAAAGCTCGCCCTTTATGCGAAGCCGGTGAAGCGCGGACTCGATCTGCTGCAACAGGCGACGCTGTGGCTGGCGCAGAACGGCATCGCCAATCCCGACAACGCCGGCGCCGGCGCGGTGGATTATCTGCGCCTGATGGGCATCGTCACGGTGGGCTGGATGTGGGCGCGGATCGCGAAGCTCGCGACCGAAAAACGCGCCGCACATCCGCCGAGCAGCTCGTTCTACGAAGCCAAGCTGGTTTCGGCGCGCTACTGGATGGAGCGGATGATTCCGGAATGTCCGATGCTGCTCGAACGCATCCGCGCCGGCGGCGAAACGCTGATGGCCTTCGATCCGATGGTGGCATGACAACGGCCGCGTTCCTGATTATCAGGCGAAATACAGGGGATTTTTCGCGCCGCGCGGTTTTCGCGCCGAAAATCGGGGAATTCTGCAGGAATCGCGGGCCGCGATATTTCCGGTAACAGGAAGCTTCGCGCCTGTTACCGTCTGTTATTGTGTGTATCGTCTGTTGGCCGGTGGCGCGGAATGTTTCACGTGAAACATTTTGGTTCCCGAAAAGCCTGCGAAGCCCCGACCCGCCATAACACTCCGTACACGGAATCACCGCCGCAGGCAGGAATCCAGCCGGTCGCGGGTCACCCAGGCCATGCGGGAGAGCACAATGCGCGCCCGCGCCGCGACGTAAGGCCCGGGGCGCACCGCGCGCCAGTCGTCGGGGTCGGGCAGCACCGCGACCAGCCGCGCCGCCTGCCTCGCGGTGAGCGCCGCCGCGGAGGTGTGGAAATAACCGCGCGCGGCGGCTTCCGCGCCGAAATTGCCGTGGCCCCAATCCACCACGTTCAGATAAACCGTCAATATCCGTTCCTTCGGCCACAGCGCCTCCATCAGCACCGTCAGCCATGCTTCGACCCCCTTGCGCACCCAGCTTCTGACGGGCGCCAGGAACACGCTGCGCGCCGTCTGCTGGCTGATGGTGGAGGCGCCGCGCAGCCGGCGCCCGGCATCGTGCGCGGCGAGGGCCTGATCGATGGAGCGCCAGTCGAAGCCGTGATGGGCGCAGAAGCTTTCGTCTTCCGAGGCGATCGCCTCGCGCCCCAGCGCCGGCGCAATGCGCGCCGCCGAAACCCAGCGGTAATGCACCGCCGTGCCGGTCAGCGCCTCGCCCAGCATCTGCGGCGTGAACGGCACGGGAAGAAACCGCAACGCCAGCAGCACGATGACGGGCAGCGGCACCAGCAGCGCGAACACCGCCGCCGCGACGCCGGCCGCGATGCGCGCCCACGCGCGTCGCCCGCGCCGGCCGCGCTGCAAATTCTTTGAGGGAGTCGATGCGGTCACGATTCGCAAAGGATACACAAATTTCCGCGCCTGCCGCCGCGATCACAGAAGTTGGAACGCAGAGCAGGAATCTTCTTTCGCCCCTTGCAGGAGGGAGAAGGCAGATGTTGCGGGTGATCGCTTTCTCCAGCAAAAGGAGTCAGACTCGATTGTCTTTGCCTCGGAGGACTGGCTACAGTCGACAAATACGGAAGTAGGAGCATACAAGTTTAGCCGGATGCACAGGCGGAACTGCCACACCAGCGCCCCGCGACAGTGCGCACCGTGTCAAGCCCGCTTACGTTTTTTCCCAACCGGGCGATCTCGTTCGCGCAGCGCTTCGAAGGTGTCGATCTGGATTGGCGGTCGATCCGGAAATTCTGCAATGAGTTTCAGATGGCCGCCCATCGCGGCCACATATTTGCGCATGGTCGAAAGCAGCAAATCGGCGCGCCGCTCAATGCGAGACACGCTCTCCTGCTCCATGTCGAGTGTTTTTGCGACCGCTTCCTGGCTCTTTTGAAAGGCTTTGCGCACGTCTCCGAGACTCATGATCTGCGCCGCTTCGCGCGCGGTCCCGGCTTCGATCCGCTGCCGCCGCTCCTTCGGCAACGCCTTCATCACATTCGTAAGCGTCCTGGCCATCACGCACTCCATTCGCTACTTATACTTTCCAAACCTCTCGTCGGCCGTTGCGATAAGTTCCGCATAGAACGTCTTGCTGTTACCGCCCTCCTTGTTGCTGGCGCACAACAGAATGGCCCGGCGAACGGGATCGAAGGCGTAAGCGATGCGCCATACCTGCTTGCCGACGGGGGCTCTCAACTCCTTCATGTTCGTGAACTTCGATCCCGCTAAAGTATCGGCGTAGGGTCTTGGCAGATTGGGTCCGAATTGCTGCAACAATCCGGCGCGCGCCAGGATCTTGTCCTGAACGGCCTCGTCGTAGCCATCAAACTCCGATTGAAACGCCTCATCGAAGACAACGTCCCATTCTTTTGACTTCGCCATTTTCGGCCCTATGTGTCACGGCTGTCCTTTGAGAATATTCCGCTCCTATATGTTCCAGAGAGCATATGATGTCAAGATCATATGCGGGAGATCCGGCGGGAGCCGGACGTGGCTATGGGCGACCTTGACCTTGCCCGTCCGGATATCGCTCTTTACCGGCCGTCCCCTTCGCTGCGCTGGCGCGCGCCTGCTTTGCCGCCGTGGTCAACGTGGGCAGATGCGGGCGCGGCGCTCAGGCGCTAGCAAGCGGTCCACGCCGGCCGCCGGTCCTTCGGAAGCCAATTGAAGCTCACTGGAGCGTATACTCAAGCAGGGCGATTCCCCTTCAATCCGAAACCGCGAGAATTGCGATGAAGTTATTGATCTTTGGTCTTTGTGTTGTCGTTGCGATCGGCAGCAAAGGCGCACTGGCGAATTCGTGGCAGCCATCTGCGGGACATACGCAAGTGCCGATATGGCCAGCGGCGGTTCCTGATTCGCACCCTGTCGCGGGCTCGGAGACAGTAAAGACAACTTCGCCGGACGATTACGTTGCGGGAAGGCCATATCTTTGGGTTGAACGGGTCTCGCAGCCCACGATGACGGTCTATTCGCCGCAGGGAAAGAACACGGGCGTTGCAGTCGTCGTGTTTCCCGGCGGCGGCTATCAGGGACTGGCAATCGACCTTGAAGGCTCGGAGGTCTGTGACTGGCTCACCGGCAACGCCATCACATGTGTGCTCCTAAAATACCGTGTGCCGTTTTCGGGCCCCTATTGGGACAAGAAATGTAAATGCCACGTCGATCCGGCTCCCATGGCGTTGGAGGATGCGCAGCGGACGGTGGGGCTGGTGCGCTTCCACGCCGCGGAATGGCACATCGATCCGCATAAGGTCGGCGTCCTTGGATTTTCGGCGGGTGGGCATATGGCGGCGGACATCGGCACGCACTTTGACAAACGATCGTATCCGGCTGTCGATGCCGCCGACAACGAAAGCTGCTGCCCCGATTTCGCAGTGGCTCTTTATCCCGGACATCTGTGGCCGTACACCGCCAACACGTTTGAATTGAATCCGGCCATTCCCGTCACCGGCAAAACTCCGCCGACGTTCCTCCTCCAAAATGAAGACGACAATGTCGATCCGGTAGAGAACTCGCTGGTCTATTATATCGCTCTGAAGAAGGCCGGAGTTCCCGTGGAAATGCATTTGTATGCACAGGGCGGCCATGGGTTTGGCCTGCGGCGCACGAAACTTCCGGTGACCGCATGGCCTCGGCTGGTAGAGACGTGGTTGGGGACGATCGGAATGATTTCGAAGTAGCGACACACGGAACCTTCCCATTGAGATCTTCAGGGCGCATCGGGGTCTTCATGCACAGCACCGCCGCTTGCAGTAGTCGCGCAGTGCATCCATAGCGCGTGAATCACTTCGCGGAACAAATGAAAACCCAGGTCGGCTTGACCCGTGAACACGAAACCATCTACTTTTCGACCGAATTGAATCCGGGGTCGTGTCATGTCCGTGAACATTGAGCTGACGCCGGAAATGGAGGCCGCGCTCGCGACACAGGCCGCCGCGCAGGGCATTGCGTTGCCCGATTATCTGCGGCAGCTCCTGGAAAATCGGACGATGCCCGCCCTGCGAAAGACGCTTTCGCCCGAGATTCGTGCCGCGTACTGGCGCGAGTCGGTCCGGGGACTGCCGGACACCAGGCCGCTTGCGGACGATGCCATCACCCGCGAGAGCATATACGGCTCCCGCGGTTGAATGGGCGTTCTCGTCGATACCAATGTCCTTCTGCGCCGCACGCAGCCTTCTCACGAACATCACGCCATCGCAGTAGAGAGCGTCGCCCGTCTGCTCGCGGACGGCGAGGCGGTGAACATTGCCCCGCAGATCGTCGCCGAATTCTGGAACGTCGCCACCCGCCCCGAGCGGAATAATGGCTTCGGTTTCTCCGCGGCTGTGGCGCTCTCGGAAGTGGAGAAGCTGGAGGCGGCACTGACGCTGCTGCCGGATACGCCGGCTGTTTACCCCGAGTGGAAGCGTCTGGTGGTTCTGCACGGTGTGCTCGGCGTGAAGGTCCATGATGCCCGACTGTTGCTTTCATGAACGTGCACGGTGTCCGAAGAATCCTGACCTTCAATGCAGCCGACTTCCTTCGTTACGGCATCGAAATATTGCAGCCGTCATCGGCGCTATTATAGGCATCAATTCTCCGTCGGAAATTCCCCTGGTCCCGATTATGCGGTTGCCGGAGCTCGATAGCGGCCATCGCTCCAGGTCGCCACGGTCAAATTCCACGTTCCCTGTTGGACATCCAAAATGTTATATCCTGCCGATCCGCCGCGCGGCCGGTCCGACAGTGCGGTATTGGCGCAAATTTCGCATACTTGGAGTCGGTTCACTTCGCGGCAGTTCGTGGTCGCGCGATGCAGATGGCCGTGCAGCAGCAGGCCCATGCCCGCCGCCGCCAGTTTGTCGAACGCCTTTTCACCGCCCCGCGTGCGCGACCGTCGCCTGTCGAGCGGATTGGGGCGTAGCGGATGATGGCAGGCCACGATCGCGAGGCGGCTGTCGCGCTTTTGCCGCAGGATGCCGCACACGGCGTCCACGCGCGCTGCGCCGGCGTTGCCCAGCGACCAGTCCCATCCGAGCTGGATGCCCATTGCCGTGGTCATCCCGACGACAAGCATGTCGGGCGTTTCCAGGACAGGATCGCCGGAAGGAAAATGCTGTTGAAATCGCCCGAACGGGGCACACAGCCGGTCGGACAGCCCCGGCACCGGCACGTCGTGGTTGCCAGGCACGACGAGCCTGGGTCCGGGCAACGCAGCCATGAAGTCGGTCGCCTCCCGGAATTCCGTGTCCCTGCCGGCACGCGTCAGATCGCCCGTGACGACGATCAGATCGGGCGCCGACTGTTTTATGCTTTCGACCAGAGCATCGACCTGTGCCCTGTTGCGAGCGGGGAAATGCAGATCGGAGACGTGAACGAGGCGGGTTGCCATTCCCCGCACCTTAGAGTCTGCGCACCGCGCGACCAATATGCTAACATCCGAAATGGCAAATCCGCAGAAACCCGAACCGGCGCCGGTCGATCTTGGCGCGCTTCGGATCTCAGCGCTGCTGAACCGCTCCAGCGGCGGTTGCGACGCCGATACTCAAGCACAGTTCGATGGCATTCTCGCGGAGGCGCGGATTGCGCCGGTCGAGGTCCGATGCGTCGAAGGCGCGGAGCTGGATGAGGCGCTGGCACAGTTGGTTGGTTCGGGAATCGACGTGCTGATCGCGCTGGGCGGCGACGGGACGCTGCGGGCCGCGGCCGAGAAATGCGGCGCTGCCGGCATTTCCCTGATCGCGCTGCCGGGGGGCACAATGAACATGATGTCCAAGGCGCTGTATGGCGCGCGCGACTGGCGCGAAGCGCTTCGTCAAACGCTGGCCGATCCTCGCCTTGTGGCGGTGAGCGGCGGAGAGGTCGAGGGCAAGCGCTTCTTCTGCGCCGGCATCTTCGGATCGCCGTCGCTGTGGGCCGGTGCGCGGGAGGCGGTTCGCAAGAGCCACTTTCTGGAAGCGGGCCGTCGCGCGATGTTTGCCTTCCACGCGACATTGTCCGGAAAGGTGACCTATCGGTTCGGCGCAAACGGGAGCGGGTCGTCCGCCGCCGTCGCCGTCATCTGCCCGCTTGTCTCCGCCGCGCTTGCTTCCAACGAACCGGGGCTGGAAGCCGTGGCGCTCGATCCCAAGGGTTCGCGAGAAGCGTTACGCCTGGCTTGGAATGCCCTCTGCGCGGATTGGCGCGCCGATGCGAGCGTCTCCAGAGCAACCACGAAGCTGGCGCGCATTTCAGCGAGAGGGCGGATTCCCTCCATCCTCGATGGCGAGGCCATCAGGCTTCCGCGCACCGCGGAGATCAGATTCGTACCGCATGGCTTCAATGCGTTGGTGCCTTCGTCGGGAATGGTTGGATAGAAGGGGAGCTGGCTATGCGGTTACCCAGGTCTTTGGGTTGGTTGTGATCTCGTCCGCAACCGCAGGGTTTCAGCCGGAAGAATTCCTCGCACAATCGCATTCACCTTCGCTGTCATTCCCGCGAAAGCGGGAACCAGCGCGCGCGCGTCGGCGCCCGCAAATGACTCTCTTCAATCCGGACGCAGCGAGAACATCATTCGCGGTGCCGCTTGCAAAGCCGGCGCCAAAGGGTTCTGGTAATCCGCAACCGTCCCCCGAGATCAAACAGCCGGAGATCCACTCGAATGACCACCCTGCGTTTGCCTGCCCGTTCCGCGTTGCGCGCGTGCGCCGTCTGCGCGGTTGTGCTGCCGGCCGCGATCACGGTCGCCCATGCCGCGCCGGCCGGCGATGCGGCGCAGACGCGCTATGTCACCGCGCGGTTGCCGATGACGGCGCCGTCGGTGGAAATCGCCGCTATGCGTCCGGCAGGGTTGTCGCCGGCCGCGAAGGCAATGACGCCGGCGGGACATCCGGCCAACACCTGGTCCAAGCTCGCCACGCTTCCCGGCGCGGTGGTGCATGACGTGGCGTTCGCGTCGCCCCTGGTCGGCTATGCCGCCGCGGAAGAGGGCCAGGTCTGGAAGACGACGGACGGCGGCGCGACGTGGACGGAAATCCTTAATCGCGGCTATCCCTATTATTACTACGGCGTCGCGGTTATGGGCCGCACGGTGGTTGCCTCCGGCTTCAACGATTCCAACAGCGAAGCGATTCTTTCGCAGAGCACCGACGCCGGCAAAACCTGGTCGGCAGATACCGTGCTCAGCAGCAACGCGTGGGGCGGTCGCGTGCGCTTCGTTCACAAAATGACGGACGGACTGGCCATGAGCGGCGAGGGGCTGGCAAATCCCAATGCCGCCTGGTGGGCCACCGCGCCGAACAACTGGACGCAGGTCGCGCCGGATCCGACCGGCGGCTGGTTCGGCTATCAGTTCACACTGCTGAAGGATCAGACGGCTTACGCCTCGGGCATCAATTACTGCAAGAGCGCCGATACCGGGGCGACGTGGAGCTGCGCCCCGCCGGCCGATTCGGTTTTTGACGGTCCCACCGAATTCGTCAACGACAGGATGGGCTGGACCGGCGGCGGCGAGATTTCTCCCAGCGTCGCGGGATGGCTGCATCGCACGACGGACGGGGGCACGCATTGGAGCGGCCGGGTGCTCAACGCGCCGTGGCCGATCCGCGACATCGCGTTTTTGAACGCCAAGGTCGGCTGGGCCGCCGGCGGCGACATCTACGCTGGCGTCGGCGGGATCTACTATTCCTCCGATGGCGGCAAGACCTGGGCGCTCGATGTCACCACCGGCGACGAGATGGGCGCCTGCGCCTCGCGCAACCTCGGCGGCGGCCAGACGCAGGTGTGGTGTATCGGCGACACGCTCAGCAACGGCAATTTCAGCAGCGACGTCTACAGCACCGTGGTTGCGACGCCGTAGGAAATGACGCGGCTTCGTCGGGGTCAGCGCAGAGATTGGTGCGCGGCAGCGCGCAGTCCCAGCAAGGCGCCCGAGCAGGAGGCCGAAAGCTGTGTGCCATGCGCTCTCAGGCATTGCATGGGCCGTCCGCAGCCCGGCGCCACGCTGCCGCAGAAATTCGCCGAATCGGCCGCGCAGGCCTGCCGCACGGCATTGCGCGCGGCCAGGACCTGCTGCGTCGGCAGCGCCCGCGAGACGGCGGGTCGGTTGCACGCGGGCGACCCCATTTGGGCCGCAGCGGGGGCAGCGAACGCGAACATGATGGCGGCATAGAAAAAGCGTGCGCGCATAAACATCTCCTGCGGGTTGGCGAGTTGTCCCAGCGCCGCATCATGGCCCCGCGACCGGCAGTGTGCAAACGGCAAGGGGCAGTGGGCCGCCGCCTTTCGCGGGCTGAGAAGCTTCCCGCCGGGAGCGATCAAAACGACTCTGACCCCATTTTGCCACCATTTCGCCATTTTGTTTTCGGTCCGGTGCATTTAATCCGCAGGCTGACGTTAGTGGGACACACATAGGTTGTAGCCCGATGTTAGTAGGAACAGCGGCGCGATGAGCCCGTTCTCATTCTGGAAGACAGCATGAACCCCATGCGGAGTTCATGGCCCCCCAAAAAAAGAGAAAAGAGACAGATCATGTCTGTCAAATGGAAGAATATGGCTTACACGACAGTTTGCGCGGCGGCCTTGGCGGTTGTGCTTGGTTCGACGGGCGCATACGCGAACGGCGGCGGCGGCGGTGGCAGAGGCGCCGCGGCAGCCGGCGCAATGGCCGCGCGCGGTGGCGGCGGGACTGCTGGCAACCCGTTCATCTCGGGAATCCGATCTGTCGCGCGATGTGATACGGCAGACTTTTCGCGAACCGACATCCCTGTTTCTGGCGGCGGCTTTCGTCGGCGGACTGGCCTTTACC
>Ga0208849_1000778_pt1 | contig 26541 bp, 21 predicted proteins | sample NGESurdeep072012_10_FD_184470 | JGI IMG/M metagenome (GOLD analysis project Ga0208849, IMG submission 184470) | Arctic peat soil microbial communities from Barrow, Alaska - NGEE Surface sample 53-3 deep-072012 (SPAdes) | ecosystem: Environmental > Terrestrial > Soil > Wetlands > Peat ... | reverse complement strand
CCGCCGCCGTGACAGGTGGGAGCCCCCGTGCCCTCACCGTCGACGGGCTGGTGTCTCCCATCGGCCTCGGCCTCGACGACGTGTATTTCGCGTGGCACCTCGGCGACGACCGACGCGGGGCGCGACAAGGCGCCTACCGGATCGTCGTGTCGCGTCCCCGGCTTCCGGCGACGGGCGGCTCGTCCGGGTCGGCTCCGGTGGTGTGGGACAGCGGTCGGGTGGCGTCGGCGGAGCAGGCCTTCGTCTCCTATCGGGGTCCGGCGCTCAGTCCCGATACTGGCTACCGCTGGACCGTCCAGTCCTGGCCGGCGACGGGAGGACCGAGCCCGTTGGCCCCGCACGCCACCTTCGAGACCGGGCTGACCGATCACGACTGGAAGGCGCGCTGGATCAGCCGACCGTTTCCCGACGGCCCCGGGCCCGACGACTACACCTATGCCCGCCACGACTTCTCGCTCCCGAGCTCGCCCATCGTGCGCGCCCGGGCTTATGTGTCAGGTGACCAGCAGTACGAGTTGTACGTGAACGGCACCCGGGCCGGGAAGGGCCAGGCGTACTCGTTCCCCGACTCGCAGTACTACGAGGCCCTGGACGTGACCGCGTTGGTACGGGCCGGCGCGCCCAACGCCCTGAGCATGGTGTCGAGCTGGCAGGGGCCGACCAAGGGGCATCCCGCCGGCAAGCCCGGGGTGATGGCGCAGATCTCGGTCCTGCATCGCGACGGCCGGCGCCAGCTGGTGGTGACCGACGGCTCGTGGAAGGTCTCGCGGGGCCCCTGGCTCCCGGGCACCCAGCGCGACCTGGAGGGCGACTTCGTCGACTTCACCGAGAACATCGACGGGGGCGCCGAGCCGGTGGGCTGGCAGGAGCCGGGGTTCGACGACAGCACCTGGGCCGGAGCGACAGTGCTGGGGCCAGCGGGCGTGTCGCCGTGGCGCCATCTCGTCCCAGTGCGCACGCGCATCGTGGAGCAGCCCGTCCCCGCACTGTCGCTGACGCGCCTGGCGTCGGGGGCGGTGGTCGCCGACTTCGGGAAGGTGTACGCGGCGGTGCCGACGGTGCACTTCCACCACGGGACCCCGGGAAGGCTCGTGACGATGCGCGCCGGCTACCTGCTCGACGAGCCCGTGCCGGGCCAGCCCTTCGCCGGCGTGGCCGGACAGGTGTCGACCACCCACGGCACCCAGCACACCGACATGAGCTACAGCTACGTCCAGCGCGGTGGCGACGAGGAGTTCCACCCCTTCGACTATCTCGGGTTCCGCTACTTTCAGATCGACGAACCGGGGGAGACCCTGACCCCGGCCGACGTGGTGGCCCGCACCCGGCATGCGGCCGTGCCCGACGAGCACGCCGCGACGTTCGCGTCCTCGTCCCCGGTCGTCGACGCCGTGTTCGAGCTGGGACGGCACTCGGCGCTCTTCGGCGCCCAGGAGCAGTGGATCGACACGCCCACCCGCGAGAAGGGGCCCTGGTTGTGGGACGGGTTCAACGAGTCCCAGACCGCCATGGTGGCCTTCGGGGAGCAGAACCTCACCCGCAAGTCGCTGCTCGAATTCGCCCAGTCCCAGCACCGCTTCTGGGCCAAGAGCGGGTCGATCAACAAGATCTACCCCACCGGCCTCGGCGCCGAGGACATCAACGAGTACACCGAGATCTACCCGGAGTGGGTGTGGCAGTACTGGATGCGCACCGGTGACCGTGCCCTGCTGGCGGCGGTGTACCCCGTGCTGCTCAACATCGCCGGCTACGTGGACACCTACGTCGACCCGTCCACGGGCCTGGTCGACGACCTGTTGGCCACCGAGGTCGCCTACGACTACCCCATCGTGACGAGGGACAACGTGCTGGGGGTGAACGTGTACCGCCGCGCCGCCGACGTCGCCACCGCATTGGGCCGGCCCGCCCACGAGGTCACCACCCAACGCAAAAAGCAGGCCCGGCTCACCGCGGCGATCAACCGGCACCTGACGCGCCCCGACGGCACCTACGTCGACGGCATCGACAACAACGGCGCCAAGCTGACTACCGCCTCGCAGTCCGCCAACGCCTGCGCGCTCGCCTACGGCGTCGTCCCCGCCAAACAGCTGTCGACGGTGGTGGCCTACGTGGCGGGCCTGGGGATGGCCGTGCCGGTGAGCAGCGCCACCGACGTGTTGAAGGGCCTGGCCGACAACGGCAGGGTGCGGGACATGGTCGGCATCCTCACCGACCCCGTCCACGACGGCTGGGCCAACATCCTGGCCCGGGGGGCCACGTTCACCTGGGAGGTGTGGGAGCCGTCGGACGCCAACGGGGACTCCATGTCGCACGGGTGGGGATCGAACGTGCTCGTCGAGATCCAGCAGACGCTGCTCGGGGTCCGTCCCTCGAGCCCCGGGTATGCGACGTTCGACGTGGCGCCTCCCGCCGCGGGGCTCGACTGGGCCGGTGGCACGGTGCCGACCCTGCGGGGGCCCATCGCCGTGGCCTGGCGGCGAGGCGGTCCCGGCGGCGCCTTCGTGCTCGACGTCACCGTCCCGCCCAACGCGTCGGCCACCGTCCATGTCCCCGCCGCCGGCGCGCACGACGTGACCGAGGGGGGCCGGTCCTTGCCGGGCGTGGCGGGGGTACGGGTGGTGAGCTCGGCCCGGGGCCAGGTGGTCGTGGCCGTCGGCGCCGGACGATACGAGTTCCGCGCCGGCTCGGGGACGTAGCCCGGCGCTGCGGGATCATCCCGTGCACCAGGATGGGGAGATGAGCCCCGCCCCCGACCCGCCTCACGAAGAGCACGATCAGGACACCGTCACGCTCGAGGCCTTCACCGAGCCGTGGGCCGATGACGACCCCGATGCCAACTTCAAGGCCGATGTGGCGCTCTACGCGCAGGTGGACCCCATGGCCACGGTCCGCACCTTGAGTGCCAACGTGGGCGTGCCGGCGGGAGCCCTGGTGCGCTACGTGCTGGCCAAGTACGCCACCGGTGGGAGCGGGGGCCTGTTGGAGCTCGGCCCCACCATGGTGCACCGCTTGTGGGAGCCCATCGAGCGGGCCGAGCGCGCCGGGTCGACCGAGGCCCGTCTCGACGCCTACGCCCAGCTGCGCCAGATGATCCAGTGGTTGCGGCTCCCCCTCGAGGACCCGACGATCTACCCGGACCGTTAGCGTGGGCGACGACGACGCTTGGACGTGCACGGGAGGACCCCCATGACCGAGACGCATGAGACCGAGAACCCGCACTGGCGGGGGATCAACCATCTGGCGCTCATCACCGACGATATGGACGCCACGGTGCGCTTCTACCACGGCGTCCTCGGTGCCCGGCTGGTGGCGACCATCGGGACGCCGCAGTTCCGGCACTACTTCTTCGAGTTCGGGGCGCAGAACACCGTGGCCTTCTTCGAGTACTCGGGCATCGTCCTCGAGCGCTTCGCCAAGGCCGCCGGGGTCCCTGACCCCAGAGCGGTGCAGTTCGACCACCTGTCGTTCAACCTGCCCGACGAACACGCCCTGTTCGACCTGCGCGACCGCCTCAAGTCGGCGGGGTGCGAGGTGACCGATGTGGTCGACCACGACTTCATCCGCTCTATCTACTTCACCGACCCCAACGGCATCGCCCTCGAGGCGTCGTGGTGGGCGCTCGACGCCACCGGTCGACCCGCCGACTACACCGACGAGCGGTTGTTCTCGGACCCCGACCCCGTGCCCGCCGTGGTGGAGATCCGCGACCGGGGACAGGTGAGCTCGGTCCCCCACACCCGCTTGTCCTGAGCCGCGCCGCGCCTGGCGGCGCCGGGATCAGGACGTCGTGGAGTTGAAGTTCAGGGTGAAGGGGCTCGATGGCGGTTTGAACAGCCACTTGGGCACGGTCTTGCCGTTGATGCGCACTTGCACGGCGACGAGCGACGCGCCCATGTTGACGGTGAGTTGGCCGTTGGCCGGGTTGAACACCTTGACCTCACCGGTCTGGAGCGTGGCGGCGAAGACGGGCGAGAAGCTCTGAGGGGTGCGCACTTCGGTCCAACACGGTGCCCACGCCGCCACCACCACGCTGTAGTTCGACGCCCGCACCGAGACCGTGGCGCTGCCCGCACCCGTGTTGCTCAACGACACCACCGAGGTGTGCGCCGGGCTGCCGGACGAGCCGCCGTGGGTCGAGGCGCTTGGTCCCGGTGTGGTGGGGGTGGTGGTGTGGGCGTGGTGCACCACGTGGATGTCGGCCAACAGCTGCGGGTCGTAGTGCTGCACGGCCAGGCCGGCGAGCGCCACGGCCAGGAGGACGGCGGTGACCCAGATGGCGCCGCGCAGGATGAGCGGGACCGCCCGGGGAGGCGTGTACGGGGCTCGCACGGCGGGGAACGACCCCGTGATGGTGAACGACCCGGTGCCGTTGTGGCCGTTGGCGGTGGGGAGCTCCGAGCGGCGGACGCCGGGGACCTCGTCGGTCTGGGTGAAGGCGCGCAGATGGGTCCCGTCGCCGGGGTACCGGCTGAGATGGCCCGAGGAGGCCGACTCGGTGAGGTAGACGCTCTGGGTCCGGTCCCCGTTGGTCGACCCGTTGCCCGAGGACCCGTTGCCGCTGAACCCGGCCTGGGGTGTCCCCCAGTGCTTCTCCACCACGCCGGCAAAGGGGTCGAGGTCGAGCTGGACGAGGTCGCCGTAGCGGCGGACGGCGGTGAGGGCCGAACGCTGGTCGGGGAAGCGCGACAGGTCGCCGGCCTCGAGCCCTTCGAGCTGGGCCAGGGGGACCCCGGTGCGGTCCTGGATCTCGATCAGGTCGACACCTGACGTCTCACGTGCCTCGCGCAGAGCCGATCCGACGTCGGCGGGCGCAGAGCCTGGTTGCTGGCGTCGTCGCCCGCGGCGCCGCATCCTCTTGTCGCTGGCTGCGGTAACCACGTGTTGCCTCCTACGGCCCCCCAAATCGTACTGCGAAGTCTCGGATCCCAGTCCTCGGACATCGCTCTTCGGATGTCATCGGCGCGTCGGGCCGAATCCTGGATCCCCGCCACCCGTGTCGGGGTCGGGTCGACGGCCGCGACGCCGACGGGGGTGCTTCGCCGGGGGCACTTTCCTAGCACTTCCCCGGCCGGGCCACGGTGACCAACCGCGTCGTCCCCGCACGCAGGGTGATGGTCGGGTCGGTGTCGAGGCTGCCCGGGGCCGTCCCCGACGCTGGTGCGGCCCCTGCTCCGGGCCTCGGGAAGACTGGGCCGGTGACCACGAGACGCGGCCTCGCCGACGCCATCTGTGAAATCGAGCCCCCTCTCAGGCGCAACTCCCGGACGCCCGGCCCGGGCGTTGGGACCTGACATTCGCGTCAGGAAACGCTAATCTTGCCGACCAGGGCGGTGGGCGGGGTGCCATCGAACGTCCTGGGTGATTCGCGCGACACCTTGGTCCGAGGTGCCACCGGAGCCCGGTGCGAGAGGAGTGCGGATGCAGGCCGAAGAAGAGTCGTCGGGCACGTCAGCCGGGATGGTGGCCGATCTGGCCTCCTCGGACGATCCGCGCGCCATCTCCCGCACGTTGCGCGAAACGCCGGTCATGCGCATCGACGACATGTTCACGCTGTTGACCCGTCGGGAGCACGTCGAGGACGCTCTGCGGAAGTCGGCGCTGTTCTGCTGGAGCGAGGTCCCCATGGACCTCGGCAACATCCGGCCCCTGATCCCGCTCATGATCGACCCCCCCCAGCACGTGAAGTACCGCAGGATCCTCGACCCCCTCTTCGCGCCCAAGAAGATGGCGCTGCTCGAGGACGAGGTGATCGGGCTGGTGAAGGAGTTGGTCGACGAGTTCGCCACCAAGGGCTCGTGCGACCTCCACGAGGAATTCGCCGTCCCCCTGCCGTGCCGGGTCTTCCTGCGCCTGATGGGCCTTCCCCTCTCCGACCTGGACATCTTCCTGGCCGTGAAGGACGACATCATCCGCCCGCCCGGGGTGACCATGGAGGAGCAGGCCCCCCGGCGCAAGGCGGCGGGCGAGATCGTCTACGCGTACTTCGACAAGGAAGTGAAGAAGCGTCGCGCCGAGGCACCCAAGGACGACCTCCTGGGCGAGATCATGGACAAAGAGGTCGACGGCATCCGGCTCACCGACGAGGAAGTGCTCGACATCTGCTTCTTGTTCATCATCGCCGGGCTCGACACCGTGACCGATTCGCTCGACTGCTTCTTCGCCTACCTGGCCCAGGAGCCCGAGCAACGCCGTCTGCTGGTGGAAGACGAGAGCGCCATCCCGTCGGCGGTGGAGGAGCTGCTGCGCTGGGAGAGCCCGGTCCCGGCCGTGCCGAGGGTGGTCACCGAGGACGTGGAGTACGAGGGGTGTCCCATTCCGGCCGGCGAGCAGGTCATGCTCCTGATCGGGTCGGCCAACACCGACGACACCGCCCATCCCGGGGTGGACACCGTCGACCTGCGCCGCAACCCCAATCCGCACCTCGCCTTCGGCGGCGGCGTGCACCGCTGTCTGGGGTCGCACCTGGCGCGCGTCGAGCTCCGGGTGGCCCTGCGCGAATTCCACCGCCGGATCCCCGAGTACTGGCTGAAGCCCGGCACCGTGCTCGAGTACACGCCGGGCCTGCGCTCGTTGCTGACCCTGCCGATCGAATTCCCGCCGGCCGGCTGATCCGGGGGATGCGCATCCGCCTCGACACCGCGGTGTGCCAGGGTCACGGCCGTTGCTACACCTTGGCACCGACGCTGTTCGACTCCGACGATGTCGGCCATTGCGTGCTGCTGGTGGACGAGGTGCCCGCCGGGCACGAGGACGAGGCTCGCTCCGGCGTCGACAACTGTCCCGAGCACGCCCTGAGCCTCGAGGGCTGAGCGCCACGGACCCCGGGCGACGCCGGTGTCAGGCGCCGCGCATGGTGTTGCCCTGGTGCGAGGAGCTGAGCACCACCGGTGTCCCCACCCCGTCTCGGGCCAGGAGCTCGGTAGTGAGCGCCTCGTCGGCACGTGCCACCGTGCGCCGTCCGGCCACGTCCACCAGGCCGATGGCCGACTGCGGGCCGAGCTCTCGGTCGAAGGGCGCGGTGTAGGCCACCACTGTGCCTGTGGCGCCGTCGTCGACCGTGGCCTCGATCACCTGGGCGTCGGCCATGCGGTCCACGGCCTCTTGGAGCTTCTCCGGTGGCCGGGGCGCGGTGTCGGGGGCCCGGCGGGAGTACAGGCCGACCGAGTGCTTGGTCAGGTAGTACCCGTTGCCGTGCACGAGGGCGTGTTCCCCCCGCCCGTCGCGCACCCAGGCGAAGGTGTTGGCGATGGAGTGGGTCACGTAGTTGCTGCCCGGTCCTCCGTGATAGGGGAGCCCACCGGTCAAGGTGAGCGGGCGGGGGTCGTCGGGCGCGATGTCGAAGCTGTCCCGGGCCACTTCCACCGAGCTCGGGAAGCAGGCGTAGAGGTCCAGGCCCTCCACCTCGTCCATGGTGACCCCGGCTGATGCCAGGGCCCGGCGGGCGCATTCGGCCAGGGCGGGCGAGCGCTGCAGCACGGGTCGCTGCGAGAGGTACCACAGGTCATGGGCATCGGCCCATCCCGATAGGTAGGCGACGTCGTCGCTCCCGAGCCCCCATGACCGGGCCGTGGCCGCGTCGGTGACGATGATGGCGGCGGCCATGTCCACGTCCATCACCGCGTTCACGTACTTGGGGTAGGGGAAGTAGATCATGCGGTTGTCGGGGGTGACGGTCATGATCTCGTGCGCGTCGCGAGGTGTGGGGAACCACGACACCGGGTTGTCCACGGCCACGGCGTTGAATCGCGCCATGAGGGCACCGATGGCGGCGCTGTTGGTAGCCGGGTCATGGCCCGCCGCATGCGACAGCGCCGATTCCACCAGCGCGTACATGGTGGTGGCCTGGGCCAGTCCGTGGGCACCCTCGACGGGGTGCAGCCCCATGTCGGGCTCGAGGGGCGGCCACGTGTCGGGCCAGCCCTCGGCGCTGGGCCAGTGCAGCTCCACACCCTGTGTGCGCGCCCGGCGGCGCGTGGCCAAGGCCTCGGCCCCGGCGATGAGGACGCGGGGTCGATCCCCGGCGGCCACGAGCTCGGCGGCCCGGTTGACTAGCCACTGCGGGATGTTGCCGCCCATCCCCGAGCAACGCGCCTCGGCCCGCACCGCACCGAGCCGTCGGGCCAGCTCGGGGGCGGGATCGCCGTGGCGCAGCGACAGGGAGTGGACCATGAACAGGTGGGTGAGCTCCGACAGCACCGAGGGGGGGGCGCCGGCGGCGGCGCGCCGGGCCGCTTCGGTCATGAGCTCGAACGGGTCGGGCGCCGAGGTGGGGTCCTCCTCGCGGTTGGTCAGCTGTCCCGCCCCCACCACCACGGGGACGCGCGTCCAGTCCATGGTCACGTCCGTCGTGCCGTCATAGAGGCGCAGTGGGCATAGAGGCGCAGTGGGCCCGGGCTCAGACGGCCGCGGGGATGGGCAGACCGTTGCGGACCTCGCCGCCCACGTAGCGCTTGCCGTCGGCCGGGTCGACCGGCGGGATCCAGTCGACCCACTGCTCGACGTCCATGCGGCTCGACCACAGGTCGGGCGGCTTCATGACGTGGCCGTCGCTGTCGATGACCTTGACCCCGTCGATGGGCACCCGTGTCGTTCCTGGCCGAGCCGGCTCAGTCGTTCTTCTCGGCGAAGCGGCCCAGGTCGGCGGCGAGGATCTTCTTGCGTTCGCCGGTGTCGCGCCGGGGCCGGATGGAGGTGTCGACATCGGCCGACTCGGCCCGCAGCGCCGCCGCCGTGCAGCGCTCCTTGGCCCGCTGGGCGAAGGGGTCGAAGCGGAACAGGCGCATGGCGTTCTCGTGGGTGATCTTGTTGACCTCGGCGTCGGGCACCCCGGCCAGGTACTTCATGGCCATCTCGGGCGCGTTGGGCCAGGTCGAGTCGGAGTGGGGGTAGTCGCACTCCCAGCACACGTTGTCGAGCTCGAGGAAGCGGCGGCTCTCCACCCCGAAGGCGTCGTCGATGAAGCACGTCACGATGCGCTCTTTGAAGACCTGGCTCGGGAGCATGTCGCCGAAGTCCTGGCCCGTCCACTTGTGGTGGTGCTGGTAGACGTAGTCGACGCGCTCGAGGAAGTACGGGATCCAGCCGATCCCACCCTCCGACAGCGCGATGCGCAGGGCGGGGTACTTGCGCAGGACCGGGGAGAACAGCAGGTCCGCGGCGCATTGGATGATGTTCACCGGCTGCAGGGCGATGAGCACGTCAAAGGGGGCGTCGGGAGCCGTGATGGCCAGTTGCGACGAGGAGCCGATGTGCAGGCACACCACGGTCCCCTCCTCCTCACAGGCGCGCCAGAAGGGGTCCCAGTGGTCGGTGTGGAAGCTCGGCCAGCCCAGCTTGGAGGGGTTCTCCGAGAAGGTGACGGCGTGGCACCCCTTGGCCGACAGGCGCCGGACCTCGGCCTCCATGAGCTGGGGGTCCCAGATGGGGGGGATGCCCAGGGGGATGAAACGGCCCGGGTAGGCGCCGCACCAGTCCTCGATGTGCCAGTCGTTGTAGGCCCGCAGCATGTCGATGGCGAGCTCTTTGTCGTCGGTGCGGGCGAAGAGCTGGCCGCAGAACTGGATGAACGAGGGGAAGCACATCGACCCCAGCACGCCGTTGGCGTTCATGTCCCGGACCCGCTCGTGGATGTCGTAGCAACCCTTGCGCATCTCCTCGAAGGAGGTGGGCTCGATGCCGTACTCCTCGGGGGGGCGGCCCACCACGGCGTTGAGGCCCACGTTGGGGATGAGGTTGCCCTCGAAGGACCACACGTCGGTGCCGTCGTCGTTGTGGATGATGCGCGGGGCCCGGTCCCTCCACTTCGACGGCACGCGGCCCTCGAACATGTCGGGGGGCTCGACGACGTGGTCGTCGACACTCACGAGGATGAGATCTTCGGCTTGCATCGCGCTCCTCCCCCTCTGCTCAGCGACGTGGGGATCATATACCTGACACCCGTGTCAGGCACAGGTCGGCCGACGGTCCTACACTGCGCCCCGATGCACGCCGACGCGCCCAGGGGACTGGCAGGGGTGGGCCGGGCCGACCCCGAGCGGGTGGCCCTGGTGTTCGGGGACCGGCGCATGACCTTCGGCGAGCTCGACCGCGCCGCCAACGCCATGGCTCACGCCCTGGCGCCGCACGCCACCGTTCCCGGCGACCGCGTGGCGGTCATGATGGGCAACTCGACCGAGGGGTTCGCGCTGTGGCACGGCGTCACCCGTCTGGGCGCGCTGGTGGTGCCGGTCTCGACGCGTCTCACCGACGCCGAGGTGGCCTACATCGTCGAGGACTGTGGGGCCGCGGCGTTGGTGCACGACGGATCACCGGTGGCCGAGCGCGCCGCGGCCCGCGCCGGCGTCCCCGCCCTCGACGTCACGGCCCCGGACCTGGCGCGGGCCCTGGCGGTGGGCCGCGACGAGGCCCCCACCGAGGAATTCCTCGGGACCCCGGTGGTGGCCATGACCTACACGTCGGGGACCACGGGACGGCCCAAGGGGATCTCCCGGCCCGCCCCCGCCCCCGCCCGGGAAACGCCTCCCAACGCCTTCGCCTCGTTCTGGGGATTCGGGCCCGACGACGTCCATCTCATGTGCGGCCCGATGTACCACACCGCCCCCAGCGCCTACGCGCTGATGAGCCTGGGCGAGGGGGGCACGGTGGTGGTCATGGCGAAGTGGGACTCCGCCGAGTGCCTGCGGCTCATCCAGGCCGAACGGGTCACCACGGCCCAGATGGTCCCGGCCAACTTCATCCGCATCCTCGAGGCCGACTGGCCGTCGTACGACCGTTCCAGCCTGCGCAAGGTCCTCCACGCCGCGGCGCCGTGCCCGGTGCCGGTGAAGCGCCGGATCATCGACGTCTTCCCCCCCGACACGGTGTGGGAGTACTACGGCGCCAGCGAGGGGATGGCGTCGGTCATCTCGCCCCAGGAGTGGCTGGCCAAACCGGGCAGCGTGGGACGGCCCTTCCCGGGCCTCACGGTCCGGATCGTGGACGCCGACGGGGCCGAGCTCCCCGCCGGGGAGGTGGGGTCGATCTACATCTCGGCCTTCGCCGGCCAGCGGTTCCGGTATCACAACGCCCCCGACAAGACCGAGTCGGCCTGGCACGGTGACTTCTTCACCGTGGGCGACATGGGGTGGCTCGACGAGGACGGCTATCTCTTCCTCGCCGACCGGCGTACGGACCTCATCATCAGCGGAGGCGTCAACATCTATCCGGCCGAGGTCGAGGCGGCGCTGATCGAGGACGACGACGTGGTGGACGCGGCGGTGATCGGCCTGCCCGACGAGCGCATGGGCCAGAAGGTGCACGCCGTGGTGGAGCTGCGCCCCAGCGCGCGGCGCGACCCCGAGGCGCTCACGGCGCGTCTGGCCGGGCGCCTGGCGGATTTCAAGTTGCCGCGCACCCTCGAGTTCGTCGACGAGTTGCCGCGCGAGCCCAACGGCAAGGTGCTCAAGACCAGACTGCGTGAACAGCGCATGCAACCGGCCCCGGCCGGTGGAGGAGACACGACATGACCGAGACCCACGACGTCCGGGGCGAAGCCCGCCTGCTCATCGACGGCAAGCTCGTCGACTCGAGCTCGGGGGCCACCTTCGCCAACATCGACCCCACCACCGAGGCGGTGCTGGGGGACACCGCTGACGGGACCGCCCAGGACATGGAGGCCGCCATCGCCGCGGCGCGCCGGGCCTTCGACGAGACCACGTGGTCCACGGACCACGAGTTCCGCCGGCGCTGCCTGGAGCAGTTCCACGCCGCGTGCGCCGCGCACATCGAGGAGCTGCGCTCGGTGACCGTGGCCGAGGTGGGCAGCCCCATCGCCCTCACCTACGCCAATCAGGTCGACCTGCCCATCGACGACCTGGGTTACTGGGTCGAGGTGCCCGTGCACTACGAGTACGAGAAGTGGCTCCCGCAGCGCGACGTCTTCGGTCAGCCCCAGCGCCGGCTGGTGCGACGCGAGGCGGTGGGGGTGGTGGGGGCCATCACGCCCTGGAACTTCCCGCTCAACCTCAACCTGGCCAAGCTGGGCCCGGCCCTGGCGGCGGGCAACACGGTCGTGCTCAAGCCCGCCCCCGACACGCCGTGGTCGGCCACGGTGCTGGGCCGGATCATCGCCGAGGAGACCGACATCCCCGCCGGGGTGGTCAACGTGGTGGCGTCGTCGGACCATCTGGTGGGCGAGGTCCTCACCACCGACCCGCGCGTGGACATGATCACCTTCACGGGATCCACGGCCACGGGGCGGCGCATCATGGCCAAGGGATCCGAGACGGTGAAGAAGGTGTTCCTCGAGCTCGGGGGCAAGTCGGCCAACATCGTCCTCGACGACGCGCCCGACCCCGGCGGGGCCATCGCCGTGAGCGCCATTGGGGTATGCACCCACGCCGGGCAGGGCTGTGCCATCACCACCCGGCTGCTGGTCCCCCGGTCGCGTTATGACGAGTACCTGGCACTGGCCGACGCCATGATGGCGAGCGTCACCTACGGCGACCCGTGGGACGCCGGGAACCTCCAGGGCCCGCTCATCAGCGCCAAGCAGCGCGACCGGGTCATGGGCTACATCGAGAAGGGCAAGGCCGAAGGGGCGCGCCTGGTGCGTGGCGGATCGCGCCCGGCCCAGTTCGACAAGGGCTTCTTCGTGGAGCCCACGCTGTTCGCCGACGTCGACCCCAAGGCCACCATCGCCCAGGAGGAGATCTTCGGGCCCGTGCTGGCCGTCATCGCCTTCGAGGACGACGACGACGCCGTGCGCATCGCCAACGACTCGATCTACGGCCTGTCGGGCGCGGTCACGAGCGCCTCGGAGGAGCGGGCCATGGCCGTGGCCCGGCGCGTGCGCACCGGCACCCTCATGGTCAACGGCGGATTCTGGAACGCCCCCGATGTGCCCTTCGGCGGGTACCGCCAGAGCGGGGTCGGGCGCGAGAACGGCGTGGAGGGATTCGAGGAGTACCTCGAGACCAAGGCCATCGCCCTGCCCGCCGGCTGAGGCGCCACCGCCCCTGGGTCTCCGGGGGCGTGAATTACAACTTTGTAGTTTGACCGGCCGGCTCGAGCATCCTCGTCGGATCCTCCCTGGTCACAGCCATGTTGGCCGCGTCCCCTTGGCATTGTGGTTTTTGCTCACTACAAACTAGAGAGCAATGGGACGAGCCCGGGACGAAGAGGCGCTGTCGGAGTACGGCGACCAGCTGTTCGGCCGGCGCATCCGTCTGCGCGTCCTGCTCTGGGCCGAGTCCCGGCGCGAGACGTTCAACCAGTCCGAGGCGGCCGTGGGCGTGTCCTACAGCTCGTCGGGAGAGGTGGCCAAGGAGCTCGAGCGTCTGGTCCGTCTCGGCATGCTCAGGAAGTTCGGCCGGCCGTCGCGCGTGGGTCCCCAGAACTACCTACGGGTCGAGCACCCGGGATGGGCCATCGCCACCGCGGCGCGTGCTGCGGTCGAGAAGGGCCTGCCCGAGCTCGAGGAGCCGCATCCGGGCCCGGACCGGGCGCCCCGGACCGGAACCACGCCCGCCGGCGTGCACCACGTTCGGGGCAACCGCACCGTCTGACCGCACTGACTCGGCGCCGTTCTGACCGCACGGTCTGCGTGGTGGGCGGGCTACTCGCGTCCCAGGATGGCGGTGCCGGTGGAGGAGATCCAGCCGCCGGTGGCGTTCACCGCCGCGAGCTTGGCCTCGTTGACCTGGCGCTCGCCGCACTCGCCGCGCAGCTGCTTCACAGCTTCGACCAACAAGAATATGCCGCGCATGCCGGGCTGGCACGAGGACAGGCCACCCCCGTCGGTGTTGGTGGGCAGCGCCCCGCCCACGCGCAGAGTGCCCCCTTCGACGAAGGCGCCCCCCTCGCCCTTTTTGCAGAAGCCCAGGCCTTCGAGGGTGAGCAGCACGGTGAGGGTGAAGCTGTCGTAGACCTCCACCACGTCGATGTCGGCGGGGGTGACGCCGGCCTGGGCGAAGGCCTTCTTGCCCGAGCGCACACAGGGTGACTCGGTGAAGTCGGTCCACTCGCTCATGGTCGTGTGCGAGATGGCCTCGCCGGTGCCGAGCACCCAGATGGGGGTGTTGGCGCAGTCGCGGGCCCGCTCCTCGTGGGTGAGCAGGATGGCCCCGCCGCCGTCGGAGCGGATGCAGCAGTGCAGCTTGGTGAAGGGGTCGGCGATCATCTTCGAGGACTGCACGTCCTCGATGGTGATGGGGTCGCGGTAATAGGCATCGGGGTTGAACCCGGCGTTGTAGCGCGCCGAGACGGCGATCTCGGCCAGCTGTTCGATGGTGGTGCCGAACTCGTGCATGTGCCGGCGCGCCGACATGGCGTGCTTGGCGATCAGGGTGTGGCCGAAGGGGGCGTCGAATTGGATGGGGCCCCGGTTGCCGAAGAAGAGGTTGGCGGTCCGGAACTTGCGCTTGAGATCGGCGCGCGAGGTCGACCCGTAGGAGAGCAGGACGGTGTCGATCTGCCCCTGGGCGATGGCCGCCACGGCGTGCTCGAGGAACATCTCCCAGCACGAGCCGCCCACGCCGGTGGAGTCGATGTAGTCGATGTGGTTGGCCATGCCGAGGTACTCGGCCAACTCGATGGGGGGGAGGGCTCCCGTCCCGTGGCTCATGAAGCCGTCGACCTCGTTCCGGGAGATCCCGGCGTCGGCGAGGGCCCGGCTGGTGGCCTGGTGATGCAGCTCGAAGGCGGACTTGTCGTCCACCCGGCCGCAGTCCGACAGCGCCGCGCCCACGATCGCCACCCGTCGTGCCATGAGGTCCCTTTCCCGATCGTCGATCGGCTCCGTGGCCGATCGGCATTCGCGCCGCCGGAGAAACCTGACGCCGGCGTCGGAGAACGCGGGGTGAAGGGTAGCGTGGCCCCGTGACCGAAGGCACACCGGTGGGGTTGCGCGACCCGCTTCGAGACGTCCCGGCCCGGCCGCCGGGGTCGGTGCGTCGCACCATGCACGTCGACGTGGGGCCGCGCGGCGAGTGGAGCTCGCCGTTGGCCATGGAAGGAGCGGCCCGGGACCTGCGCACCGGGCCAGGCGGTCCCGCCGCCGCCGCCACCTTGGCCGAGGTGCACGTCATGGCCGGTTTCGACATGTCGCGGCGCTTGGAGTCGCTCACCACGTCGCCCGCGGCGCCGTGGACCGACGCCGTCATCGGGACGCGCGCCGGCGGGGGGTTCCGGCGTCACCTCGAGGAGGTGGTCCCACCCCAGGAGGCGGGGTCGCTGCTGCGCCAGGTGCTCGACGACATGCCCGCGGCGGCGCTCATCTCGGGCTACGGGCTCATGCGCATGGCGCGTCGCCGGGGCCATCACCCCGGCACCCTCATGCCCACAGGCGCGCTCGACCACATGACCGACCTGTGCTCGGGGTGGCGCAGTGGCGGCACGGCCGTGCTGAGCATCGCCGTGGGCCAGGGTGTGCCCATGCAGGACTGTCCCCCCGCACCGCGCCCCGGCGGCTCCGACCCCTGGGCGTGGCACGACATCGGCCCCCTGCAGATGGACTGGATGCGGCGCCGGCGCCTGATGGACGTGTCGGTCGAGATCGACGGCACCTTCGCCATCTGGGCCATGTTCCGCGACACCGTGGGCGAGGGCGGTGACGACGAGGTCGTGCTGCACGAGTACACCGTGGCTGTGGCGGGCACCGACGGCGTGGTCGGCTCGGTCGTGGCTGAGCCCCGGGTGCTGCCCTTCCCCGAGTGCCCGGCGGCGGCCGATGCGGTGGGGGCCCTGGTCGGCGCCGAGGTGCGCGAGCTGGCCCCGGCGGTGCACGACAGGCTGACCGGCATCGCCTCGTGCACGCACCTCAACGACCTTCTGCGCGCCTTGGGAGGCGTGGGCGACCTCCTGGTAGTGGCCGGGGGGCGCTGAGGGGGGGCGTGCTCGGTGACCGGGTGCTCAGCCCGTCGGGAGCAGGGCCAGACTCGAGACCGTCCTGGCACAGGCGTGCGCGGCCTCGACACCCTTCACCCGGAAGTGCTCGGCGAAGAAGGCGGCGTGCTCGTCGTGCTGGTGGAAGTGGTGCGGGGTCAGGACCACCGAGATGACGGGCACGTCGGTGTCGAGTTGCACCCGCATCAGGCCGTTGATGACCGCTTCGGCCACGAACTCGTGGCGGTAGATGCCGCCGTCGATGACGAAGCCGGCCCCGACGATCGCCGCGTACAGCCCGGTGCAGGCCAGGCGCTTGGCGTGCAGGGGGATCTCGAAGGAGCCCGGGACCCGGAAGAGGTCGATGTGGTCCCGTCCCACTCCCAGGGTGGCGATCTCCTCGAGGAACGAGTCACGACATCGGTCGACGATGTTCTCGTGCCAGGTGGACTGGACGAACGCCACGCGTATCGCCCGCCCTCCCTCGTGCGGATGTGGACGGCGCATGGGCCCCTCCCAAAAGTAGAACCTGTTCTAGAATACTGCTCCGGGGGGCCGGCGTCGAGCCGTTCCTCCTAACTCGAGGACCCGAGTTACTCCAGGACCGGAGTTACTCCAGGACCCGGCTCACTCGAGGACCCCGTCGTCGAGGAGGCGCTGCTGCTCGGCGCCCGACAGGCCGAGGACCTCGCCCAGGACATAGGTGTTGTGCTCGCCCAGGGTGGGGCTCGAGCGCGTGAACCCGGCGGGGGCGTCGCTCAGGCGGAAGCCGTTGTGTTCGTAGCCGCACACCCCCATGCAGGGATGCTCCAGGTTGACGAAGTGGCGGCGGTGACGGAGCTGCGGGTCCGCCGAGGCGTCACCGAGGTCGGCCACGGGCACCGCTTCGATCCCCGCCCCCTGGAGCGTGTTCGCCACGTCCTCGGGGGCGCGGGTCGCGGTCCAGGCCGTGACGAGGTCCTCGACCTCGTCGACCGCAGCCCGTCGGGCTTCGAAGGTGCCCAGCCGACGCGTGGTATCGCGGTCGAGGCCCATGGCTACCGCCAGGCGCGTCCAGTCGTGGTCGTCCCACGCCGCGATGGCCACCCACCGGTCCTCGCCGGCGCAGGCGAAGGCCCCGTGGGGCACGGCGCGCTCGGAACGGTTCCCCTGGCGCGAGCCGGTGTGGCCGTTGACGTCGTAATCGAGCACCCAGGGGCTGAGCGAGTACACGGCCGCCTCGACCTGGGCTACGTCGAGGTGCACGCCTCGCCCGGTCCGGCGTCGGTAGAGGAGCCCGGCCGCCAGCGCGCTGGCCACGAAACGCGGGGCCAGGGAGTCGGTGATGGTCCCGTACGGCCCCACCGGCTCGCGGTCGGCCCAGCCCGTGAGGAGGTTGTAGCCCCCGAGAGCCGAGCCTTGCCCGCCGAACCCGGGGTAGTCCTTGTGGGGCCCCGTCTGCCCCTGCAGGCACGAGCTCACCATCACCAGGTCGGGCTTGTCGGCCACCATCGAGGCGTAGTCGAGGCCGAAGCTGCGCATGGCGCGGGGCGCGAAGTTCTCCGCCACGGCGTCGGTCCACTGCACCAGGCGCCGGGCCAGGGCCACGCCCTCGGGGTGTTTCAGGTTGAGGGTCACGCTCAGCTTGCCGGGGTTGAGGGCGTCGAACATGTCCGACCCCTCGAGCCCGCAGGGGTTGCCGGGGCCCATGCCGTAGGTGCGGAGGAAGTCGGGGCGCGAACGCGACTCCACGCGCACCACGGTGGCGCCGTGCTCGGCGAAGTAGCGCACGGCGATGGGCCCGGCCGCGCCGGTGCCGAACTCGAGCAGCTTGGTGCCCGACCACGCCGGAGCCGAGGGTGTCCCGTTGGTGGTGGCGGGCGGGGTGTCGGCGGCGGACGGGGACTTCGCCCGCGCCGGCCATCGCAGCGCCTCTCTCGGGGGCGCGGCACGCGCCGGGCCCGAGGGCCCGGGGCGCGACACGGTGTCGCCGGGACTCGTGACGTGGAGGAACGAGCGGGGGAAGTGCGCGGCGGGGGCCAGGGCGCAGAAGAAGGCGCGCGCCTCGAGCTGCCGGCTCTCGATGAGCTGACGCGGCGAGTTGGCCGGGGCCAGCATGAGGTTGGTCTGCACGGCGATCTCGTACAGCTCGGCCATGGAGTGGCGCCCGAAGTACTCGGCGATGGGCGCCGCGATGGCGTCGAGCTCGTCGCGGGTCACGCGGTTGTGGTCGTAGGTGGTCCAGTCCCGTTCGGTCAGCGCCGGGCCGGCCGGGCCGTCCTCGGAGACGAGCCGGGTGATGGTCTGCATGTTGGCCACTCGGGCCTTGCCGCCGCGCAGGCCGAAGGACACGAACCCGTCCAGACAGGGCCAGATCTCGCGAGTGATCCCCACGCTCGCCCCCGAGCGCTTGCCGCGCATCTTGGTGCGCGGGAACCGCCCCACGTGACCCATCGAGGCGATCATCACCGCTTCCTGCGCGGAGACGTCGACGACCTGGGGTCGCCCCGAGGCCAGCGCGCTCAACGTGGCCACGGCCGCCTCGGGCCCCACATGCGACCAGGCCGTGGGCTCGGTGCAGCGCACCGGTGCCCGGTCGGGGTCGCCGGTGCAATACATGTTCCCCGTCGACGCCATGACGCCGAGGTCACTGGCCCGCCACCGGGCCCGGGGGCCGTCGGTCCCGAAGGCGGTGACGTGCACCCACACCGCCGCCGGGGCGCGGGACTCGTCGAGCTCCATGGCACCGGGCCAGCCCGGCGTGTCGAGGACGACGTCGGCGCCGTCGAGCAGCTCGGCCAGGCGGGGGTCGTCGGGGCCGGTGACCTCCAGGCACGTCTTGCCCGCGTTCCACGCCGCGAAGCGCAGGGACGTGCCGTCGGGGCCGAGGGGCGCCACGCCCCGGAGGGGGTCACCGCCGGGGGGCTCGACCCTGCGCACCTCGGCCCCGAGGTCGGCCAGAATCCGGCCGGTCATCGCCGCGGGCTCCCCGGCCAGGTCCACGACCCGCAGGCCGGCCAGCAACGCCTCGGGCACGGCCCCTGCGCCGGTCACCCGGTGGCCCGGGCCGCCTAGGAGGCGGCGCGCTCGAGCACGTGCACGCCGCAGGCCGACCCCAGCCCGATGACATGGGTCAGGCCCACCCGGGCGCCCTCGATCTGGCGGTCGCCCGCCTCGCCGCGCAGGTGGGTGGCCACCTCGTAGAGGTTGGCCACGCCGGTGGCCCCGATGGGGTGGCCCTTGGAGATGAGGCCGCCCGACACGTTGACGGGGATGGCCCCGTCGCGCCAGGGGCCGCGCCGGTCGATGAAGTCGCCCGCTCCTCCCGGCTCGCACAGTTGCAGGTTCTCGTAGTGGATGAGCTCGGCGGTGGCGAAACAGTCGTGTAGCTCCACCAGGTCGAGGTCCTGCGGAGACACCCCGGCCTGCTCGTAGGCGGCCGCCGCCGCCCACTTGGTGAGCGTGGACACGTCGGGCTGGGCGGTGTCGGACTCGACATAGGGATCCGAAGTGAGCACCGAGGCCGAGATCTTGACGGCCCGGCGCCGGACGTCGGGGTCCAGGGTCTTGAGCTTGGCGTCCGAGCACAGCACCACCGAGGCGGCGCCGTCACCGGTGGGGCAGCACATGAGCAGGGTGTTGGGATAGGCCACCATGGCCGCCCCCATCACCTCGTCGAGGCTGAAGACCTTGCGGTACTGGGCCAGGGGGTTGAGCGACGAGTGGGCGTGGTTCTTCTCCGCCACCTTGGCGAACTGCTCGAAGCCCACCCCGTCGTGGCGCGAGGCGTAGTCCATGCCGGCCTGGGCGAACACCCCGGGCATGAGCTGGGTCCCGAGGATGCCCTCGACGGGCATGACCGAGCCGTAGCGACCCGTTGGCGCGAAGCCTTCGGGCGCCGAGCGGGCCTGGCCCGCACTTCCCAACAGGCCCATCTTGCCCATCTGCTCGACCCCGACGGCCAGGGCCATGTCGGCTTCGCCGGCCTTGATGGCCATGATGCCGGTGCGCACGGCGGTGGCGCCCGTGGCACAGGCGTTGGCGACGTTGTAGACGGGGATGCCCGTCTGGCCGATCTGCTTCTGCAGGCGCTGGCCCAGCATGTTCGACGCCTCCATGAGGCTGCCCGCCGCCAGGATCTGGATGTCGTGGATGGTGGCCCCGGCGTCGGCCAGCGCGCCGAGCACGGCCTCGCTGGCGAGGTCGATGGAGTCCTTGTCGGGATACCGGCCGAACTTGGTCATCGAGGCCCCGATGATCCAGGCGTCTCCAGACATGTGTCGCTCCTTCTGTGTGGTGCGGGTGAAGCCTGTGTGGTGCGGGTGAAGCGGTCCTAGACGGGGGTGAAGCCGAAGGCGATCGCCTCGGTGCCTTCCTCGTCGATCCCGCACGGGAACGTCGTGAGGCGCACCGCCATGCCGAGCTCGAACTTCTCGGCGTCGGCCCCGGCGTCCACGAGGTTCCCCTTCACCACGCCACCGCCGTCGAGCTCGATCACCGACGACACGTAGGGGACAACCACGTTGGGCGCCGCCCGGTGCACGATGGTGAACGACCGCAGGGTCCCCGTGGTGGCCAGCGCCTTGGGCTCGAAGGCCTGGAGGCCGCAGCGCGCGCAGGCGTTGCGGCGGTCGAAGAACAGCGCCCCGCAGCCCGTGCAGGCCTGGGCCACCAGGTGCGGGTCACCCTCGATCACCAGGTAGTCCACCACGGGGATGCGTCGTCCGTTGGGCTCACTCACGGGCGAGACCCTAGCCGGTGAGGTGACACGCGTGTCAGTCGGCGCAGCCCGGCGTGGCACACTTTGCGGCGACCGCCCCGCGACCCGAGGAGGACGAGGCCGTGTCGGACCAGCCGCTCGAGGACCAAGTACTGCACCGCGTCGAGAACCGGGTGTCGTGGATCACGCTCAACCGGCCCGAGGTGCGCAACGCCATCACCCCCGACCAGCGCGAGCGCGTCATCGAGCTCCTCGATACCGCCAGCGCCCAGGTCGACATCGGGGCGGTGGTCCTCACCGCCACGGGCGAGGGGTTCTGTACCGGCGCCGACCTGCGGGCGGGGCGTCGTCCCGCCCCGCCGCGACCCGAGGGGGCCCCCGACCGGATCATGGGGGACGCCTCGCGCATGATCCGGCGCGGCGCGCAGCGGCTCATCTCGGCCGTGCTCGACTGCGAGAAGCCGGTGGTCGGCGCCGTGAACGGCACCGCCGCGGGCATCGGCGCCCATCTGGCCTTCGCCTGCGACCTGGTGGTGGCGGCCGAGAGCGCGCGCTTCATCGAGGTCTTCGTGCGACGCGGCATCTCCCCCGACGGCGGCGGCGCCTACCTGTTGCCCCGGCTGATCGGGCTGCAGAAGGCCAAGGAGCTCATCTTCTTCGGCGACGACCTCGCCGCCGCCGATGCCGCCCAGCTGGGACTGGTGAACCGGGTGGTGCCGCGCGAGCAGCTCGAGCACGCCGCGGGAGCGCTGGCCGAGCGGTTGGCGGGGGGCCCCACCAAGGCCATCGGCATGGCCAAGTGGTTGCTCAACCGCTCGCTCGAGTCGGACCGGCGCACCGCCTTCGACGAGGAGGCCTGGGCCCAGGAGCTGATCGTGGGCACCGCCGATGCCGGGGAGGGCCTGCGGGCCTTCGCCGAGCGCCGTGCGCCGGAGTTCAAGGGGTACTAGGCGCTCGCCCATCGGCTTTCTCCGGTCGGGCGCCCCGAAGTAAGCTGACACGAAAGTCAGAGAACGCCGTCGGCCCCGAGGTCGCCGGTGGCTCCCTCCGATGGAGGGACGTCAGGGGAGGTGCGATGGCTCGCGAATACCGGCTCATCTCGGCGGACGGGCACGTGGTCGAGCCGCCTGACATGTGGACGAAGTACCTGCCCAAGAAATTCCAAGACCGTGCCCCCAAGCTGGTCAAAGACGCCAAGGGCGGTGACGCCTGGGAGCTCGTGCCCGGTACGGCCCCGATGCCGCTGGGCCTGGTCACCAACGCGGGGCGCTTCGGCAAGCGCTACGAGGACCTGGAGTGGTTCGGCTCGACCTACGACTCCATCTTGCAGGGGTCGTTCATGGGCAAGGCGCGCCTGGAAGAGCAGGACTTTGACGGCGTCGACGCCGAGGTGCTGTTCCCGTCGCAGCGGACCATGGGCGCCTTCATGGCCCAAGAGGACGACGACTACCACCTGGCCGGGCTCGAGGCCTACAACACCTGGATGCACGACGAGTTCATGGCGGCGGACCCCGACCGGTTGATCGGATTGGCCCAGATGCCCGGCGTCGACATCCAGACCTCGGTCAAGTGGCTGCGCGACGCCAAGGCGGCGGGATACCGCGGCGTCATCATCTCGGCCTACCCGTCGGGCAATTCGAATCTGTCGCTCGACGACGACCCCTTCTGGGAGGTGGCCCAGGAGGAGCAGATGCCCGTCCACATCCACAGCGGGCTGCGCCAGGCCGGCAAGCGCAGTGCGGGGTCGTTCCAGAAGGCGGCCGCCTCGGCCGGTCGCGAGATCGGGCTGGCCGAGATGGGCGGCCCGGTGGGCGATGCGTCGCAGTTCATGTCCAAGTTCATCTACTCGGGCATCTACGACCGCTTCCCCGACCTGCACATGGTGGCGGTGGAGTGCGGGGCGGGCTGGGTGCCGCACTTCCTCGAGCACATGGACGACCACTACTGGCGCAACCGGACATGGACGGGCGCCACGCTCCAGCTCCTGCCGAGCGAGTACTTCCGGCGCAACTGGAAGGTGACCTTCATCCGCGAGCCCTTCGCGGTGGCGGTGCGGCACTGGATCGGCGTGGACAACATGATGTGGTCCACCGACTATCCGCACCACCGCCACGACTGGCCCTACAGCCGCCGGATCGTGGAGGATTCGATGGGGGGCGTGCCCGAGGCCGAGCGGCGCCGCATGGTGTGCGACAACGCCCGGGAGTTCTACCGCCTGGGTTGAGCCGGCCACGACGGGCCTGACCCGGAACCGGGTCACCCGCCATCGAGAGGGCAACGGCGCGCTTGATGGCACGCGGCTGCCGAGCGAAAGGGAGAACACAGGATGGGACTGCTCGACGGCAAGGTGGCGATCGTCACCGGGGCGGGGCACGGCATCGGCCGCGGTGAGGCGCTCGAGCTGGCCCGCCAGGGGGCGAAGGTCGTGGTCAACGACGTGGGCGGCTCGGTCCACGGCGAAGGGGTGGACAAGCGGGCCGCCGAAGAGGTCGCCGCCATCATCCGCGACCGCGGCGGCGAGGCCTCGGCCAACTACGACGACGTGGCCGACTGGGCCGGGGCGTCGAACCTGGTGCGCCAGGCCGTCGACGAGTTCGGCCGACTCGACGTGCTGGTGAACAACGCCGGCATCGTGCGTGACGCCATGCTCTTCTCGATGTCCGAGGACGACTTCGACGCCGTGGTGCGGGTGCACCTCAAGGGCACCTTCGCCACCACCCATCACGCCTCGGTGTACTGGCGCGAGCAGTCCAAGGCCGGCAACCAGCCCCGGGCCGCCATCGTGAACACGGTGTCGTCGGCGGGCCTGCAGGGAAACGTGGGCCAGGCCAACTACGGGGCGGCCAAGGCCGGCATCGCGGCCCTGACGGTCATCTCCAGCCTGGAGCTGTCGCGCTACGGGGTGCGCGCCAACGCCGTGGCGCCGGGGGGCATGACCCGCATCACCGCCACCTTGCGCAAGGACGCCGAGGTCCGCGAGCCCGACCAGCTCGACGAGGGCGACTATGACCCCATGAACCCCGCCAACTCGGCCCCCATGGTGGCGTGGCTGGCGTCGGACGACGCGCTCCATGTCACCGGACAGGTCTTTCGGGCCGTGGGCCATCGCATCACCCACTACGTGCCCTGGTCGCTCGGCCCTACGATCGAGCCCAAGGGCAAGCCGGCGCGCTGGGAGCCCGAGGACATCGGGCCCGCCGTCAACGCGCACGTGTTCCACTCGCGTGCGCCCGGGCTGCAGATGGGCGGCTGAGCCGGGTCCACCGATGGGCACGAGTGAGCACAGGCGACAGGACAACGGGGAGGACGACATGGCGGGCGTGTGGAGCTACGAGGGTAAGCGGGTGCTCGTGAGCGGCGGGGGCGGGTCGGGCATGGGGGCCGCGGCGGTGCGCGACCTGCTCGAGCTCGGGGCCGAGGTGCACGTGTTCGACGTGAAAGAGCCCTCGTCGGAGGTGGCCAGCTACCGCTCCGTCGACCTGCGCGACCCCGGCGCCATCGAGTCCAACCTCGCCGAGCTGGGCGGCCGCATCGACGCGCTGTTCAATTGCGCCGGTCTCCCCGGGCCGCCGTTCTCGGGACTCGACGTCATGCTCGTGAACTTCGTCGCGGCGCGCCACCTCACCACGCTCGCCGCCCCGCACATGCCCGAAGGCTCGGCTGTGGTCACCATCTCCTCCGCCGGGGCGTTCGGGTGGGAGAACGTCATGGACCAGGTGGCACCGCTCGTCGCCACCGCCGGGTACGCCGAGGGCCGCCAGTGGTGCGAGGACAACCCCCAGGCGGTGGGGGAGGGATACCTGTTGTCCAAGCAGGCCATCATCATCTGGACCCTGCACGCCGCGCTCGACCTCGCCCCCAAGGGGATCAGGGTCAACTGCACCAGCCCGGGGCCTACCCAGACCCCGATGATGCCCTCGTTCGAGGCGTACATGGGCAAGGACTTCATGGACCGGTTCCCCAAGCCCCTGGGGGGCCGCAATTCCACCCCCGAGGAGCAGGGGCACCTGGTGGTGTTCCTCAACAGCGACGCCGCGGGGTACATCACCGGCACCAACGTGTATGCCGACGGGGGCTTCTCGGCCGGCATGCTCACGTCGCGCCTGGACTTCTCGGTGTTGTCGGGCGAGACCCCGGCCGGTTGAAGGGCGGCGACACTCCGTGGCCCCGCCATCCGCCGCGTCGACGCCGCCATCCGCGGCGTCCACACAGTCCCAGCGACGGGATGACCTCGAGGAGTTCTTCCATCCCAAGGCGGTGGCGCTCGTCGGTTCGGTGAATCGCAACGCCAAGCCCGAGCGCCTTCGGGCCGCGCACCGCGAACGGTGGGGCGACCGCTGGTACCTGGTGAACGCCAAGGGCGGCGCCATCGGCGACATCCCGGTGTATGAGCACGTCACCGACATCCCGGCCGAGATCACCCTGGCCGTCATCAACGTGGGGACCCGTCTCGTGGCCAAGGTGGTCGAGGAGTGCGGCAAGCACGGCGTCCCCTACGTCCTGATCTTCACCGCCGGATTCAGCGAGGTGGGCGAGGCCGGCGCCGCGCTCGAGCGCGAGGTGGGCGAGGTGGCGCGCCGCTACGGCATCCGGGTCTTCGGTCCCAACACCAACACCAACGCCTTCGAGGTCCTGCCCGAGCCGCCCCGGCGGCGCGGGGGGCGCATCGGGCTCGTGACCCAGAGCGGGCACCAGGGCCGTCCCCTGGTCCAGGGCACGGAGTTCGGGGTGGCGTTCAGCCGGTGGGTGCCCACGGGCAACGAGCTCGACCTCGAGGCCGCCGACTTCATCGAGTACTTCGCCTATGACCGCGACACCGATGTGATCGCCGGCTACTTCGAGGGGTTCAAGGACCCCGCCAAGCTCCGGCGCGCCCTCGAGGCGGCCAACGCCCAGGGCAAGCCGGTGGTGGCGCTCAAGATGGGGAGCACCGAGGCGGGCACGCGCATGGCGAGCTCGCACACCGGGCACCTGGCGGGATCCGATGCCGTGGTGGAGGGATTGTTCGCGCAGTACGGGGTGGTCCGGGTGCGTGACCTCGACGAGCTCCTCGAGACCGCGGCGCTATTCGCCAAGCTCCCCCCGGGCACCGGCGGCCGGTGCTGTCTGTACTCCATCTCGGGGGGATCGGGCACGCTCATGGCCGAGGTGGCGGAGGCGAGCGGGGTGCCGGTGCCGGTGCTTCGGCCTAAGACCCAGGCCGGGCTGCGCACCATGATCCCCGACTACCTCACCGTGGCCAACCCCGTGGACAACGGGGCCCAGTTCCTCGTGTCGGCTCCCCTCGAGGACCGCCGGCGCGTCTTCGACCTCGTCGCCGCCGACCCCGGCATCGACGTCATGGTGATCGGCCTCACGGGGGCGCTGGGCCGGCTCACGGACCGCTTCGCCGAGGACATCGTGGCCTTCATCGACGAGGTCGCCAAGCCCATCGTGGTGACGTGGAACTCCTTCAAGACCGACGAGCAGGGGTTCAAGACCCTGATCGACGCGGGGGTGCCGATGTTCCGCTCCTTCCGCAACTGCTTCACCGCACTGCATGCCTTTGCCGGATACCAACAGGCGTCGTCGTCGTTCCGGGCCCGCAAGGCCATGCCCGGCCGTCTCCCCAAGGCGGCCGCGGGGGTGCTCGCGGATGTCCGCAGCACGCGTCCGGCCCCCCTCGGGGCCGACGCCTCGCGGCAATTGCTCGAGTCCTTCGCCATCCCCCTGGCGGGAGAGGGCGTGTCCCACTCCGCCGCCGAGGCGGCCCGCATCGCCGGCGACATCGGCTTCCCGGTGGTGATGAAGATCGCCTCGCCCGACTTCCCCCACAAGTCCGACGCCGGGCTGGTGCGACTGTCGGTGGGCTCGGGATCCGAAGCCAAGGGGGTCTACACCGAGCTGGTGGCGCGCGCCGCGCGCGCCAAGCGCGGGGCCCGGATCGAAGGGGTCGTGGTCCAGCAGCAGATCGAGGGCGGCACCGAGATGATCGTGGGGGG
>Ga0208849_1000777_pt1 | contig 26543 bp, 24 predicted proteins | sample NGESurdeep072012_10_FD_184470 | JGI IMG/M metagenome (GOLD analysis project Ga0208849, IMG submission 184470) | Arctic peat soil microbial communities from Barrow, Alaska - NGEE Surface sample 53-3 deep-072012 (SPAdes) | ecosystem: Environmental > Terrestrial > Soil > Wetlands > Peat ... | reverse complement strand
GGCGAATTTCGCCATCTCGGCCCCCCCCACCCCCATGCCGCGCTACGATCATCTGTTCCTTATCATTCTGGAAAATCATTCGTCCGACGAAATCATCGGCGACAGGAGCGCGGCGCCCGAACTCAATAGCTTGGCGACGCAATATGGGCTGGCCTCCAACTACTATGCCATCAGCCATCCCAGCGAACCCAATTATATCGCGCTGGTGGGAGGCGATACTTTCGGCATCGCGGACGACGATGCGATTTATTGCAAGCCCGGCGCCACCCAGCCCGGCTGCACCAAATCGTCGCAAAGCGGTTATGTGGATCACACGGTCGCAGCGGCGAACCTGGCGCAGCAACTCGACGCGCACGGCGTCAGCTGGAAGGGGTATTTCGAGGATATCCCGCAACCCGGTTCGCTGGCCTGGCATTGGCCGTCGCCGCAGCAGCCGGCGCCCGGAAAACCGGAGGCGCTTTACGCGTCCAAGCACAACGGCTTTGTCACCTTCAAAAGCGTTCAGGACGATCCGCGCCGCGCCGACAAAATCGTCGGCTTCGACGTTCTCGACCGCGACATCGCCGCCGGCACCCTGCCGCAGTTTGCCACCATCATACCCAACCAGTGCAACGACATGCACGGATTGCACGGCCACGACGTGCCCGCCGATTGCACCGGCAAGAACGGCGCGGCGCTGGTCGGCCGCGCCGACCGCGCGGTGGCGAGCATCGTCGGCGGCATCATGGGCTCGCCGCTTTGGAAGAGCCCCGGCAACGACGCGATCGTCATCACCTTCGACGAAAACGACGACGACCGACCCAATTCCCATCCCACCGGCTGTTGCGGCAGCGGCGCGGCCGAACCCGGAAGTCCGGGAGGAGGATGGATTGCAACCATCGTCGTCACCAATCACGGCCCTCGCCGCTTCGCCGACGCGACAGCTTACAACCACTATTCTCTTCTGCGCACGATCGAGAGTGCCTTCGGCATCGACAAATTCCTCGGGCATGCCGGTGACACCGGCAAGGGCGTCGTAACTATGACCCCGTTGTTCGTGGTGGCGAAATAGTCGTAATGCGCGCTGCGATCGCGCGAAGGGGTCATTCGATCTGTGGAGAGAGTCAATTCGCTATATCGTGACGTTCGTGGCCGGACTTGCAGGGGCGATGCCGGCGGCAGCTAGCGCTCAATGCACGGTGACGGCGCATGGCGATGCGTCTTCCGTCCGGCTAGCGCAATCTCTCGCCGCGACGTCCGATTCGCCGACCGTGCGCGCGGCCTACGCCGATCATCATTGCAACGTCCGGAAACTGCTGCATGGCGGCGGCCGCGCCTGCCGCAGCGGCATTGCGCTCGATCACGTCACAATCAGGGTGTGGGCCGTAGCAACCTATCACGTTTTTCCGGCCCGCCTCGGCGACGGATTTTATTGCACAACCCGGTAGACACACGAACGATTCATGCGGTGGTGGTGCCGATTTATATCAGATCGATCACTACAACATTTCCTTCAGCCGTCGTTCATAAGATAAGTTAACTCGCGCGCAGATCGCGATCGGCGGTGCGGTGCGAAGTCAGCATTAATCATCGTTTAATTTGCGCTTGCGGAGGCCGAATTCGCTCTCTAACGTGCCCCCGGACAGTGGATCATTCCTGTCGCAATCCCAAGGGGTTTTTTCCATGATGAAGACTGCACTTTTGGCCGCTGCGGCGGTCCTCGCACTGACTGCCGGCGCGTCGGCAGCCGGACTTCCGGCCGCGACCAGCGCCGGCAAGGACGTTCAGGCCCATCGCTTGAACATTCAGACAAAGGGACTGAAGACTTTGTATAGCCAGAACACCAACAACGGTGGCGTCGGCCTCGTGTCGCAGATGTTCGGGTCGTCATACCCCACCTATGACTCGCAAGGCGCGGACGACTTCGTTGTTCCGACAGGCAAGAAATGGGACATCACGGAAGTTGACGTAACCGGCGTCTACTTCAATGGCGCTGGACCGGCGACTTCCGAGAACGTCTACTTTTACGCTGACAGCAGCGGAGCGCCTGGCACTTTGGTCAAGTCCTTCTTGAATGTAGCAGGCACTGACAACGGAACCGGTTCCTTCGCAATTACCCTTCCGAAAAAGGGCATGAAGCTCAAGAAGGCCGGCACATACTGGGTCTCCGTCCAGGCCAATCTTGCCTACAAGGCCGGCGGCGAATGGGGCTGGGAAGACAACAGCGTTCAGACTGGAAGTGAAGCCCATTGGCAGAATCCTGGCAATGGCTTCGCCACGGGATGCACGAGCTGGACAGACATCGAGACCTGCCTTGGCTACGGCCCGGATCTCATGTTCGACCTGAAGGGCAAAACCCTTTAATTGGAACTACCGTAAAAAGTGGATCCGGAGTTGAGGAGAGGGCGGCCGTTGGTCGCCCTCTTTGTTTTCGGGTCATCGTGATCGATCAAACGCCAACATTCATGCGGCATTGTCGTGACCAAACGCGGAGACGGGGAGAACTTGATTTCTCCCCAACACCAAATGTCATTCTCGCGAAAGCGAGAACCGAGCCAGCGCGCGTCTGCGTGCTGAATAAAGGAGCGACTCCAACGGAGACTGGATCGTCTTCGACCCTCCGCGTCTCCTGCTCTCCGCGTGATTCATTCGCCGGGACAAAACGAAAACCTGAATCGGGAACCCATCCGCGCGCCCCCTGTCAGCGAAAGGGCTTCGCGATAATGCAGGACTTCACCGGAGGCCCTGCCGCGTCGCGGGGGATCGGCGGCGGTTGTCAGCCTCCCTGTTTCCTTTCATCATTATGGAAGTGCGGATTTCCCCGCAACGACCGCTGCCTTGCGTAGAACGAGACCTCGATGAACCGTCGCATACGGCCGAATCCTGCTGGCGAGTCCGTGCTTTCCGAACTGCCGAACCCCGATTCATTTGCGCTGGCAGATGCGAGGCTCGGCGCACAAAGACCGCTGCGCAAACCGCGCCTTCAGCACATCGCCGCTTATCTGCAGAACGACCGAATCGAACTGGCTCGCAACGAGTTGACCAAATATCTGGCCAAGAACCCGGACGATACGGATGCGATCGGTCTGCTGGCGCGAACCGCCGTTCGCCTTGGTCATCCCGGAGAGGCGGTATCGTTGCTGGCGCGCTGCCTGGAACTCGCGCCGGATTTCGCCGCCGCCCGCTACAACCGTGCGGCCCTGCTTTTGCAACGCGGTGAATTCCGGGCCGCGCTGGGGGAGGCAGATCGCTTGCTGTCAGGCGATGGAGGCAATCCCTTATTCCGGCAACTGAAGGCCAACATCCTCGCCATGCTTGGAGAATATGGACAGGCCCTCGAGATTTTCGCGCGGCTGGCGGACGAAAACCCCAAACATGCCGGTTGCTGGCTGGGTTACGGAGACGCGCTTCGCGCGATGGGCTTTCAGGAGAAAAGCATCGCCGCCTATCGCACGGCGATCGCCTGCCGCCCGTCGTTCGGACTGGGATGGTGGGCCTTGGCCGATATGAAAACCGTCCGGTTCGACGAGGCGGATATCACTGCGATGCAGGAAGCGCTGAAACGGCCGGACCTCACGGCCGACAATCGCATTCTTCTGCAATTCGCCCTGGGCAAGGCCTATGAGGATTTGCGGGATTTCCAGAAATCCTTCGCGCAATACGCGAAAGCCAATGCGGTCCTGCGGCTGCGCACAAACTTCGATCTGGAAAGTGTGACGGTGCGCGTCACCGCCAACAAGGCGCTGTTCACTCCCGAATTTTTGCAAAGCCGCAGCGATGGCGGCTGCAAGAAGCCGGACCCCATCTTTATCCTGGGCCTGCCGCGGTCCGGCTCGACATTGCTCGAACAGATTTTGTCCAGCCACTCGGCCATCGAAGGAACGGCGGAACTTCCCTATATCGAGGCTATCGCCGCGCGGCTCGAAGGCCGCGAGGGTCCCGAAGCCCTGCGAAAACTGGAACCTTCCGCTCTCGCGGCCCTGGGCGAAGAGTATCTGGAGAAAGCGCGGGCGCATCGAAAGCTCGGCCGGCCGTTCTTCATCGACAAGAAGCCCCGCAACTTCCTGCATGTCGGGTTGATTCATCTGATCCTTCCCAAGGCGAAAATCATCGACGCCCGCCGCCATCCCGCCGCCTGCTGCTTTTCGATGTTCAAAAGTTTTCACAGCAACACGCATCCCCGTCTGGCCGAGCTGGGCCGGTATTATTGCGATAACGTCGCGTTGATGGCACATTTCGATCGGGTTCTGCCGGGACGCATTCACCGGGTCATATACGAAAGCCTGGTGAGCGACCCGGAAGGCGAGATACGACGGTTGTTTGCTTATCTCGGGCTGCCGTTCGAAGAGCGCTGTCTTCGCTTCCATGAAACCGACCGCGCCGTGCGTACGCCGAGTTCCGAACAGGTGCGCCAACCCATCTCCGGCGCTGCCGTCGAACACTGGCGGCATTACGAGCCCTGGCTCGGTGCGTTGATCAAAAGCCTGGGCTCGGTCATGGCGGCATATCCTTCCGTGCCCGAGGACCTGGGCTAAAAGCAATGCGGAAATTTTCCTCGCGCAACCGCGTCGCTATCCGCAGAACATGACCGTTGACAGTTTCTCCAGCGCCGCAAAGGCTTTGCGACCCGACCGCTCGCGATGGCATCGCGGTCTGGGTGAAGTGGCCGCACTGCTGGAAAAGAAACAGACCGGCGCCGCTACAAAATTGTTGCAGGAATTTCTGCAACATCATCCGCGCGATGCGAATGCCCTGCACCTGATGGCGGACATCGCCGTGCAGCAGGGCAGACTGGAAAATGCTGTCTTACTGCTGGCGCGGTGCGTGGAGCTGACGCCAGATTCCATCGCCGCGCGCTACAGCTTCGCCAACGCGCTGGTTCAAACGCACCGGCCCGGCGCGGCGTTGCTGCAAGCCGAAGAGCTGCTGAAACGGGAGCCGCAAAATCCGGTGTTGCGCTGGCTGAAGGCCCTCGCGCTCGAAGGCGAAGACGATTTTGCAGGGGCACTGGCGATCTGGCGCGCGCTGATCGAGGACTATCCCGGGCGGCCGGATTGTTGGCTGCGGTATGGCCACGCTTTGAGAGCCATGGGCTTGGGCGACGAATGCGTCGCGGCTTACCGCAAAGTTCTCGAATTGTATCCTTCCTTCGGCGGCGCCTGGTGGGGTCTCGCGGACCTCAAGACATTCCACTTCGGCGAAACCGACATCGAACAGATGGAACGGCAGCTTGCCCGCGGCGATCTATCTGCCGACGACCGCACGGGGCTGCATTTCGCACTTGGCACCGCCTATGCCGACGCCCAGCTTTACGAAAAATCCTTCGCAAACTTCGCCAGGGGAAATGCCATTCGCCGCCTGGAGTTCACGCACGATCCGGGCCTGTTGACGAACTATGTGGCGCGCTGCAAGCGTACTTTTACCGCCGAGTTGTTTCGCGACCGCGCCGGCTGCGGCAGCGACAGCACCGATCCGATATTTGTCGTGGGGATGCCGCGATCCGGTTCCACCTTGGTCGAACAGATTCTTGCCAGCCATTCGCAGATCGAAGGCACCAGGGAGCTCTTCGACCTGGCCGCCCTTTCGAGACACGTCCAAAGCGAATTCGCTTCCAGGCATGGCGTCGGATATCCCGAAGTTCTGAGCAAACTTGATGCGACGGACCTCAGACGGCTGGGCGGACGGTATCTTGAAAGCGTCGGCATCCACCGAAAGCGCGCCCGGCCGATCTTCGTCGACAAGATGGGCCCGAACTTCGTGCATATCGGCATGCTGCAACTGATTCTGCCGAACGCCAAAATTGTGGACGTGCGCCGGCATCCCGTGGCTTGTGGCCTGTCGATTTTCATGCAGCTTTTTCCGAAAGGGCAGAACGACGCCTACCGCCTGAGCGATATCGGATGCGCCTATCGCGATTACGTCGAGTTGATGGCGCATTTCGATCGCGTTTTGCCGGGGAAGGTGCATCGCGTCTTCTATGAAAGCCTGGTCGGCGAACCGGAAAGCGCAGTCCGGCGGCTGCTCGATCATTTGGGCTTGCCGTTCGAACCGGCGTGTCTCAATTTTTACGAGACCCAGCGGGTCGTCACGACTTCCAGCTCCGAACAGGTCCGACGACCGATTTATCGCGATGCGCTCGAGCACTGGCGGCACTACGAGCCCTGGCTCGGCCCCCTGGCCCGGAGTCTCGGCTCGGTACTTGAGGCTTATCCATCTGTGCCGGTGGATATGGGCTGAGCCGATCACAGCCGTTGGCGTTGGCGTCTCACCGGTCGGGACGTTCAATATTCGGGTTGCAACAAGCCAGCAACCATTTGACTGGATAAGGCTCTTTCGCTTTTACGGTCGTCGCGGCGGCCAAAAATACCATAACAAGCAGCGTGAAACAGGCTAATTCCCGCCGTTTCCATTCTCGGGCGGCGTGACCCCCGGTGGTGGCGGCGGCGGCGGTCCCTGAGGCGGCGGTGGCGGCTGTCCGGCGTCGTCCGGCTCGTCCTGGCCGCTCTGCCCGTAACGGCGGCGAACATCCGGGGCGGCTTCCGAGGGCTCGCTGTCGCCGCGGCCGGCCTGTTGTCGATGGTCGCCCAAGTCGTGCTCGGCTGGAAGATCCCCCGGTTCGGAAGGATCTTGCCGCCTGACCGATGGACCATCAGGCGGCGTTGGATTGGCGGTCGTCGTGGGCGCCTCGGTCGAGCGGCGTCCGCCGAATACCCAGTCCCAGAGGCCGCCCGACGACGCGCCGGAAGGCGCCTGCGTCGAGTTTTGCCCTGTTTCGCCGGGGTCGTTTTCGCCCGACGTTGTGGCATCGCCGCCGGACAATTCGTCGTCGCCCGTCTGGGCCTCGGCGGTGGTGTCTTCCTCGTCCGTCGGCGGACGGACGGCGGATTTGGCGAGCGGTTTCGGGGGCAGACCGGATTCGGCTGCCGTCATGACCTCCTTCCAAATGGAAGCCGGAAGGCTTCCGCCGGTGACGCCTTTCATCGGCGAGGAATCGTCGTTCCCTACCCAGACGCCGGCAATATAATCGGTCGTGAAACCGACGAACCAGGCGTCGCGGTAATCCTGCGTGGTGCCCGTTTTGCCGGCGGCCTCGTGACCCGCCAGGGCGGCGCCGCGCCCGGTTCCCTTGGTCAGGACGTCGGCCAGCATCGTCGTCATGTCGCGGTCGACATGGGCGGCAATGACGCGCACTTCCGTGGGCGCCTTGCGCTGAAACAGCACGTGGTGGGAGGAATCCTCGACCTCGGTCACGAAATAGGGCCAGATGCGATCGCCGCCGGAGGCAAAGGTTCCATATGCCGTCGTCAACTCTAGCGGGGTCACTTCCGACGTACCCAATGCGAGCGAAGCGTCGGGCTGAAGCTGAGACATGATTCCGCAGCGGTGCGCCGCATCGACCACCGTCGTGACGCCGACTTCCTGCGCCAGGCCGGCGGTTACCGTGTTGATCGAATGGGCCAATGCGTCGGCCAGGGTTACGGTGCCATAGGAGCGACCGCCATAGTTGGTGGGCGTCCAGCCGTTGATGTCGACGGGCGCGTCGTCGCGTTCGTCCCAGGGGCTGGCGCCATTTTCGATCGCCGCCAGATACACAAACGGCTTGAACGCCGAGCCCGGCTGGCGTTTGGCTTCGGTGGCGCGGTTATACGAGCTTGCATCGTAATTGCGGCCGCCGATCAGCGCTGCGACGCCGCCGTCCGGTTCCATGAGAACGACGGCGGCCTGACCAACGTGCAGTTTTGCGCCGCGCGCGGCCAGCGCTTTTGCCACCGCGCGGCGGGCGGCATCCTGCAACCTTGGTACCAGGCTCGTATGGACGACAAGATCGGATGCCTGCGTATCGCCGTCGGCGCTGACATCCTTCAGCGCTTCCTCGGCGGCGGTGTCGAGGAAGAAATTGCGCGCATCCGCCGTACCGCGATCGCCGATAACCGCGGGATGGGCACGAGCCTCCTCGGCCTGCTTGCGCGTGATCGCACCGGTTTCGACCATGGCGTTGAGCACAATGTTCGCTCGCGTCTGGGCCGCTTCCAGATTGCGGCGCGGCGAATTGGCGGAGGGTGCACTCGTCAAGGTCGCGAGCATGGCCACTTCGGCGAGCGTGTCGTTGCGTGCGGATTTTCCGAAATAAACCCGCGAGGCGCCATCGACGCCGTAAGCGCCGGCGCCCAGATAAATGCGGTTGAGATAGACCTCCAGGATCTGCTGCTTGCTCAGGGATTTGGCGAGCGCTGCCGCGTCGAAGATTTCCTCAAGCTTGCGCGAATAGGTGCGTTTGGGATTGAGGAACACGATTTTTGCCGTTTGCTGGGTGATCGTGGAGCCGCCCTGCACGATGTGTCCGGCACGGAAATTGGTCCAGAACGCGCGCACGAGGCCGCGCACGTCGATGCCCTGATTTCGATAGAAGCGTCGGTCTTCCATCGCGATGAACGCCGCGGGCAGGTAGGGTGGCATCTCGTCGAGCTTCAGCCTGTCGCCGACGATCGCGCCGCGATGGCCCACGACTTCGCCCGACGCATCCAAAAACGTGAACGCGACCGGCCGATTGACGGTGTAGAGATCTTTGCCGAGATCGAGTTTGGGCGCAAACAGCGCCAGGATGGTCGGTGCGAACCAGATCAGCGTCAGCATCACCGCAAAGCCGGCGAGGCCGATGGTGGTGGACCGGACGAACCCCCTCCGGTGCCGCGACAGCCGGGCACCGAGCGCTCCGAGATTTTCCAAAAGATAATCGCCCAGCATCGGAGGTAACGTCCTCGCCGATCTTTACGGCCGTTTCAAGACCTTTACGTGTAGGGAGCGCCATTCGTTGCGATTAGGACTTTCGATTGAAAGAACGCTGCGCGCATGCGGCTGTCGCGCGCACTTTTCCATCGATCTTGTCCAAATCGCGCGAACAACAGCGGAATATTTATGGCCCTCGCGCGGGTCGCCATGAGCGCCCGGGGATCTGCTGTGTTAGCATGCTGCCTGAATCTCCCGGGTTCCATTGGGAGATGGGAAATCCGGCTTTCGTCGTGTTCATCGGGGGTTCATCGCTTCTGCGATAAAAAAAGGCATGCGCAGGCGTGGTTTTCTTGCAATTGTTCTGGCGTTTGTCGCGTTGTCGACCCCGGCCGCGGCGCAGTGGCGCCATCCCCGTTTCGGCGGCGGGGTACAGAGGCTCGACCGCATCCTGCCCGGAATCCGCATGGCCCATCCGGGGCGGTTTTACGATGCCGAAGGCCCGTTTCGCGACACTGCCGGCGGCCTGCACTACCGCATCAAATGGCTAACGCCGGACGGCCGCGTTATATGGCTCGATACCGACGCGCGGACGGGCCGCGTAATCGGTCCGGGTGGGTTGGCGGCTCCTAATGTTCTGGCGCCGGCCGGGGCGATGCCCTATGCGCCTGTGCCGAATGGCCCCGCCATCCTGCGACCCTATCCGCGCGGCGGCTGGGGGAGGCCGGGATTTGGCGGCTGGTCCGGACGCGGTGGGCGTTGGCCGGGCCGTTGAGGGGCGGATGCGCGTACTTCTGGTAGAAGACGATCAGGACCTTCAGCGCCTGCTCAAGCGGGCGTTGAACGACGCCGGCTATGTCGTAGACGTCGCGAGCGATGGAGAGGAAGGTCACTTCCTGGGCGACACAGAGCCCTACGACGTCGTCATTCTCGATCTGGGCCTGCCGAAGATGGATGGCGTCCGTGTGCTCGAGACGTGGCGCAAATCCGGACGCACGATGCCGGTTCTCATTCTGACGGCGCGCGACCGGTGGAGTGACAAGGTGGCCGGCTTCGATGCCGGCGCCGACGACTATCTCGCCAAACCCTTCTATACTGAAGAACTGCTCGCGCGCGTGCGGGCGTTGCTGCGCCGCGCGGCGGGGATCGCAACCTCGGAGATCGAAATCGGCTCCCTGCGCATCGACACGCGAACTTCGCGCGTGACGCTCGACGGCAACCCTGTCAAACTCACCTCGCTTGAATATCGCCTGCTTGCGTATCTAGCCCATCACAAGGGCCGCGTCGTTTCGCGCACCGAGCTTGTCGAACACCTTTACGATCAGGATTTCGATCGGGACTCCAATACGATCGAAGTGTTCGTCGGGCGGCTGCGCAGGAAGCTCGATTCCAATCTGATTCAAACGGTCCGCGGCCTTGGCTATTGTCTCGATGTTCCCGGTGCGGTTCGGCAAGTCGATCGCGCGTAGACTGGATTCGCTGGCGGCGCGCCTGATCGCCGCCGCGGCCGTCTGGACGCTGCTTGGACTCCTTGTCGGCGGCTTTGCCCTTTCGGGTATTTTCCGCAGCTCCGTGGAAAGTGATTTCGATGCGCTGCTCAAAACCGAGATCGACGAGATGATCGCAGCCGCGGTGCCAGGCGCCGGGGGCGAAGTTTCGCTGCAGGGCCGTTTCGCCGACCCCCGTTACGAACGGGTTTATTCCGGATGGTATTGGCAGATTGCGCCGGAAGGCCCCAAGGGTCCGCGTTTCGGCGATGCGCAAATCTCACGCTCGCTGTTCGACCGTACGATCAGGATCACCGACTTGCATACCACGGGTGGGATCACCTGGGGTCATGGCGAAGGACCGGAAGGACAGCGGCTGCGTTTGGTCTCGCAGCATATCGAATTTCCTGCCCCGGCGAAGGCGCCGGCAAATACGCCGCATTCGTTTTTGTTTCTCGTCGCGGCCAATGTAAATGTTGTCGAGGACGAAGTCTCGCGTTTCAACGGCACGCTCATCTGGTCATTCGCGCTGCTGGGTCTTGGCCTGATCCTGGCGATCTTCGTCCAGGTGAAGATCGGATTGCAGCCGCTAGGGCGCGTGAGCCACGCCCTGGCGCGCATTCGCGAAGGCAAAGCGCGACGCCTCGACGGCAATTTTCCTGCCGAGATAGCGCCGCTTGCCGGCGAGTTGAACAGCCTTATCGAGCACAACGCGGAGGTGGTGGGTCGCGCCCGCACCCACGTTTCGAATCTCGCACATTTTCTCAAGACGCCACTAACCGTGCTTGCGAGCGAAGCGGACGCTCACCCGGGAGCGCTCGCGGATGCCGTGAAGCGCCAGGTTTCAAGCATGCGCCGGCAGGTCGACCACTATCTCACGCGTGCGCGGGTTGCGGGAGCAGTCGATGTGCTGGGCAACCGCACGCCGGTAAACCCGGTGCTCGAAGATCTTTCGCGCGTGCTCCGTCGCATTCACGCGCAGAGCAACCTCGTCATAACCGTGGACTGTCCGCCGGCGCTTGCGTTTCGCGGCGAGCGCCAGGATCTCGAAGAAATGGCCGGCAACCTCATCGACAACGCCTGCAAATGGGCGCACGGCCGGGTGAACGTCACTGCAAGACAAATGTCTGCCACAAGTTTCGAACTCAACGTGGAGGACGACGGCGAAGGTCTGAGCGCGGATGATCGCGCGCGCGTGGGGGCGCGCGGCGAGCGGCTGGACGAATCCGTTCCCGGAAGCGGTTTGGGATTGGCGATCGTGCGTGACATTGCCAAGCTCTACGGCGGCGATGTCACGCTCGACCAGGCGGCGTTGGGAGGACTCGAAGTCCGATTGGGATTGCCTGCCATCGCGTGAAAACGGCCCATAGGATCACCGCGAATTCTCGTGCCGACGCGATCGCAAAACAACCTGCGGTCAGGTCGCGGTCTGACCGTTGTTTCGGGTTTCCGCCAGAGACTCAATCCGCACCAGTGCTCTCCGAGCTTGCAGCGATCTGGCGACAAAGTCCCAATTCGCCGGTTAGCTGGGGTTCGCGCAGATGACCATCCACGGAATGTCGAATTGATCGGTCACCATGCCGAAGCGCTTCGCAAAGAAGGTCAGCTGCATCGGCATGGAAACCGCGCCCGCTTCGCAGAGCGCTTGAAAAACGCACTCCGCGTCTTCTGGCGTATCCATGCCGAGGGAAATCGAGAAACCCTGCGGCTTCGCATAGTGTCCCGGCGGAGCATCGGACGCCAACAGCACCGTGTCTCCCAGTGCCATACGGGCATGGAGAATTTTCTTGCCCCAATCAGCGGGAGCACTTTCGGCGGCAGGCGAGCCTTCGAATGTCGAGAGCATTTCGATTTCCTCTCCCAGATGCTTTTCGTAGAATTTCAATGCCGCCTCACAGTCGCCATTAAAGTGCAGATAGGCATTTACTTTCATGTTCATCTCCTCGCGGTTCCGGGGTTTGTACCAAGATCCTATTTCGGCACGAGATTCAGATACGGTTTTGCTTCGCACAGGACACGCGCGAATGATGGACGTTCCGCCAGACGGCGAAGATATGCCATGGCATGAGTGTGTGTTTCGCCGAGTGGCCGCACCATATTGGCGTAGAACAGCGCCGGCGCGGCCGCGCAATCCGCCATGCTGAAAGCGTCGCCGGCAGCCCATGCACGCCTCGACAGTTTCTGTTCTACCATTCCATAAGCGATCAGCAGTAAGGATGTCGCTTCCTCGACGCCGTGCGGGTCTTTCTTTCCGGCGGGGCGCAGCCTGTCACCGACGATTTTCTGCATGGGGACGTTGACGTAGAGATCGAAGAACCTGTCCTCCATGCGGACGATGGTCGCGATGTCGGGATCCGCTGGCAGCAGCCGCGTTTTCCCCGGATAATGCTGTTCGATGTATTCGATGATAATGGTCGATTCCGGAATTGTCCGGTTGTTAACCTCGTCGCGCAAGACAGGAATTCTGCCGACCGGCCAGATCGCCTTCAGCGCCGCGTTCGATGCTTCATTAGAGAAATCGACCATCTGCGGTTCGAACGGCGTTTCGTTTTCGTAAAGGGCGATAAGGACCTTCTGGCAGAAGGACGACAAAGGGTGAGAGTAAAGTCTTAGTGGCATTTCTATGCGCTCCCTTGTGCTAAGTGCTTTTATCGGCAGACGGCATCCCACTCCGCGAGCCGCGCAATTGTTTGCCGGGCGCCTTTTTCGTACCTTATTCTATGACATCCGCGCCAGGCGTCGATCAGATTGGAGACGATCGAGCGCGCCCGCATTGTCGCGTCGGAATCACCTTTTCGGGCGCGCTTCTTCTCCTTCGCGGCATGTTGGATCCGCGGAGCCGAAAGTTCGACCGAGAGCACCGAAAGGATTTTTCATGACGTTGCCTGCGAATTCTACCGCGGCCCCTTGCGCTTGACCCTGAGCCCGCGCGCTCCTAAGAGGCGCTAACCTCCGAAGGCCAGTCAACGATGAACATTCGTTCCACCGACACCGGGCTGCCGCATTTTGCGAGCGTGGAACGGCTGCTCGAACAACTGAAGCCGACGGAGCCCGTCTATATACTCCATCCCGAAAAGTTCCGGATCGCGGCGCGCCGCTTTCTCGACGCGTTTCCTGGCGACACGCTCTTTGCGATCAAGGCCAATCCGGCTCCTCACGTCCTCGATCTCGTTTACGCCTCCGGCATCCGGCATTTCGATACAGCGTCCCTGCCGGAGATCGAGTTTGTTCGCGGTCGCTTTCCCGATGCGCAGTGCCACTTCATGGCGCCCGTGCGTTTGCCTGGAACCGCCAGGGCCGCCTACGAGAAACATCACGTCCGCGATTTCGTCGTCGATTGCGATTATGAACTGGACAAGCTGCTTTCGGAGACCGGCGGCGGCAAGGATCTGCGCATCTTCGTGCGCATAGCCACTCCCTTGGGCGGCGCGGTTCTGGAGCTTTCCAGCAAATTCGGCACCACGCCCGACGATGCGGCGCGGCTGCTGAAACGCGTCGTGGAAACGGGCGCCACTCCCGCCATCACCTTTCACGTGGGCTCGCAATGCTTGAGTCCGTTTTCCTACGCGCAGGCGATTGAAATGGCGCGCAGAACGGCGGCGCTGGCCGGCATCGAGATCGCGGTGCTGGATATCGGCGGCGGCTTTCCCGGACCCTACAGCGGCAATGATGTACCGCCCTACCATTGGTATTTCGATACCATCCGCGAGGCGATCGCGACGCTGCCGAACGATACGAGGCTTAGCCTGTTGTGCGAGCCGGGGCGTGCGCTGATCGCGGAAGGGGTATCGCTCGTGACCCAGGTGGTGCTGCGCAAGTCGGACAAGCTTTATATCAATGATGGCATCTATGGCAGCTTCGACGAGTTGACCCTGCCGGGCTGGATGGCCGATTATCATCTGCGCGTGTTCACGCTCGACGAGAATGGTCATGCATGGATGCAGCCGCCCGGCCATAGCCCGTTCCGTATCTACGGTCCCACCTGCGACACGCTCGACGTTTTCCCCCGGCCCCTGATGCTTCCCGAAGCCATTGGTCCAGGCGACTTCATTGTATTCGACGCCATCGGCGCCTATTCCGTGGCCGTTCGTACGACGTTCAACGGCTTCTTTCCCGATCGTTGGGCAATCGTCGGCAACTGAGCTTCAGACTTCGCGCTACCCGGCATATCGCAGGCTCGGTCACTGAAGCGCCGTCCGAAATCTGCTTCCGGCGACGATGGCTCAAGTCTCGCGCAGTCAGAATGCTGACTTCAGATCTCGGCGTGGACGTCGGCGCGCTCGCGCGTCTTCGCGAAACGAATGTCCTTGAACCGGTCCGCGACGTAGTTGAGCTCCCAGGCGCTTTTCGCCAGAAACACCGGCGCGCCATCGCGATCACGCGCCATCTGGTTTCGGTACGTCGCAACAAGTTTTTCGACAGCCTCTTCCGGTCCGGATACCCAGCGCGCAGTGTCGTAAGGCGAGGCATCGAGATCCGCTTCGAGCTCATATTCATCGCGCAACCTGCTCTTGAGCACGTCGAGCTGCAGCGCACCCACCACACCCACGATCCATTGGGCGCCCAACATGGGCTTGAAAACCTGCGTGATACCCTCTTCTGCGAGACTTTCGAGCGCCCGCGTCAAATGCTTCTGCTTCATGGGGTCCGACAGCCTTACGCGACGCAGGATTTCCGGGGCGAAATTGGGGATGCCCGTAAAGACGACTGAGCCGGACTCCGAGAGCGTGTCGCCAACCCGCAGAACGCCATGATTGGGAATGCCGATGATGTCGCCTGGCCACGCTTCGTCTACCGTTTCGCGTTCCTGGGCGAAAAAAAGAATCGGATTGTGAACGCCCAGCGTTTTCCCCGTACCGGACTGTTTCAGCTTCATCCCGCGAAGGAATTTTCCGGAGCACAGCCGCAGGAACGCTACACGATCGCGATGATTTGGGTCGAGATTTGCCTGCACCTTGAAAACGAAACCCGTCACTTCGCGATCGGCGGGCGAGACGTCGCGTCCCTTCGCGGCCTGCACCCGGGGCGAAGGTGCATAGTCGGCCAGCGCGCCAATCAATTCCTTCACGCCGAAATTCTTGAGCGCGCTCCCGAAATAGACCGGCGTAAGGTGGCCCGCGCGATAGCTTTCCGTGTCAAAAGCGGGGCAGGCGCCAAGCGCGAGCGCGATCTCTTCATCCAGCGTGGCCCGGACATCTTCGGCAAGCATTGCACGCGCCGTATCGCGCCCCATGCGCTCGCCGGAACCGAAGACGACGAATTCGTCGCCCGCAAAATCGAATATCCCCCGGAAATTGAGACCCATTCCGGCGGGCCAGACCATCGGCGCGCATTCGAGCTGCAACTGATCGGAGATTTCATCCAGCAACTCGAACGGATCGCGCGCCTCGCGGTCCATCTTGTTGATGAAAGTGATGATGGGTATGTCGCGAAGGCGGCACACTTCAAAGAGTTTGCGTGTCTGGCTCTCGATTCCGCGCGCGGCGTCGATCACCATTATGGCGGAATCCGCGGCTGTCAGCGTACGATACGTATCCTCGCTGAAATCTTCATGGCCGGGCGTATCCAGCAGATTGAAAACCGCGTCGCCATATTCGAACGTCATGACTGCACTGGTGACGGAAATACCGCGCTCCTGCTCGATCTTCATCCAGTCGGAACGAGCGCGCCGGGCCTCGCCGCGCGCCTTGACGCGCCCCGCCATGCGGATTGCGCCGCCGAGCAGAAGCAGATGTTCCGTCAGTGTCGTTTTGCCGGCATCCGGGTGCGAGATGATGGCAAATGTCCGCCGGCGGGCAGCCTGACCCGCGGGGGATTCCGGTACGATCGCGCGCGTTTCACTCATAAGGCGGCGGGGGATACACGACTGCGCCGCGGTTGTCACGCCTGCCCGTTACTTTCAGGCTATCGGCTCGACAACAAAGGCGCGGCCCTGGCGGTCTTCGATTTCGACAATCCAGAGGTCGGGATCGAACTTCTCCTGCCTGTCGAAATATTGCCGGGCACGCTCTTCGTCCACGGAGTCGCCCAACGGCTTCGTCCAGACGAGTTCGCCTTCCCCGCGCCGGGCCTGGTTAAGGACGATGCAGGTGCCGTCCAGACGGGCGACCTTGAGAAACAGCGCACCGGCTTCCTCCGATCCGTGACGCACGACAAACGCCGAGGCGCCTTCCACCTCTGCGCGACGGATGATCGATTTCACGTAAAGAGCAGTTTTGAGGCGCGCAATCACGCTGCGCCTTTAAAGCCCCGCGCATTTCCTTGCAAGCGTTCCGGTGCAATACAGCCATTCTCGTCGCTGACGGCTGCATTCGGAAACTTCAACTGCACAACGGTACCGATACCCGGCGTCGACTCAATCGACACCTCCCCACGGTGCATCTGCACAAGTGCCTTGACGAGGGCCAGCCCCAAACCGGTGCCTTCCTGTGCGCGGACATGCGCCCCTTCCACCTGTTCGAAAGGCCGTCCAAGCCGGTCGAGATCTTTAGAGGCGATACCCACCCCCGTATCCGCAACGACGATTTCGACGCCGCCACCGACACGCGCACATAACAAGCCGACTTCTCCCCCGCGCGGCGTAAATTTTACGCCGTTCGTGATGAGGTTGACCAATATTTGCTTGATTGCGCGGCGATCCGCAAAAATGGTCTTCGCCTTGGGAGCCATATCCATTTTCAGCGCCACGCCCTTGCGGTCGGCTTGCAGCTTCACGAACCGAAGCGCCTGGATCGCGACGTCCTGAAGATCGAAAATCTCCTCGGTCAACTCGAATTTCCCGGCCTCGATTTTCGACATATCCAAAATACCGTTGATCAGTTCGAGCAGATGATTGCCGCTCTCATGAATGAGCCGCGAATATTCGTGATAGCGTGGAGCGCCCAGCGGCCCGAACATCTCGTGCGTCATTACTTCCGAAAACCCGATGATGGCGTTCAACGGCGTCCTCAACTCGTGGCTCATATTGGCCAGAAAACGCGACTTGGCGCGGCTGCCCTGCTCGGCCAGGTCGCGCGCGTCGATAAGTGCGCGTTCCTGCGACTTGCGTTCGGAGATGTCGCGGGTCACGGCTACGATGTCGGCGGCCCGTCCGTCGCTTTGCACGACGGGGCGACATCGCATTTCGGTCCACAGGTATTCTCCATCGGCGCGTTTCAGTCGCACTTCGGCCGTTGCAGCGCGCCCGAAATAACTCGCTTCGACGAAGGCAGCCTGCATGATCTTCAAATCGTCGGCATGCACGAGGGCGGATGGCGCGTGCCCGATCAATGCCTCGGGAGGCGTGCATAAGAGACCCATCGAAGCAGGGCTCGCAAAGCGGATGCGCCCGTCTGCTCCGTGGCGCGTGATCAGATCCATGGCGTTATCGGCAAGGAATCGATACATGGCTGCGCCCTCCGCTGCGGCCTTGTCGGATTCGCGCTGGCGGTTTTGCGACGCAATGGCAAGGAGAGCGGATTGCACAATCGCTGCGAGCAACGCAGCAGCATAAACCGACCACGAGCCATAACCGGCTCCCTGGTACGGCAGCACCCCGACACTTTGCGCCGCAACGACAGCGAAAAGCGCCGCGCACGATGCCAACGCCGCCCTCCAGACAACCGTGCGTCCGCCGGCGAGTGCGGCTTCCGCCGGAATCAAGACGAACCAGACCACGAGTGGCGAAGTCATTCCGCCAGTAAGCATCGCAAGATAGGATATGAGCGCGGCCAACGACACCAGCGACGCCGTCTCGAGCGCGGCAAGCGAAACGCGAGTAAATGCCAATGCCGCCAAAACGACCGGGAAAACCAGGCCTACACCCGCCAATAGCTCCTGCGCGCCTATCCGGCCGACGAGGAAGATGTATCCGACTGCGAGACCGGCACCCAAGAGGGCCTTTACGGCTTGCGCGGTCGCGAAGCGGCGGCGACAGCGGGCCGCGTCCACAGTCATTCCGATCGCCCGGAAATCCAGCATTGACATGGCGCTCTGGGTGATCGCGATTGCGCGCCTATCTTTGGGGGCCGTACTTAACGAACCCTGAACGTAAGCGGATTTCGTTCGTAAAAAATTGTGGGCCGAAAATTCATCGCCCCTTAAGCTTGATCGTGCGATTACTGCAAATCGCTTTGGCACGCGCGAACTTTACGCCTTAACATCGCGACTCCCGGCGATCGTGAAAGGTGGGGATAACCCGCCGGCGTATCCTGCCAAGCACCGACGCTGCTGCATTCTTCTTGCGGGTCCGTCGCGTGCGTCGAATTAACCGGTTTGTGTCCAAGTTTAATGATTCGCTTGTATCGACCGCAAAGGCCGCGCGTTAGGTTCCCGCAAGGGGCAGCGAGGTGACAGATGGTTCTGCGTGCGCTGTTCTGGATTACGCTTGTGTCCGTGTTGATGCCGCGCGAGCCGGATCTCGGTTTTGGCCGTCCTGGAATACAGGGCCTGCCTTCGGAAGCGGTTTCCCGGGCCGGCCAGATATGTCGCGGGCGCGAGGCCCCATGCACCGCGGGATCGAGCTTCCTCGAATCTGTGCAGGGCTCGGCGTTTCGCACCCTTGTCCAGGTGAAGGCTGATATCGAAGCGCAGCAACGCGTGCGCGCAGCAAGACGCGGCGGGTCGAGTTGACAGCGGGCCGCCAGGCCGCCTCCATTCGCAACGGGACGCAGGGAGGGGCCGTTTGACGGAGGAGTCGGTTTTCGATCCGAAAATGCATCGCATGGTCCCGCAGCGCGGCTTCTCCGAGCTTTGCGTCGGGGAAGTCTTTTACGCCCCTTCCCGCACGGTCGATGCCGCGAACTTCAGCGCTTTCCAGGCTCTCAGCCTGGACAACCACCCCATCCACTATGACGCGGAGTATTGTCGCCGGCTTGGCCATCCCGCCCCGCTGGCGCACGGGCTTCAGGTGCTTGCTTTCACGGCCGCAGGAGCCGGTTTGTTTCCGCATGCGATCGGCGAGGCATTGATCGGTTTCGTCGATGTAAGCGCGAAGTTTCTCAAGCCCGTCTACCCCGGCGACACGCTCTACCCGGCGCTTGAGATTGTCGAACTCATCAAACAGAACACGACCGGCGTGATTGCGCTGCGTGCAACCGTGCACAACCAGACCGGCGCCCTCGTGCTGGAAGGGATGCATCGGTACCTTGTCAAGCTCGACTGACAAAGCCTTTCGCTTGCGGCAGAGCAAGGTGCAAGTTACAGCAGGTCGAGGCGGACGGTCCGGGAAGGGATTCAATGAGTTGCGCCGCAATCATGACGAAAAGCCCGCTCATGCTGCATGTCGATGAATGCGTGAGCGAAGCCGCAGGAAAGCTGGTCGAGCACCAATGCGTCAGCCTGCCCGTCATCGACAGCGAGGGCCGGTATGCCGGCATGTTCGGTGTCAACGACCTGCTGAGCGTGCTCGTTCCGCGCGTGGCGCTGGCGGGAAATCTCCTGCCCAATCTCCGGTTCATCAGCGACGACCCTACGGTGTTGCGACAGCGCTACCGCGACCTGAAAGCCGGGCGAGTTGGCGACGCGGCCGATCGCGGTGCGGCGACACTGGAGCCCGATACACCGGAAATCGAAGCCATTCGACTCTTCTGCCAGAGTCACAATTCGCTCGCTGTCGTTGAACCGGATACCCGCAGAGTTGTCGGCGTGATTTCGTGCTGGGACGCAATCAAAGCCGTCGTGGGGACGGCGACGTGATGTCGATGGCCGGTTCCCCTTTGGCGACGTGACTGCCAGGACGCCACCATCTCGCCGGAGTTTGCCGAACATGCGATCGCCTCTTTTATTCTCGGCGGGGATTTGTTTTTTCGGCTTGTCCGCCTGCGGCGCGCTCGGCGGCGGTATGGAAGATGCCAGGCTCCGCAAATCGGCGAATTTTCAGCAGGGATACGAAGACGGCTGCGCCTCCGCCACGCAGCAGGGCGCCGATCTTCGCGGGAGGCTCGTGCAGGACGACAGTTTGTATAAGGCGGATGCCGCGTATCGGACCGGGTGGTCGAACGGCTTTTCGGCCTGCCGCACGACGAATACACCTGCTGGAACGCAGCCTGGCTCAAATCCGATGGGTGGCCCGCTGCCAGGCACGCATTGAGCAACCGGGCTGGCCAGCGCCGTTCGCTCTAGGAATACGTCCGCTCGCTCCACCATGGAAACCACGGGGGCATGTCGGAGGACACTTTCTGCTGGAAATTGGCGGGACGTTTCTCAAGGAACGCGGCGACACCCTCTTTAACGTCCCCTGAACTGCCACGCGAATAAATGCCCCGGCTGTCAATTTTGTGTGCTTCCATGGGATCGTCGAGCGCGGACAGCCGCCACATCATCTGCCGGATCAGCGCTACGGAGACGGGTGCAGTGTTGTCGCGAATCTCGGCCGCGAGCGCATAGGCACGCGGAAGCAGGTTTTCCGGCTCGACCACTTCTTTCACAAGATTGCCGCGCAATGCTTCCTGGGCGTCGAACACCCGTCCCGACAACGTCCAGTCGAGCGCCTGGGATATCCCCACGATCTTCGGCAAGAACCAGCTCGAGCAGGCCTCGGGTACGATGCCGCGCCGCGCGAATACGAAGCCGAAGCGCGCCGACTCGCTGGCGAGGCGGATGTCCATGGCAAGCTGCATGGTGACGCCAACGCCCACAGCAGGACCGTTAACGGCGGCAATCACCGGCTTCAGACATTCGAAGATGGCCAGCGTGAGGCGGCCGCCGCCATCGCGCAGGCGCTCGTCGCTCCAGTCGATATCGGCACCGCTCCCGGCGGCCCGATCCGGACGGTCGCCGCGGGCGTTGTAATCGAAGGTGACCGCGCCGGCCGAAAGATCGGCTCCGGCACAGAACGCCCGGCCGGCCCCGGTGACGACAATGGCGCGCACTTCGTCGTCGCAGTTGGCGCGCGCGAACACGTCGATCATCTCGTTCATCATTGTGCCGGTAAACGCATTGAGCTTTTCCGGCCGGTTCAACGTCAGCGTGAGAATGTTGTCCTTCACGTCGGCCTTGATCTGTTCGTAAGTCATGGTTGCGTCCAAAAATTGCAAAGGGCCGCGATTTCTCCGGCCGCGTCTCCTGTTCAGGGTGCCTGTTTCTGCGGCGCGAAGCGGGAATAAAAGGTTTCGCTCTTCGCCGCCATTTCGCGAAGGAGTTTGTTGGGTGCGAACCGCTCGCCGAATTTTGCGGCAAAACCGTCGCAACGCTCCACGAAAGCCGCGGCGCCAAGCGTGTCAATGTAGGAAAGGGGGCCGCCCGTGAACGGAGCAAAGCCCCAGCCGAGAATGGCGCCGACATCGGCATCGCGCGGATCGGTAATCACACCTTCCTCGAAACACCGCGCGGCTTCCAGCGCCTGGATGGTCAGGAACCGCGCCTTCAGCTCTTCGACATCGCCGTCTGTCCGCCACTTGCCGCCCTTGTAGGTCAACAGCTCAGGCCATAGCCGCAATCGTTTGCCTTTGGCGTCATAGTCGTAAAACCCTTTACCGGTTTTGCGTCCCGGGCGGTTCGCCTTTTCCACGATCCAGGCGAAGAAATCTTCAGAGGGATCGGTTACCGTGATGCCGAGATCCTTGTTCGTCTGGCGCCGCACCTTCAGGCCGGTGTCGATGCCAATGGAGTCCATCAGCTCCAGTGGACCCATCGGCATGCCGGCCATGCGCGCCACGTTCTCGATCAGGGCAGGATGTAAGCCCTCGCTCAGCATCGCAACGCCTTCGGCGGGGAAGGTACCGACACAACGCGAGGTATAGAAGCCGCGGCTGTCGTTGACGACGATGGGCGTTTTCTTGATTTTCAGCACATAATCGACGGCCGTCGCGAGCGCATGCGGATTGGTCTTCTTGCCCATGATGATCTCGACCAGCGCCATGCGATCCACCGGCGAGAAAAAGTGGGTGCCGATGAAACTCTCGGGGCGGTCGCTCGCTTCGGCGAGTCCTGCGATCGGCAAGGTCGATGTGTTGGAACCGAAGATGGCGGTTTTGGGTATGACCGCACACGCGTTTTGCGTTGCTTCCGCCTTCACCGCACGGTCCTCGAACACCGCCTCGACGAGGAGATCGACGGCCTTCAGGTCGGCAAAGTCGGCCGTGGTGCGGATACGACCCAAAATCTCGGCCTTTTTTTCCGGCGTCGAGCGCCCTTTTCCGATCTGCCTGTCGATGATCTGTGCAGCATGATCGCGTCCCGCATTCGCTTTCTCGATGGTCGTGTCAAGCAGCACCACTTCGATGCCGGCAGTCGCGGAAACATAGGCGATACCTGCGCCCATGACACCAGCGCCAAGGATGCCCAACGTCTTCACATCGGTCTTCGGCTCCAGTGGCGGACGGCGCGCGCCTTTGCCGAGGTCCTGCATCGACAGGAACAGCGAGCGGATCATGTTGCGGCTCGCCGGATCCATCAGAAGCTTGACAAAGTAGCGTGCCTCGATGCGCAGGCCCGCGTCGATGGGGACCTGAATGCCTTCGTATACGCATGACATGATGTAGCGCTGCGCCGGATAATTGCCGTAACTTTCCTTGCGCAGCATCGCATTGCCCATTGTGAACATCTGGCTGCCGCCGGCAGAGAAGGGGCCGCCGCCGGGAATCCTGAAATCCTTCCTGTCCCAAGGCTGCGTGACGTCGGGCTTGCTTTTGATCCACGCCTTTGCATTCGCCACGACCTCGTTGGCGGGGACGACCGCATCCACGAGCTTGAGCGCAAGTGCCTTTTGCGGATCGACGCTTTGACCCTTGAGAATGAGCGGGAGCGCCTGCATGGCGCCCATCAGGCGCGGCAAGCGTTGCGTGCCGCCGCCGCCGGGCAGCAAGCCCACCCTGGCTTCCGGGAGTCCGAGTTGGACTTTCGGATGGTCCGACACGACGCGATAATGGCAGGCCAGCGTCACCTCCAGTCCGCCGCCGAGAGCAAGCCCGTTGATGGCCGCGGCGACGGGCTTGCCGCAGGTTTCGAGTTTCCTCAGCGCCGCATGGAAGCGCATCACTCCGTTGTAACGAGCCGCAATGGCTTCCTGCGGCGTCATCGTCTTCAGGCCGGCGCCTTCGGCCGTGTCTTCCATTTCATCGAGCGCCGCTCCGGCGCAAAAGCCGTTCGTCTTGCCGCTGGTGATAACCAGTCCCGCGACCGAAGCATCGGAGGCCACCGTCTCCGCGGCTTGCGTCAAATCGCGGATGCCGGAACCTGTCAGCAGATTCATGCTTCGTCCGGGAACATCCCAGCTTAGCGTGACGATGCCGTCCGCATCTTTATCCCACTTGAAATTGGACAATTCCATGTTGGCTTTTCCTTCGCGGGACTGTCAGACGCGTTCGATGATGGTGGCCGTTCCCATGCCGGCGCCGACGCACAGCGTTACCAGCGCCGTCTCAAGGTCGCGGCGCTCAAGCTCGTCGAGCACGGTGCCGAGAATCATCGCACCCGTGGCGCCCAGGGGGTGACCCATGGCGATGGCGCCGCCGTTCACATTTGTCTTCTCGTGCGGAATGTCGAGCACGTTCATGAAGCGCAACACGACGGACGCGAACGCTTCATTCAGTTCGAAGAGATCGATGTCCTCTGTGGACATGCCGGCGCGCTTCAGCAGCTTTTCGGTCACCAGCGCGGGGCCCGTGAGCATGATGCAGGGCTCCGAGCCGATGGAGGCGAACGCCTTGATGCGTGCGCGGGGCTTCAAACCCATCGCCTCGCCTGCTTCCTTCGTACCCAGCAACACCGCGGCCGCGCCATCCACAATTCCCGAGGAATTGCCGGCATGATGCACATGATTGAGCTTCTCGACCTGCGGGTAGCGCTGGATTGCCACGGAATCGAAACCGGCAAATTCGCCGATCTGCTCGAAGGCCGGCCTTAACGACGCGAGCGACTGCATGGAGGCATCGGGGCGCATATGTTCGTCGCGGTCGAGGATGGTCTGGCCGATGATGTCCTTGACCGGCACAACGGAATTCTTGAAGTAGCCGTTGTCCCAGGCATGGGCTGCGCGCCTCTGGCTTTCCACGGCAAAGCCATCCACATCGTCGCGCGAAAAACCGTCCAGAGTGGCAATCAGGTCGGCGCCGATGCCCTGGGGCGTGAAGTAGGACTTGATCGCGACCTGCGGATCGGTGGCCCACGCCCCCCCGGACGCGCCCATCCCGACGCGGCTCATGGACTCGACGCCGCCGCCGATCGTCATGTCCGACTGGCCCGCCATAATCTGGCCCGCGGCCATGTTGCAGGCCTCGAGTCCGCTGGCGCAGAAGCGATTGATCTGCACCCCGGCCACCGAATCCGCATAGTCGGCATTGATGACGGCGATACGTGCGATATTGGAGCCCTGCTCGCCTACCGGATCCACACATCCGAAGACCACATCGTCAATCTTCGACGTATCGAGTCGATTGCGGTCGCGAATGGCGCGCAATGCCTGCGTCGCCAGCTCAAGCGCTGTGACTTCGTGCAATGCGCCGTCTTTCTTTCCTTTGCCGCGCGGCGTGCGCACGGCATCGAACACATAACAGTCGGTCATCGGTCGTCGGCTCCGTTGGACAGGGAGTATGCCGATCCAGAATCTCCCGGATTTCGGCGAGCGCGAATCCAACCCGGCGACCGCACAAGATGAGGGTCATACGGGTCCATTCGCGGGCAGAACAGCGCCGAGTCCGGCTCCGACGCGACGGCACCATAAAGCCTTCCGCCTCGTAGTAGCGCAGAGTGCGGGCCGTAACGTCCAGTTCCCTTGCGAGATCGCGGATGGAGCAAAGTCCGGCTCAAACCCGTCCGGACAAAAAGATGTGCTGCCACGTAATCTAGAGACCGGACTCCTAGTAGGCGCTCACGTCAACGTCAATGATCGAACCGGCTGTCAGGCCGCAGCGCGTACGGGATGATCCTCCTGGTCCAGGTTTTCCGCCGCGAAGTGCCAGTTGATCTTGCCGAGGACCGCCTCCAGATATTTTGCCCGCTCGTTCTGATAATCGAGGTAATACGCGTGTTCCCATACGTCGAGGGCGAGGAGACAGTTGATGTGGCGCGCCATCGGATCGAGCGCATTCCCGGTTTTTTCGATGGAAAGCTTTCCTTCTTTTGAAACGAGCCACGCCCAGCCACTGCCAAACTGGCCGGATCCGGCCACTGCCAGCTGTTTGAGAAGCGCGTCGTGTCCGCCAAAATCCCGCTCGATGGCCTGTGCCAATCTGCCTTCCGGTTTTGTCTCCTTTGCTGCCAGGCTGCGCCAGTAGAAATCGTGGTTCCAGACCTGTCCGGCATTGTTGAAAATCTTCATTTCCTTTTCATCGGCGCCGTTTGCGGTCATGCGCACCACCTGCTCGAGCTTCATGTCGGCGTAACGCGTACCTTCGACGAGCTTGTTCAGCGTCTCCACATAAGTTTTGTGGTGTTTGTGGTAGTGAAATCCGATCGTGCGGGCGGAAATGGCGGGCTCCAGTGCATTCTCGCCAAACGGCAGGGGGGAAAGTGTGAAGGGATTGGCCATGAAAGCGGACTCCTTTGACAAAAGAAATGGATGCGCACCGCGTTGGCTTTGGTGATCTCGGACCTGTCTCTTGCTGCACCTTCACAGCGTGACCGGCGATGCGCGCATAGAGTCTAAGTCCTCAAGCCGCAATGCGTTCCGGGCAAAATTGTGTTCGACGAGATTGGAGGGTTAGCTTTCGAAAATGCGTGAAAGATCACGCGCAGAGTGGACAATCCGGGCAATCTCAACATGACCGCCGCTCGTGCGAAATAGAATGAGGTAACGTCCATGAATCGCTACCCGCAGGCCTTGTGCAATCTCCTTCCGTTCCGGATAAGCTCTGGCCGCGTGAGAAATGGACTCCGCCTTTTTCCGGAGTTCCCTTACGAAGCTGGCTGCTCGCACCGGGTTATCCTTCGCGATATAGCCGCCGATTTCTTCCAGATCGATGATTGCCAGCGGTGCAAATGTGGTCGCGGTCACCGTTTTTTCTTTTTTGCCATCGCCGCGTATTTCGCCTCGAGGCGTTTGAACACGTGCTCCGCGGGAACTCCTTCGCCGCGGTCGAGGGAGGCAAGCGCGGGAAGCACAAGTTTCCGCAATTCCTCAATTTCAAGGGCATCGACCCTGCGCTTCCTCCCCCAGTCGCGCAGCGCGTCGCGGACGACCTCGCTAGTGGTCGCGTATTCGCCCTGATCCACGGCGTCCCTGATCGCCTCGACCATGTCGTGCGGCAACGCGATGCTGAGCTTTTCGATGTTGGCCATGATATCGGCTCCCGGCTATCAGGCGAAATGGTAGCAAAAATTCCTACTTGTTGCTACCGAGAGGCGCGCGGCCATTTCTTGCTGCGTTATCGGCCGCGCGATGTTGCGAAGTTCAGATTCGACAGGTTGACTCGGTCACAACGGCGATTCTCC
>Ga0208849_1000776_pt1 | contig 26574 bp, 21 predicted proteins | sample NGESurdeep072012_10_FD_184470 | JGI IMG/M metagenome (GOLD analysis project Ga0208849, IMG submission 184470) | Arctic peat soil microbial communities from Barrow, Alaska - NGEE Surface sample 53-3 deep-072012 (SPAdes) | ecosystem: Environmental > Terrestrial > Soil > Wetlands > Peat ... | reverse complement strand
ACCCGATTTCAGTGGCCATAGTGTCGCGCTCTCCGAGGGCCGCAGCATATTCGCGGCATCGGCGGCCGGAGCCAAGGAGAGGGTGGCGCTAGGAGGAGCGCATCCGTCGATGCGCGACGACGCGGCGCCAGGCCCCTCGACGCCGGCTTCAGCGCCTTAGGCGCCCGGCCGCCTAGGCCGCGAAGACGCAAGGCACTCGGGGGGCGCGACACTAGATATCCACCTCGAGCTGAGCGCCGCCGCGCGCGATCGATTGCGTCGCGGCTTCCATGACGGCTACGGTGCGGCGCGCCTCCTGCGGGGTGACGGCCAGCGGCTCGTCCCACCCAAGATGATCTGCGAGGTTGCGGTAGAACCCGTGGTCGTCGCGCGGCGCGAGCGCGAGCACCTCTTCGTGCGAGACGCCACCGGCCGCGGCCCGGAAAACCTTCACCCGCGCTGGGAAGTCAGCCGGCACCGCTTCCGCCTGCCACTCACCCACGACAGCCCCCTGCGTGCCCAGCACGTACCACTTCGGCTTGCGAGCGGCGGCGATGTCCGATTGGAGGAAGCTCGCCTGCGCGCCGCCGGCGAAGGTGAGGTCGACTCTCACCTGGTCGGAGTTCGTGACGTCGTGCCACACACGCTTGTGCGCGTTGGCCGAGACGGTTCGCACCGGGTCGGGCATCAGCTGCAGGATCCAGTCGAAGTAATGCGAGCCCCAGTCGTAGATGGTTCCACCAGAGATCGGCTCGTGGCTGTGCCAGAAGTCGCATGGATGGTCGTGGCCGCCGATGAACGACTCCATGTAAAACGTCTCGCCGATCCGCCCTGAACGCACGACTTCGCGAAGGGCCAGGTAATCGGGATCCCAACGGCGGCTTTGAAAAACGGTCAGGACGCGATCACGCGCGACCGCCGCATCGATCATGCGGTCGACCTCCTCGACCCGCAGCGCGAACGGTTTCTCGCACACGACATGCTTTCCGGCACGCAAGGCCGTCATCACCGAGTCCACGTGGATGCTCGGTGGAGTGCCGACCACGACGAGGGCGACGTCCGGGTCGTCGAGCAGCTCCTCGGCGCGCGCGTGCGTCCGCACCGACCAGTCACGGGCGGCCGCCTTGCGGCGTTCCTCCGATAAATCGCAGACCCCGGCCAGGCTCAGGCCCGGTGTGGCGGTGATCGACGCTGCGTGCGCCTGTGCGATGGCCCCATATCCGATCAGGCCGACGCCGACCGAGGGCGCGGCCGACTGGCCCGCGGCAAACATCAGCGTGCGCTGCACCAGCTTCTGAAAGCTCTCGAGTTCGTAAGTCGACGCGTCGTGGCCGAGTCCGAGCTGCACGAAGCGTCCATCCCCGACGCGGCGCTCGTACGCGACGACCTGCTCGGTGAATCGCCAGCTCGCGCGCAGCAGCACGGACGCATCGCTCGGCGGCCCTTCGGAAAAGTAGAGCTCGTCGTGCACCTTGAGCTCGGCTCCCAGCCGCGACGTCAAGGAATGCGCGGGATCCGGCCGGACGACGAGCTCCGTCAGCGGCCCAGGCCCGCCTGGCGCCCAACCGGCGAGCTTGGAGAGGTCGCCACCTTCGGTCCATGCCGCCAGCGTTCCATGAAGAAGGACGAGGCCGCCACCCCTGCGCACGAAATCGGTGAGCTGCGCCGCCTGGCCGGGCCGCAGCGCGTGATCGCTGGCCGCGAGCATTACCTTTGCCCCTCGCAGCGGCAGCTCGGTCCCCTCGGTGACCACCTCGACCGTGAAGTGATGCGTCGCTTCGAGGGACCTCAGCAACGGGCGGGCCATGTGCAGATAGTCGTGGCGCGTTCCAGCCAGCAGCACAGCGACCGGGATCCGTTCGCTCACCTAAGCGACTTTACGTGGTCGGTAGGCCTGGCTTCGCCAGGCCGCCTAGCCGCGTCCATTCAGCCACATGCGTCGCATGGAGAAACATTCAATTAATCCAATCCAAAGGGAAGGTGAGCAGGGCCTCGAATCCGGCCGAGCTGGAGACTTGAAGCAATAGGGCCGTGAGCGGCCGTTGAGAGGCCCGATGCAATCAGTAAGTCCCATCCTGCTCGCGCTCGCGCGCAGAGGAAACCGTAGGTTTCCTCTCATTACGCGACTTTACGCTGGGAGGCGGTCCCGATCTGGCGCAAGACCGCCAGCGTTTGCTCCGCCGCGCGGTCCCACGTGAAGTCGGCGGCCCGGCGCCTGCCCTCCTCGCCAAGCTTCAGCCTCAGCTGCGCATCCGAGAGCAGCCGCCCGAGCGCACCCGCGATCGCGTCGACGTCATCGGGCTTCACCGAGATCGCCGCCCCCAGAGCCAGCTCGGGCAGCGCACCGGCCGCGCCGACCACGGCCGGCACCCCGCGGGACATCGCCTCGAGCAGCGGCAGCCCGAATCCCTCATAGAGGCTTGGGAACGCGAGGACGGACGCGGATTCGTAAAGCGCTGCCAAAGTCGGCTCGTCGACGTGTCCCAGGTAGCGGACGCCCGGCTCCGCGGCGATTCGCTGCAGCGTGTCGCCGTACGCCCAGCCAGGACGCCCGGCGATCACGAGCTGCGGCACCCCCGGCCGGCCGTTGATGATGAAAGGTAGGGACCCGTGCCGGTCGCGTATCTGCCGGAACGCAGCCAGCAGGCGCGGATAGTTCTTGCGGGGCTCGACAGTGCCCACGGCGAGGATGAACCCGGGCTCGATCCCATCGGGTAGGCGACCGGCAGGGACCTGCGGTGGAACACCTTCGGCGATCACGTCGACCTTCGATTCGAGGCCCGGGATCTTATAGAGGCCGAGCAGGTCGCGCCGCGTGGACTCCGACGGCACCAGCACGGCTGCCGCGTTGCGCAGCGCCGGCCCGAGAACCGTGCCCATGTACGCACGCTGCTGCCACGGGACCTCATGTGGGCGCAGGCGGAAAGCGAGGTCGTGGACGAAGATGGCCGCGGACGGCGCGTCGTGGCGTCGAAAGGGTGGGCTCGGCCAGTACGGGTAGAGGATTGCGTCGCAATCCAGCTGCGATTCGACGGTGCGCAACCATCGCGCCTTCAAGATGAGCTCGTGCCGGTACGGCGAGAGCACCGCCTCGCAATCCAGGCCGGCGAGGTCCGGCGGCCGCTCGCGGCTGCAAAGGAGGGTGATGTGGTCTTTCTCCTTGTTCGCGACAAGGGCCTTCGACAGCTCGATCGCAACCGTGGTCATGCCGACTCGCAGCGGACGCCAGCAAGCCGTGACGTCAATCGCAAACCGCACAACACAGGGACTGTAACAAGCGTGGCGGGCGCACTATTGGCGGCACGCGCAGTAGCCGTCGCGCAAGGCGCACTCAATGGAGGTGAGCAATCGTGATCGTCCATTTCAAACTTCAGTCCACGCTGCAGCCCGAGGCAGTGCTGGCTGCCCTGACCAACTTCGGGCCGAGCCGCTCTGAGGTCTGGCCCAACGTCGACAGCGCCCATTTCAAGCTGCACGGCCAGGGACCGGGCTGGGCCGAGGTCACGGAGGGAAGCTCGGTGGCCGGTGGCGTCTGGGAACGTGAGCGATACAGCTGGGATACCGCAACGCGCACCGTGGCGGTCGAGACCATCGACTCGAACACGTGGGGCCCCGGCAGCCGCTGGGACTATCGGCTCACTCCGGGCCCGGGCGGAGGTACATCGATCGAGGTGACCGTCGTTAGAAACGGCAAGGGCGTGAAGGGCCGCCTGATCGGCATCGCCCTTTCGTTTGCGGGCGCGGGCATGCTTCGCTCCCAGATGAAGCAGGCGCTGACTCTGATCTCACAGTAGGCGGAGTTATCGAGGCCCTTCTCATCCTTTGAGAGAGAGAAGGTCCCCCACCCGTCGGCAGGGGACCTTCAGAAAGGAGGGAGGGCGAAATCAGAGCCGAGCCGATCTCGGTCCAACCGATGTTACGTCGACCGGCATAACAACCGGCGCAACAAATTCGAGTGACTTAGGTCACTAAGTTTCGACGGATCGAATCGCGAAAACGCAGTCGAAAGTGCCCGTCACGGAACCACACTCGACCTCTTCCACGTACCAGTCGTTGGCCAGGCCGGCCCAGCGGAGGATGGTCTCGATCGTGGCCGTCCAGATGTGGCATGACTTCACCGTCTTGATGCGCCCGAGGGCGAACATGTTCGAGAAATTGACGAGCCAGAACTGGTGCTCGTCCACCTGGAGCCACGCGTGCGTGTGCTCGCCGCGAACGTTGTCCATCGCTTCGGTAAACCCCTTCACGACACCCGCGAGCTTGCGCTGGCGTCCGGGAACAAGGCGCCGGGGCCCTCCCATGCCATGCCGCCCGTCGGCCAGCCAGCGCTCCGTGGCACGGCGTCCCCACGTACGGATCATGTCTTCAGCCTCCGGCCCGTAGACCGTCTCGAAGGCCTCGTTCAGCCGGCTGAGCGATTCGACCGGCGAGGAGAGCTGATCGTCGTGCGGCGGGTCCTGCTCGACGTACTGCACCAGCCCCGCCGCGTACGCGATCTCCGGCCAGCGGTCGCCCGTCACGTCGCGCGCGACGTGGACGAGATTGCTCACGTGCGAGTTCAGGATGAATCGCCCGCGCGCCCTCGACGCGCGCACGCCCATCAGCTCGAGCGTCCTGATCGCCGAGCCGCCCACACCCGTCGGAGTCGGGATCGGCGACCCGTGCAGCGCCGGCGGCGGCGGAGCAGGCGCCGGTGGTGCCACCACCCGCAAGTTGTTGGAGGCGGTAGGCGGATCGAGCGTGATGCCTGGTCGAGGCAGCGCCGCCACCAAGCCCCCTGGTGAGGCGACCGCCGCAGGAACCTGCGATCGCCGCTGGGGCAGCTTGGCCATCTGCGCCAGCAGGTCGCGCACCGTCTGCGGGCGCTGCGCCGGGTCTTTGGCGAGGATCTTGGCGAGGAGCACGTCGAGCTCGTCCGGCAGGACCGCGTTCAGCTTGACCGCGGAAGGGATCGGCGCGTTGACCGTCGAGTACGCCACCTCCATCCGGTTGGACCCGATGAACGGCAGCCGGCCGGTCAACATCTCGAAGGTCAGTACACCCATCGCGTAGATGTCGGCGCGCTTGTCCACGTCGTGGCCCATCACCTGCTCCGGCGCCATGTAGCCAGGCGTTCCGATGGCGAGTCCGATCGTGGTCAGGTGCGTCGGCTGGCCCGCGCCGCGCGCAAGGCCGAAGTCGGCGAGCATCGCCCGGCCGTCCGCGTGGATCAGCACGTTGGTCGGTTTGAGGTCGCGATGGACGATCCCCGCGTCATGCGCGTGCTGCAGGCCGTCACCGATCTCGCGCAGGTAGCGCCATGCCGTCACGGTGTCGAGCGGGCCGCGGTTGAGGATGTCTCTCAGCGTGCCTCCGCGGATCAGCGGCATGGTGAGGTACGCGACGCCATCGGTCAGCTCGAAGTCGTAGATCGGAAGGATGTTAGGGTGGTCCAGCTTCGCGAGGGTCTTGGCCTCAGTCTCGAAGCGCTTGACGAACCCGTCGTCCTGGAAGAGCTCCGAAGACAGCGCCTTGAGGGCCACCTCGCGGCCGAGCGGCTGCTGGACCGCCCGGTAGACGACCGCCATCCCGCCGCCGCCCAGGCGCTCGACGATCTCGTACTGCCCGATCCTGGTGCCGGTGAGGTCTTTCACTTACGGTCCAGGGCCAGCTTCGCGACGATCGCAACCAGGTCGGCCAGCCGGAACGGTTTGCTGAGCACGTTGTCGGCGCCGGCGGCGAGGAATCGCTCGCGATCGCTCGCCATCGAGTGCGCGCTCGCGATGACGATGGGCATCGCCGGCAGCTCGGCCTTGATGCGCCTCATCGCCTCCAGGCCGTCGATTCCCGGCATCGCGACATCCATGAGGATCATCGACGGGTGCTGGTTGAACGCGACATCGACCGCCTGCAGCCCGTCCGACGCGATCAGCACGGCGTAGCCGGCCTTCTCGAGGACGCGCCTGCACAGGCGCTGCGCCACATCGTTGTCGTCCGCCACCAGCACCGTGAAAGGTCCTAGAGCACCAGTGGTCGTCGCGTCAGGCATGCAGGCGCTGCAGCGGCGTGACCTTTTCCGCCACCAGGGGAACGGTGAAGTGGAAAGCCGACCCGTGCCCGACCGCGCTCTCGACCCAGATCTTGCCTCCATGCATCTCCACGATCTGCTTAACGATCGTCAGGCCCAGTCCAGTCCCGGGAATCGACTGCGCGGCTCCGCTGCGCACCCTGCGGAATCGCTCGAAGACGTGCCCGATCTCGTCCGGTGGGATGCCCAGGCCGGTGTCGGTCACGCTGACCAGCGCATACCCGCCCTCGGACCGGGTGGAAAGCGTCACCGTGCCGCCATCCGGTGAGTACTTGATCGCGTTGTTGACCAGGTTGCTGACCACCTGGATCAGCCTGTCGCGGTCGCCCACGACGATCGGCAGCCGGGGGTCCAGGTCGGCCTTGAACTCGACGGCGGTCGCCGCCGAGCCGGCTCGCGCCATGGCCTCCGTCAGGACCTCGTTGATGTCGACGTCCCCGGCGCGCATGCCCATGCGCCCGGACTCCATGCGGTCCAGGTCCAGCATGTCCCCGATCAAGCGGTTGATCCGGTCCGCGTCATTGAATATGTAGCCGCCGTACGCGCGCACCTCGTCCGCCTCGAGGCCGCCGTCGCGGATGAGCTCGCTGAAACCCTGGATGCCGGTGAGGGCGGTTCGGAACTCGTGACTCACGATCGAGAGGAACTCGGTCTTGGTTCGATCGAGCTTCTCGAGGTTGACATTCGCGCTGCGCTGCGATTCGAGAGCCTCGGCCAGCTGGTCCGAGGTCTCACGCACCGTGGTGACGTCCTCGATCATCACCAGCATGTGCTCCGGCCGGCCGTTCGAGTCCGGAATTGAGGTCGCCGTGAGCTGCAGCCACAACCACTTACCGCCACCGGTCGCGGCGCGCACCTGCACGCTGCCGCCCGTCGTAAGGCCGGCCAGAAGAGGCGCGAATCGTTGGCGGGCGGCGGCCTGGTCGTAGGCGCGAAGCAAGTCGGGCCAGGCGCTTGCGCGCATCGCATCGAAGTCGTGCTCGAGCATTCCCAGCACCGCCGGGTTGGATTCGACCAGCTCGCCCTCGCCGCTGATGCGAACGATTCCGATCGGGGACCGCTCGAAGATCGCGCGGTGGTCCGCTTCGCTGCGCCGGAGCGCCTGCGCCGTGTCCGAGCGCCGGATGAACTGCCCCATCTCGACTCCGACTGTCGAAAGCATCGTGACCTCGTCGTCCTGGAAGCTGCGCACGTGATCCGCCAGCAGCTCGATCACGCCGATCACGACGCCTCCGTCGACGACGGGGAAGGCGATCACCGACTTCAGTCCGGCCGCACGAGCGACCTCGACACCCGCGTAGTCGCCGGCTTCCGCGAGGTCTTCGAGCGCCGCCACCACGCCTGCCTGCCAGACCCGGCCGAGCAGTCCAAAACCCATCGGAACGACCGCCGCCCGGCTCTGGTCGCGAAAAGCCTCGAAGCTCGATGCATCGCGATGCCAGAAATGCCGCACGCGAAGCGCTTGCCGTTCCGAATCCGCCGCCCAGAATTGAGCCAGGTCCTGGTCCATGTAGGCGCAGAGGCTGCTGAGCAGCTGCGGCACCGCCTGCTCCCAGCTCACACCTCCCACCATCACGTGCCGGACTGCGACCAGGCAGTCGCGCATCCCGTCGAGTCGCTTGCGAACGGAGATGTCGCTCTCCTGCACCAGCAGCAGCGACTCACCAGGGGTATGCCCCGGCGCGGCACCGATCGCGATCGCGACAGGCACGCGAGTGCCGTCGCCTCGGACCTGGTTGAGCTCCGCCTCCCAGCGGACGATGTCGCCGCTGCGGAGCAGGGCAAGGGCCTCACCGAGGACCGCGCGGTCGCTCTCTGCCGTGACCGCCTCGAGCGGCAGCTGAAGGAGCTCCTCGCGGGGGCGGCCCAGGATCGTTCCCAGCCTCTCGTTCACCTGGAGCCACCTGCCTTCGCCGTCGACCAGCGCCAATCCGACCATCGCCGCCTCGAGCATCAGCCTCAGACGTTCTTCGCTGGCCGCGATCTCGTCCGTCTGCCGCTGGGACTGCGCCGCCGTCTCGCGGACCTGCCGCACGACCTCGGTGATCGCCACCGCGGCGACCATCAGCACGACGGCCAGCAGGACGGCGGGGGCCATGTCGCCAATCAGACCGCCCCCGACCAGGGACGGTATGAGGATCGCGATCGCGGCGAGAACGGCCGTCGCGAGCGATTCCACCCGGCTGAGCTGGAGCGCGGTCAGCAGGATCACGGTCAGGTAGAGCGGAAAGGCGAGCACGGGGCCCGCCCCGGCGGCGGCCTGGACGGCGAAGACCGCGGCGATGGCGAAAAAGGGCGTCGCTCGACGCACCAGGCTCACAGTCCACGACGGCTTTGGGGCTTTCCGTGGACGGGCGCCCGGCAACACCTCAGAAACCTCGCCCCCCCTGGCGGGATGGAAGGTGCGCAGGTGGCAAAGTGTACCTGCGGCCCTTTGCGGTTTAGCCGTCTTAAGGCCAACTGTCGGGATCCCGGCCACCTGCCGGAACATCCAGGGACCGTAGGGAGCGCGACACTTTAAGCTGAGCCCCCGGCCGTTGAAGTTGAACGCCCTGACCACGCCTCTGCAAGCCGACGGACTGAGCCGCCGCGTTTACCCGTTCCTCGGGCTCGCCATCGTCGGCCTCGTAAGCCTGCATGGCTATTCGGCGGTGATCGCCTCCCCCGTGCTCGCGGGGGCCGCCGTCGTCGGACTCATCCTCGTTCTCATACCGCTGGCGCAGATCGACTCCCCCGCCCGTAACGGCATCTTGACCGCCCTGCCCGTGGTGGTCGGGTTTGGCATGGCCCTCTATCCCGTGTGGGGGATGTCGGGGTTCGGCCTTGGCATCTCGATCGTGCTGACAGCACTCGCGAGCGCCCTGGTGCTGCTGCCCTGGGAGCGCATCCCGAGATACCTCCACGCCGTGTCGCCGATCGGCGGTCTTGCGATCGCTTTCGCGCTCGAGGTCCAGTTCGGCCTGAGCATCGTCCGCGCATTCCCGTTCGTGCTTCTTCCTCTGATCTTCCTCGCGCTCTACTACACGTCCGTCGAGTTCGCGGTCGGGGCGGCGCTCGCGGTGGCCGACCTCGTCCTGGTGACTCTGGTCAATCCAGCCGCCGGCGACCCCGCGGCAGCCTCGCTCGAGGCGCTGCTGCTGATCGCCTTCGGAATCCTGGTCCGGCGCGTCGTCATCCAGCTCGAGCAGAACCGCTCCGTCGCCGCGGACGCTGAGCTGGCCAAATCGGAGCTGCTCGCGGACCTTTCACAGCGCAACCAGGAGCTGCAGGAGCTGACGCGACTCAAATCCGAGTTCCTCGCCACGATGAGCCACGAGATCCGCACGCCGATGAATGGAGTGATAGGCATGACCGGGCTCCTGCTCGACACTGAGCTGTCGCCTGAGCAGCACGAGTACGTGGAGACGGTTCGCACCTCGGGTGACGCGCTGCTGGAGATCATCAACGACATCCTCGATTTCTCGAAGATCGAGGCTGGGCGCGTTCGCCTCGAGGCGATCGATTTCAGTCCGAAGCACGTGCTCGAAGAGGCGGTGGAGCTGTACGCGGAGGCCGCTGCGAACAAGGGCATAGAGCTCGTCCTGGATGTCGGACAGTACGTTCCGGAGAGCGCGATCGGCGACCCCGGCCGGTTGCGGCAGGTGCTCATCAACCTGATCGCCAACGCGATCAAGTTCACGGATGCGGGTGAGGTGATCGTCCGCGCGCGCCGTCACGAAAGCGGCGGCCCGGGCGTATTGATCCGCTTCGAAATCTCGGACACCGGGATCGGGCTCACCACGGAGGAGCAGGCTCGAGTCTTTTCGACGTACTCACAGGTGGACAGCTCGACGACGCGCAAGCATGGCGGGACCGGACTGGGCCTCGCGATCGCGCGCATGCTCACGCAGCTCATGGCCGGAGAGATCGGCGTCGAGAGCGAGAAGGGCGCCGGCAGCCGGTTCTGGTTCACCGCCAGGTTTCGCGAAGCCGAGGGAAAGAGACGAGCGCCGCAAGCGCCGATCAGCCTCGCCGGCACCTTCGTCGCAGTGGTCGACGACAACCGGACCAACCGCGCGATCCTCGAGCGCTACTTGAAGTCGTGGGGCCTGCGCGAGCAGAGCTTCGAGACCGGTGGCGAGGCGCTGCGCGAGATGCAGAACGCCGCGCGTGGGGACGACAGGTTCGACGTCGCCATCGTCGACATGATGATGCCGGGGATGGACGGCCGGGCCGTAGCGAACGAGATCCGGGCAGACGAACGCCTGAAAGAGCTCGTCGTGATACTTCTCACCTCCGCCGGACAGTCCGACGTGCCGGTCCCGGGCGTCGACGCGGAACTCGTGAAACCCGTGCGCCCTTCGCAGCTGTTCGACGTCCTCCACACACTCCTCGCGGAGCGGTCGCTTCGGGCTGAGCCGGCGGCCGCGGCGGTCGAGCTCGGGCCACCTAATCCGGCGCGCGGGTGGTTACGTGTCCTCGTCGTCGAGGACAACGCTGCCAACTTGAAGGTCACCGTGAGGATGGTCGAGCGCCTGGGCTACCGTGCCGACGTCGCGGCCGATGGCGCGGTGGCGGTGGGCATTTTGCAACGGGTCCAGTACGACGCGGTGCTGATGGACTGCCAGATGCCGGAGATGGACGGCTACGATGCGACGCGGCTGATCAGGGCGAATGAGAGTGGCGGACGCCACGTGCCGATCATCGCGATGACCGCGGCCGCCCTCTCAGGGGACCGCGAACGCTGCCTGGCCGCCGGAATGGACGACTACATCTCAAAGCCGGTAAAGCTGCACGTGGTCGCCGCCTTGCTAGAACGCTGGATAGCTCTACCGAAAACGGTGTAACGAAGCCACCTCGCCACCAGGTGGGGAGGTCGGCCCGGCGCGCGAAGCGCGCCCGGCCGGGTGGGGCGCAGGAGTTGGCAATCCCCGGTCAGAGACGTTTAAGCGCAAGCACCGTCACGTCATCAAAGAGATCGCGGCCCTTCGAGCCCTGCGCCAGGATGTCGACCAGGTCTTGCGCCGTCCCCGCCCGCCGCGCCTCATAAGGAAGAAGCACGTCCTTGGTCGCGAGGTCGGGTCGCAGGTCGAGCAGCCCGTCCGAGAAAACGACCAATGCGTCGCCCGGGTTCAACGTGACAGTCCCGACCGCGAACAGCGTGTCGGGAAAGATGCCGATCGGCGCGCTGCGCAATGGCAGCGTCTCCTGTCCTGTCGCGCCGCGGAGCAGGCGCGCGTGCCCGTGACCGGCGTCGACGTATCGCAGCTCGCCCGATGACGGCTCGAAAACAGCGTGGAACGCCGTCACGTAGGCATGGTTCACCTCGAGGGCCGCGGCCATCACCTCAGACGCGAGCTTGACGCCGACGTCGAGCTGCGGGATCCCGGCTGAGCCCCGGAGTGCCGCCCTCGCGGTCGCCATCATCAAGGCGGCCGGAAGTCCCTTGCCCATGACGTCGCCGAGCGTGACGATGAGCTGGCCGGTGTCCTGCCGATACCAATCGTAGAAATCCCCGCTGATCTCCTTGGCGGGGGTGAAGTGGGCGGCGAGCTCGAAGCCGTCCTCCTTCAGCGGCGACGCGGGCAGCATTCCCACCTGGAGGTCGACCGCGCGACGCATCTGGTCGGCGCGCTCCTCGAGCATCCCTTCCAGCCGCCGCAGGGTGGCGCGATGGTCCAGCTCGAGGCTGCGACGCTGCAGATTGTTGACCACGGTCAGGTAGAGCTGGGTCGCACCCACCGGCTTCACCATGTACGCGTAGGCGCCGTGCTCGAGCGCCGCCCTGCCAAGCTCAGGATCGTCGACGCCAGAGATCATCACGACCGCGGTGTCCGGCCGCCTGGCGCGAAGCTCTTCGAGGAGTCCGTAACCCGACTCGTCGGGGAGCCGCACGTCCAGGAGCGCCAGTGCGTAGTCGTTCGCCTCGAAAAGCTGCCTGGCCGCCGCCGCGCTGAGGGCGATGTCAGATTCGAAGCCGCGGCTCCTCAGGATCCGCTCCATGAGCTTCGCCAGGGCTTCCTCGTCATCGACGATCAGCAGGCGCTGCGGCGCCCTGGGCGAGTTCACGCCCAGCAAGTGTAGAGAGGCTCAACTCGAGACTGGGTGACCCATAATGAGCCCCCGTGCTGGGAGAGCGTTAAGTGAGCCTTGAGGTGCAGAGCCGGCAGGTCGACAACGGAATTACCGTGGTCGCTCCAACCGGCCGCCTCGACGTGGCCGGCGCGCCCGCATTGAAGGACGCGATCGGCGAGGCCGTGAAAAACGGCAAGCCCCGGATCGTCATCGACCTGGAGGGCGTCAGCTTCGTCGACAGCACGGGCCTCGGATCGGTCATCTCGGCGCTGAAGCAAATCCGCAGCTCAGAGGGCGACCTGCGGCTTGCCGCGCCCAACCAGCAGGTTCGCGTCGTGCTCGAGCTCACCACGCTGGACCGGGTGTTTCCTTACTTCGCCACCGTCGAGGAAGCCCTGACTGGCTTCTGACGTTGCGCAGTCATGCGGAGCCCTTTGAGTTCCATGCCACCCTCAGCCACCTCGATGAAGGATTGGAAGCGCTTCATGAATCAGTGCGGCAGCTGCGTGAATCGACCGGCCGAGGCAAGGACGACCGCAATCTCATGCACTTCGAGATCGCCCTTGCGGAGATCGGCGCCAATGTGCTCACGCACGGGCGGCCATCGGGCACCGATCCTCCGGTCGACTACCGGCTCTGGCTCGACGATGACACGGTGCACGCGTCGTTCGTGGATGGCGGCCCAGTTGTCGGAGAGGTCCTGTCACGCGCCATGCCAGACCCCTCGAGCGAAGAAGGGCGCGGACTCCCGATGGCTCGCTGGCTGCTCGACGAGCTGCTGTACAAGCGCGAAGGCGAGGTCAACAAATGGCGGCTGGTGAAACAACTTTGAGCTCGGGCGACGAGCTCTCCGACGAAGCCTGGCGAGTCCTGATCCACGATTTTCGCAACCTGCTGGCGGTGATCATCAACTACAGCGAGCTGATCGCTGACGAGACCGGCGATGCGGAGGCGGTGAAGACAGACATCGGCGAGGTCCGCTCCGCCGCCGAGCGCGCCATCGCCCTGACCGAAAAGCTCCGACGGCCGGCAACTTCCGCACCGGAGGCGAGCTAGCCGTGGACGTCGCGAACAAGGTCGGGACAGAGAAAGCGCCGACCGTCCGCGCCTCGCTGGCTCATCGTGATGTCGTCCTCGTGGTCGATGACGATGAGCAGGTGCTCCGGCTGCTCAGGCGAGTCCTCGAGCGGGCGGGTTTTGAATGTGTACCGATCGGCAACGGCCGGTCCGCTCACGGTGCCGCCGTGGAATGGCGCCCGGACATCATCCTGCTCGACCTGATGCTCGGCGACACGACGGGCGATCAGATCCTGGCCGAGATCAGGGGCGATTTCCGAACGCGTTTGATTCCCGTCGTGTTCCTGACCGTGCGCAGCTCGTTGAAGGACAAGGTCGAGCACCTGCTGGCGGGAGCCGACGACTACGTAACCAAGCCGTTCATCCCCGAAGAGCTCGTCGCACGACTTCGCGCGGTGATGAGCCGCTCCACCACCACGCGGGATCTCAACCCGCTGACCGGCATGAGTGGCAACAGCGACATCCTGCGCGAGATGGGTCTTCGCCTCGCGAGCGGCGAACGATTCGCCTGCCTCTATCCCGACATCGACGCCTTCAAGAGCTACAACGACCACTACGGATTCTTGCGGGGCGACGACGTGATCAAGACCCTGGCGACGATCGTCCTGGAGGTGCTCGAGGAGAATTATTCGCCGCGGCACTTTGCGGGACATGTCGGTGGCGACGACTTCGTGATCCTGACCGACCCCGGTCTGGCCGAGACGATCGCATCGGCGGTCACGAAGCGTTTCGACGATGCCGTGCCCGCGCTCTACGACCCACAGGACCGAGAGCGCGGCTGGATCGAGTTCGAGGAGCGGAACGGCAACACGCTGCGAGCACCCCTGGTCTCGGTGTCGATCGGGATCGTGATCGCGGAACCCGGCCGCTACACCAGCGCTGCCGCTCTGGCCTCGCGCGCGGCCGAAGTGAAGGGCGTGGCCAAGCGAATGCCGGGCTCCAAATGGGTGCTGGACCGCCGACGGCCGCCGGAGAGATTTGCATGATGTTCGATGGGTTGAGATGCGGTGACCCGGTGCTAGCATCCGTGAGGCCATGAGCGAGGTCATCACCACCTCGCCGGAAATTCCGGAACGGATCCCGGAGGCCACGCCGGTGCCGGGGTCGAACGGCGCGCCGCTTGCCCGAGCCCCGCGATTCAAGGTCACCGTCCACCGGCTCGACGGCGGACTCGAGGAAGGCGATTCGGACGAGTACGCCCTGAGCCCGCAGGGCTACCCGATCTACAACCCCGCCGACGCCGACCGCCCGCGCTGGATCCCCGGTCGCGACATCAAATACGTGGTCTTCGGCTCGGTCGAGGACCCCGCCCTGGAGGCCGACCCCGGCGACAAGAGCGTGTCACGCAAAGCGATCCTGCGCTTCCGCGACGGCGATTGGATCGCCGCCTATATCGACCCGGGGCAGGCGCCCGACAGCGAGGGTGTCGCGATCAAGATCCGCCTCGCCGAACGCCAGCGGGTGATCCCGGCACTGGCCGCAAGCCCGTCTTTGCTCGAGATGCAGTTCGTCGACATGTGGGCCGCGCCCGCCGCGACACCGCAGCCTCAGCGCCGCCGCTCCGACATCGTGGAGGCCGCGGCAAGGTCTGGGCGCGACCTCGGCAAGCTCGCGAACGACTTTCGCGACCGCCTGGCGCTGATCCGCGACGTCGGACTCACAACAGGTGACACGCTCGCCTTCTCGCGCGCGGTGCGCTCGCACCTGGATCGCTTCCTCGCCGAAGACGGGATCGAGCTCAACTCACAGGAGAAATCGGCGCTGGCCGACATCATCCTGCGCGCCGCGGTCGGTTACGGGCCCCTCGACAGCCTCCTTCACGACCGCTCCGTGAGCGAGATCATGGTCAACGGCCCGGACCAGGTGTTCATCGAGCGGCGCGGCGTCCTGACGAAAGCCGACGTGCGGTTCGAGGACGAGAACCAGCTTCTGGAGACCATCCGCCGCATGGTGGCCACCACCGGCCGACACATCGACGGCCTGAACCCGATGGTCGACGCGCGGCTCCCGGACGGCAGCCGCGTCAACGCGATCATCCGGCCCGCGGCCATCCACGGCGCCGCCCTGACGATCAGGAAGTTCAAGGATGCAGTGCTGGGCATGGAAGACCTGACGCGCGAGGGAAGCCTCAGCCCCGCCATGGCCGAGTTCCTCGAGGCCGCCGTGCTCGGCCGCATGAACATCCTGGTCTCCGGTGGCACCGGCTCGGGCAAGACGACGACGCTGAACGTGATCGCGCGTTTCATCCCGCACAACCAGCGCGTGATCACGATCGAGGACGCGGCCGAGCTGCAGATCGAACACCCCCACGTGATCGCGCTCGAGCACAGGCCGCCCAACGTCGAGGGCAAGGGCGAGCTCACCATCCGGCAGCTCCTGCGCAACAGCCTCAGGATGCGCCCGGACAGGATCCTGGTTGGTGAGGTTCGCGGCTCCGAGGCCCTGGACATGCTGCAGGCCATGAACACCGGCCACGACGGAAGCATGTCGACGATCCACTCGAACTCCGCGAGGGACGCGCTCTCCCGCCTCGAGACGATGGTGATGATGGCCTCGATCGACATCCCGTTCGAAGCCGTCCGCGCGCAGATCGCGTCCGCGGTCAACCTCATCGTCCACCAGGCCCGCATGCCCGATGGCCGCCGCAAGGTCGCCCAGATCGCCGAGGTGGTGGGCTACGACTCCAACGGCGCAATTCTCCGCGACATCTTCCTGCTCGGAATGGGCGGCGACCTTCGCCTCGAGTACAACGCCACAGGGTACGTTCCAACCTCACTCGATAAAGCCGCGTTTTACGGAGTCCAGGTCAACAAGGACCTCTTCGACCCCGTCAAATCACGCTTCGTCCCCGCCGGGTCGGACAGCATGATGCCGGTGGTCAAGGACCCGCAGATGAGCGGTCAGCGAGGCGGCGGCAGCGAGAACGTGGTGCGCCAGGTGGTCGTCGTCCCGTTCAGCTCCGACCGCCCAGGAGCGCAGCAGCAGCAACATACGGTGGAGTCCACACCCTCGACCCCGGCCTCGACGATGGCTTCGACGCCCGAGATGCAGGAGGAGATGCGCAAGCTGATCGACGCCGCGCGCTCGGCGGTCGCCGACCTACAGGCCGCGGCGCCCTCGTCCAGCGCCCAGGCACAGTCCCCTGCACCGGTGGTGCCGATCGCCTCGAGCGAGCAGCCCCCGGCGGCGCCTCAGACACATCTGCCCCCCGCGGCCCCCGCTTTCACGCCACAAGTCGTCCACCCGCAGGAGGCGTCCGAGACGGCGAGAGACGCACCCAATCAAGCTGGGTCGCACGCCGCGGCCAGCCAGGCGTTGCAGGCGGCAACCGCGATGGCGCGCGCCACCACCGCGCTGGGCAATCTCGCCGCCGCGAACAGCGGCTACGTAGGCATGTTGCCCACGGTTCGAGGCACCGACGGCGTCGGACCGGCCGGCGCGACCCGCCGTATCGGTGCGGTGATCGAAAGCCTGATCACCCGCCGGAACCTCAACCTACGCCTCGCCCCCACCATCACGCAGGCCTTCGAAGGCGCGGAGGTGAAGGGCAGCGACTACGCCTCGGAGAACAAGATCAGCAAGGAATCGGCAGGGCGCGAGCTCCGGCAGGCGGTCGCAGCGGGCATTCTGCAGACTGTCCGCTACCCGCAGGGCGAGGCAGGATTCAAAGCCTCGCAAGACCTGTTGCGAGCGGTCGCCGAGGGCCTCGGGCAGCCGATCAACGCGTCGACTCCGCTGACGCCGGAAACGATCATCGGCAGCCTGGCCGTCGGGCAGACCGAGGGCACGGTGACCATCATGTTCACCGACGTCGAGGGCTCGACCCGCCTGCTGTCCACTCGTGGCTTCACCGAGTCGCACGAGATCATGCGGGCGTACGAGACGATCATCGACGATAAGGTGGCGGAACACGCCGGCCGCAGGATCAAAGGCCTCGGCGACGGCTTCATGATCAGCTTCGGGTCCGTCCGCCACGGGGTCGAATGCGCGCTCGACATCCAGAGGTCGATCGCCGAGTACAGCAAGCAGAACCCGGAGCGCAAGGTCAGGGTCCGCATCGGCCTGAACACCGGCGAGGTCGTGGAAGAGGCCGGCGACATCTTCGGCGCCGCGGTCAACGTCGCCGCGCGCGTGGCGAGCAAGGCGCGCGGCGGCGAGATCCTCGTCTCGGACGTCGTCCGGCAGCTCGTCGGCCCCGTCTCGGAGATGACGTTCGATTATCGCGGCCGCTACAAGCTCAAGGGATTCCCGGATCGGTGGCGACTCCACCAGGTCACGCCGGGCGAGGTGAAGGAGGCGCCCCGAGCCCTGCCCAGCGGCGATGGCTTTGTCGGCCGCGAGCAGGAGCGCTTCGACATCCGGATGCTGCTGGACCGGGCTATGACCGGCTCCGGCGGCATGCTCTTCATCACCGGCGCGCCAGGCATCGGAGCGTCGCGGCTGGCCTCGGAAGTGGCCGTTGAGGCCGCGAGCAAGGGCTGGCTCGTCCTGAGCGGTCGCTGCATGGAGGAGAACCACGGCGCTCCGTACGCGCCCTTCCGCGAGGTGCTCGCCACCGCGGTCGCGGGTGGGACGTCGAAGTCGCTGCAGGAAGCGGCTGGAACCAACGGTCCGCTGCTGTCGCAGCTCGTCCCCAGCTTGCGCCAGAAGGTGCGCGGCATGCCTGCCCACAGCGAGGTGAACGCCGACAAGGTCCGCGAGCAGCTCTTCCGGGCCATCTTCGACTTCCTCAGCGACGTGCAGGCGAAGCGCCCTCTGCTGCTGGTCCTTGACGACCTCCAATGGGCGGACGAGGCAACCGTGCTGCTGCTCCGCGACCTCGCGGAGCGAGTCGGTGGCAGCCACATGGTCGTGATCGGCACCTACTGGGACTCCGAGCTCGACTCGGCGCGCCCTTTCAGCTCCGTGCTGTCGCGCCTGCTGCGCCGGCGTCGCGCTCAGCGCATCACGCTTGGCCCTCTTTCGGATCGCGACGTCGAGCGGATCGTGGCGGGGCTCGCGGAAACCCTGCTCACGCCGGTGCAGCTGATGGGCATCCAGGCGGCCACCGACGGCAACCCGCTTTTCGTCGAGCAATCGACCCTTTACATGGCCGAGTCCGAGTCCATGCTCGGAGGTGGCGCGCGTGTGCAGGCCAGCTTCACAGAAGAGGACCTCGAGCTCGCACAGAGCGTGCGCGGCCTCATCGGTCGCCGGCTCGAGCGGCTGAGCGAGCCTGCGCAAAGAATGCTCGTAGCGGCCGCCGTGGTCGGGCGCGACTTCGACCTCGCGCTGCTCGAAGCGTTCGGCGAGCTTTCGGGCCACGAGCTCCGCGACGCGCTCGAGGAGGCGACACGCGGCCGCTTCCTGATCGCCGCGGGACCCGACAGGTACCGGTTCGCGCACGACCTTGTCCGCAAGAGGGTGGTTGAAGTGCTGCCGCTGCCGCGCCTGCAGGCCTATCACCTCGCGGTCGCAGACACCCTCGAACGGGTCTACGGAAAGAGCGCGCCCGAGCGGGCGAGCGAGATCGGACATCACCTTTATCAGGCGGGCACCGCCGCCGATCCCCTTCGAACCGCCACTTTCCTGAGCCTCGCGGCCAGGAACGCGCTGGCAGTCGGCGCGTTCGAGGAAGTCCAGCGCCTGCTCGAAACAGCCCTCGTCCTGCTTCCGGCGGACAGCCGGCGCGAGCGGGCCGAAGCCCTCGCCATGCGAGGGCAGGCCTGCTGGGGTCTCGGGCGGATCGAGGACGCGAAGGCCGCCTGGAAAGGTGCCGCCCAGCGCTACGACGAACTAGGAGACACTAAGGCAGCAGCCGGCGTGCATGCACGGCTGGCGCACCTCGAGTCCCACGGCCGGGACGCGACGCCCGCGCCGGCACCCGCCGATGCACCCGCCGTCGAGGCGTAGTCAGGCCCCGACGAGCGTCTACGAGGTCAGCCTCGTGGCTGGTGGGGCCGGCTGAAAGTTTGCGCTGCCGATGATGGTCGGCAGCTGGCCGGTGAAGGAGATCGTGTCCGCCAGCAGTCCGCCAGTCGCCTCGGTCCTGAACGTGGCCGCCTTCTGCACGGTGAGGGCTGCCGCAGGTGTGTAAATCAGCCCGACCCACGCGGAGTCGGCCTCGGCGCCCATGAGGTTGCTGCAGGTGTTGGCCGGCGGATACGACTGGCCCGGCTCATAAACCATGATCCAGTCGTACTGGTAGCCGCTGAAAAGGAAGTTATCGGCGAGGGTCGTGGCATTCAGGCAGCCGCCGCTTGGGATATAGAACTCGACGGCGCCCGGAGTGACTGCGCCGGGGCACGTCGTCGCGGCACCACCGATGGTGTCGCACTGGTTCTCGTTCGCCCGGTCGCCTCCGGGCGGAGCAGCCCGGTCGGGGTTCTGGTTCGGCAGGTTGACCCGCAGCGGTGGCGTCTCGCTTGCCGGCGGATAGGCGCCGGAAACGGGCAGCGAGACGAACGGGTTGGGGGCGAACGGGAAGGGGGCCTGCGGCAGAATCGTCGAATCGAATATGGCCGACTCGTGTCCCAGGCTGCAGGTGAACCCGCCGAACGCGGGGCAGCCGGCGGTGCTGTCGTTCTCCACCGTCCCGACGACCGGGATGTTGCCGGCGTAGCCGAACGGCCCTGAGCACGCCGGGTTCGGCGGTGGCTCGGCGTAGACGTTGTACGAGGTGGCGCCGGGCACGTTGCTGATCTGAATCTGAATCGCCTGCCCGCCGTTGACCTGCACCGTCCGGCACATCGACGGCGCGCTTTCACGCTTGTAGTTGGTGCCCGAGTAGGTGTCAGTTCGAGCCGCGGTTACCTCGATCGCCCACGTGCCTGCCTTGACCGCATTTGAGTTGCTCACTGTGCTGACCTGGAAGGCCCCCGCACACTTGGCTCCGCCGGTGTTCCACATCTGATTGGCAAGGACCGTGTTGCTGGCCGTCGCCGGCTCGTCCGGCGGCTTCAGGTCGTTGCTGACGAAACCACCCGAGTTGGTGTAGCCGTTCTGCCACTTGTAGACGCCGGCGCTGAGGAAGTAACAGACGTTGCTGCTGAAGTTGGGGTCGGCCGCATAGGTGCCCGGGGACATCACCACGGTGGGGCCCGGCCCGCCCTGTGGGCCACCCGGGACTGCGGGGGGTGGGTACGCCGGGTCGCTCACCGGTCGCCCCGAATAGGTCGAGCCGGCCACGTCGGGAAGGGTGCAGGGTGTAGCTGCGCCGCTTGGGTAGCACGTGTTGGCGACCGCCCCAGGGACCGGTGCCTGGCAGCGATCGTAGATGTCGCCGGCGACCTGGATGTTCGCTCCGCCGGTGATCGAGATCGTTCCATTGGACACAAGGTCGCCGACCACGCCCAAGGTGCCGCCTCCTTGGACCGACACAGCGCTGCCCGGAGCGCCTCCGCACCCTCCCTGGTCGAGTGCAGTGATCGTCGGGGCGAACAGGAGGTTGTTAACGTTGGAGCTCGCCGCGGATCCGACTCTTGGCGTCGCTCCGTTGGTCAGGATGCGCGCCAACTGCAGCTGGAGCGCCCTGGAGGCGCTGATCGTGAACTGTGTGCCGGCCGGCCCGAGCCCAGCCACCACCTGCGTCAGGACCGTACCGTCGGTGTAGTTGCATGTGATGGTGCGCGGCGGTGCTCCGTATGGGGCGCAAGAAGAAGGGCCTGTGTACAGGCGGATGTTGGAGTCGAAGATGGTGGTCGCCGCCTGCTCCGCCTGGATGTAGCTGCCGGTCTGCTGCAGGTTGTCGCCGGCGGCGAGGGCCGCCGCGTCGACCGCGGCCTGCAGGTCGCGGCGGAGCGCATAAGCCCGCGCGCCGTCGATGGCGAGAGCGGCCATCCCGACCAGGACGGCCAGCATGATGGCGATCAGCACGATCGCCTGACCGCGCTGAGAGCGCGGGGGAGGCCTTCTCATCAGTACTCGGTCCTGAAGATCGCTGCCGCGGTGATGACGATGTGGTTCGCCGTCGCCTGGGCGATCACCGGAGTGATCAGGACCAGGTTGAATCGAATCGTCACCTGGAGCCGCGTGTTCCCGCTAGCGGGGTTGACCGCGCTGCATGATCCGGCCGCAATGGCCGGGTACTCCCCACCGGGCGCGTTGGGAGGTGGCGTCGCTTCGACGGTCCCCGGAGGGGTCGGCTCCGTGACGTACAGCCATGCCGCGTTGGCAGGCGGCGTGGCCGGAGTCACGGGCCCCTGGGGACACGGTTCAGTCACCGGGGTGCCGATGAGCTGGGTGGTCACCGTGGCAAGGACGTCGGCATTGGTGGGCAGCGGGCTGGAAGCTCGCACGGCGACGCGCGCACCCTCGCGCGCGGCGTGGGTGATGGTGTCGTAGTAGAAGACAGCCCGCCCGATGTCGACGATGCCGAAGAGGAGGAGCAGAAGCACAGGCGAGATCAGCGCGAACTCGATCAGCGCCTGCGATTTTTGAGAGCGCAGGTGAGGACGTAAGTCCTCCCCCGCGGTACCCCCTCCTGCGTGCCGCGACGCCCGCAGGTGTCTAGCAATGGAAGGCCGGGTGACGGCCGGGATAAACCCGGCCTGGACACATTGCTCGCCCTGTTGAGAGCGCGGGGGAGGACGTAAGTCCTCCCCCGCGGTACCCCCTCCTGCGTGCCGCGACGCCCGCAGGTGTCTTGTAATGGAAGGCCGGGTGACGGCCGGGATAAACCCGGCCTGGACACATTGCTCGCCCTGTTGAGAGCGCGGGTGAGGACGTAAGTCCTCCCCCGCGGTACCCCCTCCTGCGTGCCGCGACGCCCGCAGGTGCCTTGTAATGGAAGGCCGGGTGACGGCCGGGATAAACCCGGCCTGGACACATTGCTCGTCCTGTTTCATTGGCTAGCCCTGGACGGTCATGTGTTGGTTGGCCGCGAGATGGAAGGTCCCGAACTGCGCGCCGATGATCGGCGTGAGTGGCGAATACGAATAGAGCACGATCACATTGACATCCTGCTGGCTCTCGTTTGCCCCCGGCGTCGACGGGAAGTCAGTTCCGGGCGTGTTGTTGTAGCAGATGTAGAGCCAGGTCTGATTCGGCCCCGGCGGATAGGCGGAGTTCGCGTACGGTGGGTTGTGGTAGGCGTTGCCGTCCGTCGGCGCCGGGCACGTCGTGCTCGAATTCTTCAGCGTTGACGCGGGCAGCGAGATCGTCGCAAGCTCGGCGTCAACCGTCGTTTTGATCTCGTTGTCGTCGAGCCAGGGATTGGATTGGTGCGACGCATCGAACCAGATCCCGTGACGCGCACCTTCGCGGGCCGCGTTCGACAGTGTCTCGGTGACATAGATCGCCCGCCCGATGTCAACCAGGCCGCCCACGAGCAGAAGCAGCACCACGGATGACAGCGCAAACTCGACCATCGACTGGCCCCGCTGACTCATCGATCGGCTCAACAAGGGCCCATTAGTGGGGCGCGGCACCGGACTATCTTGCCTATGATGGGTCGGCTGTGCGCCCCCTTATGAGCAGTCTTAGGTTCACAAGACCGTTCACAATCCTCGGAATCGTTCTCGCACTGATTGTGATCGCAGCCTTCGTTCTCGTAGCTCTCAACGCTCAGAACTCAGCTGCGAGTCCCTCGATGAACGTGGTCGTGGCAACCAGGGATCTCCAGCCCCGGGTTGCGATCGACCCGGCAGCCCTCGAGGTGAGGAGCATCCCGGTGCCAGGCACCTATCCCAAGGTTTACTTCACGCGGCTGCAGGATGTTCAAGGCCTGGTTCCATTGGTGACAATTCCGATGGGCCAGGCGATCACCGCCAGTGACGTGGCCAAACCCAGCCAGGCTCTGGGCTCACAGGCGGAATTCCTACCGATCCCGTCGGGCTACGTAGCGGTAACCATCCCCACCAGCGAGGAGCAGGGCGTCGCCGACTACATTCAACCGGAGGATTACATCGCGGTTATCGCGACGGTGAGCAGCGCCGGCAAGGTGGCGTCCAAGACGATCTTCACCAACCTCCACGTGATCCGGGTCGGGACGCCGGTAAGCGCGGGGTCCAATGCATCGAGCTCGAGCAGCCTTACGGTCGTCGTCACCCAGTGCCAGGCCGAGGTGATCACCTGGTTTCTGAACTACGCGTCATTGAAATACACGCTCGAGTCCTACAAGGACTACCTCTCCGGCCAGCAGCCACCCGATCCAAAATGCCCAACTGTCGGCGACGCGGCGAACGGCAAAGGCGTGACGTTGGCGGTCATCCAGGCCGCCTACCCGTCTCTCTTCTAGGGCGTTCCGTGAACCTGCCGCCTGCGGTCATCGTCGCCGTTCCGATGGCGGCTGCGATCGCCGTCTTCTTCTGGAGCCTTGACCGGATCCGCAAGGAACGCGTCGCGGAGCCCCCGGTGGAAGCCCCTCCAAGGGCCACCCCTCGTGAGCTCGTCGAGAGGCTTCTGCGGCCGGCCGCCGACAACCTCAGCCACCGCCGGAGCGCCGGCGGCAAGCCGACGCTGACGGAGGACCTGGGCCGCGCCGGCCTGAACATCACTCCGGCGGAGTACCTGCTCATCCGGATCGGTGCGGTGGCGCTGGGAGCCCTGGTCGGACTCTTCCGCTTCGGCATCTCATTTGGACCGGTCGTCCTGGGCCTGGTGGGCTTCATCGCTCCGCCGCTGGTGCTGGGTTATCTGCAGCGGCGCCGGCAGACCATGTTCAACGAGCAGCTGACCGGCATGCTGCAGCTGCTCTCGAACTCACTCAAGACCGGTTACGCGATCGACCGCGCGCTGGAGACGGTAGCGGCGAAATCCCAGCCGCCCGTCTCGACCGAGTTCGAACGCGTGGCCACCGAGATCACGCTCGGCACGTCGATCGAAGAGGCGCTGAGCGCGCTGCTGCTTCGCATCAACAGCCCGGACCTGGAGTTCATCGTGACCGCGATCCTCTTGCACATTCGGGTCGGCGGCAACCTGGCCGAGGTCCTCGACACGATTTCCGACACGCTTCGCGACCGCTTGCAAACGAAGCGCGACATGAGCGTGCTCACAGCGCAATCGCGCGCGTCCGCCACGATCATCACGGGGCTGCCCATCCTCCTCGCGCTTGGTCTGTATGTATTCGTGCCGGGCTACTTTGCGCCCATGACAACCACGTTTATCGGCTACGTGCTCCTTGGTATCGCGGCGGTTCTGATCGTGATCGGCAACGTGCTGATCCAGCGCATGACCACTCTGGACGCCTAGAGTGTCCCGCCCCCAAAGCTCGAGACACTCTCAATGTTCTTGATCGCCGTTTCCGCCGGAGTCATCTGTGCAGTCGTCGTGGTCGCGTACTTCGTCGCCCTCGACCAGTACCGGACGACCGTGCCCGCCGCGGACGCCGGCTTAGGGCCCCAGGCCGCGAAGCCCACGCTGGTGAAGCGGTTCGAAGCGTTCGCCCGTCCATTCGTCTCGCGGCTGCCCAACGAAGCCACCATCCACCTCCGCCAGAAGCTGAGCCGAGCCGGCGACCCAGGGGGGCTGACGCCGTCCGGGTTCCAGGCGGTGCGATACGGCTTGGCGGCTCTATTGGCAATAGTCGGGCTGGGCCTGGGTGTCCTGATAGGCCTCCCTTTGCCGCTCATACTCGTTGCACCCGTCGCCGGCATCGCGTTTGCGGTCGCCGGCTACTTTCTGCCATTGCTTTGGCTCGAGCAGCGAATCTCAGGACGCCGGCGCCAGATCCAACGCTCCCTGGCGGAAGCAACCGACCTGCTCACCCTCGTGGTCGAGTCCGGCATGAGCCTGGACGACGGGATGTTGAGCATCACCGAGCGCTTCCACAACGCACTGGGAGACGAGATCGGCAAAGTGCTGCGCGAGATCCGCCTGGGAAGGCCGCGCATGGGTGCGCTCGAGAGCATGGCCGAAAGCACCGGGGTCCCAGACCTGCACCACCTCGTCGAATCCATCGTTCAGTCAGACCAGATGGGAGTCCCGATCGCGCGACTCCTGCGGGTCCAGGCGATGGAGATGCGCCGGCGGCAGCGCCAAACCGCGCAGGAGCGGGCGGCGCAGGCTTCTTCCCGGATGGTGTTTCCGATGGTCGGCTGCATCTTCCCGGTGCTCTGGATCGTCCTGCTCGGGCCCGCGATCATCCAGATCCTGAAGTCGCTTCACTGACCCGGCTGGGGTCAGATGATCTGCGCGTACCTGTCGAAGATTTCGCGAAGGTCTGCCGGAGGCTCGACCCGGTGCCGCTTCATGACCTCGAACAGGCTGAGGATGTGGCGAACGCCGGCCAGCGTCACCCCCTTTTCCCGGGTCAGGTTCTGTATCACCTGAACCTTGCTGATATCGCGCTGCGAGTAGCGGCGCCTGTTCGTCGGGGTGCGATGGGGCTCGAGGAGGTTGGCGTCCTCGTACAGCATCAGGGTCCGGGGGTGTGTCTCCAGGATCTCGGCGGCCACGCTGATGGTGTAGAGCGGCTTGTCGAGGTCGCCGAAGGACGGGTGGGGGCCGCGGGAGCTGCCCCGGCTGGTCGCCATGCGCCACCATCCTATGGGCAAATCGCGGGTGGGGTGCGGCATTAAGAAATCGGAGCGACCAGGCCCCCGGCATCGTGCGTTAGAAGGGACAGCCAGGCGTATAGGATTCGGTGGCGCCGGCGCCGGCGCGTTAATTCAGGCGGCAAACGTAAATTCAATAAAGGGTGTGCAAGAAGATGGGCAAGGTAGCTGGTCAACGGGTCACGTTCGGCGCGTCGGCCCGGATTACGGCGATCGCCGCCTCGGTAGCGGCGGCGGCGGCTCTACTGCTCCCGAGCACCGCCCTCGCGGCGATGGAGATCGGCTCCGCCCAGGGCGACCCTAGTATTATCTGCGACCCTAGCGTTGCCGGCTTCGACTCTGTACAGATCGCCTCCAGTGCCGACAGCTATGTCGTTCCCACAGGCGGCACGTTGATCACATCGTGGACGGTCGCGGCCCTAGCTGACACCGGGCCTGTCGGCCTGGAGGTCTGGCGGCCGACCGCCGACCCGCTGACCTTCACCCTGGTCGGCAGCACCAAGCCGACGACCTTGAAGGCCAACTTCACGAATACCTTCACGGTGACGCCGGCCATCGGTGTGCAGGCCGGCGATCTCATCGGCCTGAGGGTGGACGGCTTCGTTGAGTGCCAGCTGACGAGTGCCGCCGGCGTGATTGGATTCAAATACGGACCGGCTCCGACTGGGGGCGATGTGACGCTGGATGGCGTGTTCGGTGGTTTTCAGCTCAACATCGCGGCTAGCGTCGACGTCACAATCAACCCTCCTCCGCCTCCACCGACCCCGACGACAGCCGACCAGTGCAAGCACGGCGGCTGGCAGGGCCTGACCGACACCAATGGGACGCTGTTTAAGAACCAGGGCGACTGCGTGAGCTTCGTCGCCACCCACGGCACGAACTTGGCCGGGTAAGTCTCCTAGACGGCTTTGCGCCGGCGGCGGG
>Ga0208849_1000775_pt1 | contig 26574 bp, 11 predicted proteins | sample NGESurdeep072012_10_FD_184470 | JGI IMG/M metagenome (GOLD analysis project Ga0208849, IMG submission 184470) | Arctic peat soil microbial communities from Barrow, Alaska - NGEE Surface sample 53-3 deep-072012 (SPAdes) | ecosystem: Environmental > Terrestrial > Soil > Wetlands > Peat ... | reverse complement strand
AGCAGCAGGACACGAAAAGTGTCCAGTATGCCGACAAGCGCCGACAGCGCCACTCCGGGCAGCCACTCCAGCGTGTAAGGCAGCCCATAGCGCAGCAGGCGCAGAAATCTGCTCATACGACTCGGCCTACCCAGCGCGGTCTGCGCTTGATTCCCTGCTGATAATGGATGCGGAAGTCCATCCCCGTATTGTATCCGCGCTGGAGGCACTGCGCCTCACCCGCGCAGACCTGCGGTCAAGCACCTTGTATCTCGTCAGTTACGCTAGCGTTGCCCGGTGTAAATCAATACGCTTTCAGCCCCACAATGGCCTTCAAAATATTCTCCGGCTGCGGCAGAATCGCATCTTCCAGCTTCGGCTGGTAGGCCACAAAAGTATCCATCGCGCCGATGCGCCGCACAGGCGCGTCGAGATCGTCGAAAAGCTCATCGGCAATGCGGGCGGCAATCTCCGCGCCGTAGCCCCAGCTCAGCATGTCTTCGTGCGCCACAATCACTCGATTGGTCTTGCGCACTGACTCCGCGATCGCTTCCCAATCGTACGGATTGAGCGTGCGCAGATCGATGATCTCGGTTTCAATCCGATGCTCGCGCTGCGCCCGCTGCGCCGCCTGCATCGCGCGCGGAACCAGCGCGCCATAGGTAACGAATGTCAGGTCTTTTCCGGGACGAACGATCTTCGCTTTCCCAAAGGGAATTGCGAAATCCGGACCCGGATACGCGGCGCGTCCGTAAGTCTCCCGGTAAAGCCGCTTGTGTTCGAGGAACAGCACCGGGTCGTCGCAGCGAATAGCCGTGCGCAGCAGGCCATTGGCATCAAGCGCGTTCGACGGGAAGACTACGCGCAGCCCCGGTGTGTGCGTGAACATGCTTTCGCCGGATTGCGAATGATAGATTGAGCCGCCAGTGAGGTATCCGCCGATAGGCACGCGAATGACTACGGGTGCCTCCCAAACGCCGTTCGACCGCCATCGCATCACCGACAATTCGTTGCGAATCTGATGCATAGCTGGCCAAATGTAATCAAAAAATTGAATTTCCACCACCGGCTTCATTCCGCGCAACGCATAGCCAATCGCGCGGCCAACAATGTTCGCCTCGGCCAGCGGCGAGTTGAATACCCGCTCCGATCCGAACTCGGTTTGCAGACCCGCGGTAAGCTTGAAGACTCCGCCCTTGCCTTTCACTTCAGAGAGCGCTTTGACGCGGCTGGCGTCGGCCACATCCTCACCGTAGACGACGATGCGCGGATCGCGCCGCATCTCGTCGCGCAGGCAATTGTTAATCAATTCGGCCATGGTGCGCGCGCCAGCTGCCTTTGGGGCGTCTTCCGCAGCCGCGCCATTCGTCGCCGCGCCACCCGTCTTTGCCGCGACCGGCAGCTGCTCCGTAGCAAAAGTTGCGTTTGTGGGATCGAGATCCTCGGAGTAAACGTGCTTGGTGATTCCCTCCACCGCCGGCAACGGCGCTTCCAGCGCACGCTCCGCTGCTTCCGCTGCCTCGCGTTCCAGTCGCCGTTCAATTTCGTCAATCTCCGCAACCGTCAGTATTCCTTCACCGACCAGCCGCGCTCGCATGCGCGCGATGGGATCGCATAGCATGTCCGCTTCCCGCTCGGCAGCGGTGCGGTAGTTCTTGTCGTCATCTGAAAGCGAATGCGAGTAAAGCCGCACGCAATGTCCGTGAACCAGCGCCGGCCCGCGGCCCGCGCGGCAGTGTGCCGCCGCCCGCTGAAAAGCGCGCAGGCAGATTACGGGATCGTTGCCGTCCACCTCGGCAAAGTGGAAGTTGGGAAAGTTGGCCACCAGCCGGGAGATGTTTCCGCCCGGCGTGTTCACCTCGACGGGGACGCTGATCGCGTATCCGTTGTCCTCCACGCAGAAGATCACCGGCAGTTTCTGATTCGACGCGGTGTTGATCGCCTCCCAGAACTCTCCCTGCGACGTCGCGCCTTCGCCTACGCAGGCCAGCGAAACTTCATCACCATGGAATTCCACGTCGTGAAAAGCGCGATAATCTCCTTCCGCCTTGGCCGCAATCTCCGGATGCTTGCTGAAGGCTCGTCCCGCCTCAGCGCAGCCAACAGCGTGCAGCAACTGCGTCGTCGTAGACGATGAAGTGCTGACGATATGCAGCGTGCGGCTGCTCCAATGGGTCGGCATCTGCCGCCCGCCGCTGGCCGGGTCGGTAGCAGCGCCCGTCGCCTGCAGCATCATGTCGAACGGTGTCACGCCCAGCGCCAGGCACAAAGCCCGATCGCGATAGTACGGGAAGAACCAATCGTATCCCGGACGCAAGGCAAGAGCAGCGCCCACTTGCAGCGCCTCGTGGCCCGCGGCTGAAATCTGGAAGTAGATCTTTTGTTGGCGCTTGAGGAGGATTTCGCGATCGTCCACCGCACGGGAGAGAAACATCAGCCGGTAGATCTCAACCATCTGTTGCGCGGTCAGCTCGTCCGAGGCCGGAAACGTTCCGGGCACACGAGCCATGGAAATTGCCGCTTCCATTCCGGTCGACCCCCAATACAAAACCTGAGCCAGTCTCTCCCGGCGTCACTCCCGCCCAGCTTGCGCGATCAACGGAACTCAGCGGCTCCGCAAATAGCCTGTCCAGGTGAAGTGGCCCCGGTCTCCCCGGAAGAATCTTCCCCGGGAAACAACCTCACCAGATTGTAGCAATTTGCAATGCCCCGGTGTGAGTCCTGGTGGGAGTCCTGACGAACGCCCTAATTCGTGCCCCGCTGCGTGCCCCGGCCTTACCATCCAAACCATTGCGGCATATGCACTGGATCGCAGCTTAGTGGGTCGGAAATGGAATGGGGGCATCTGGGGTCGGCCCCATCTGTCCCACTCCATCGGCCATCTTCTCTTTGACGTTGCGCGCCAGTTTCTCAATTTGGGCCATCTTATGCAGCTGGTCCCATGTCAATGATCCGGTGTTGTTCGCCGCGATCTCGTCGTTCAACTCCATGGTCAGTTTAAGCAGCTTGTTGGTGTCGGAGATCAGCTCCTTTTGGCGCTCCCGGTTCAGCGCAGTCAAGCGCCGCTCCATCATGGTGGGGTCATAGTTGCCAGATGCAGCTGGGTCCGTCGGCATCGGAGCAGGGCGCTTGATAATGTCCGGAGGACCCGACTGGGAACGCACAGCCAGACTGGGGCAAATGACAAACCCCATCGCCAGGCCCAAACCCCAGAAGATAGATGGTGTCCACCCGCTCAATCGGCCGCTCTTCATCGCCTTTATCCCTTCACGCATTGTGCGCCCCTCGAAATAAGCCGCATGGCATTCCTCAGCTTTTCCCATTCGCAATTCTTAGCTTGTGGGCGTACTGCTCAATCTCGCTGGCTTTCAGGACCACCGTCACCGAAAGAGTGTCCGCGCTCGATTTATCGACGGCTTTTTTCAGCTCGGTCGCCATCTGCAGCAGGTCCGCACACTGATTGGCGATCTCCTGCTTTTGCGCATCCGCGGCCGTGGGCCCAGTTTGCTGCGTTGCTTGCTGCGCTGTTTGTTGCTTGTCCGGCTGTCCGGCCGCAACCGAGTTCGTCGCCTGGGTCCTCGCAGACGCCGCAGCCCCGGGCGGATTGATTGCGGGAAGAGGAAACGCCTCTTGCGCCTGAGTCTTGATCAATCCCGCGCCCATTGCAACAACCAGCGCGGAAATGCATCCAAGAGCGAAGAGCCACAGTCCCCGGCTCTGTGCCTGGCCGGCGTCGCGCTTCACGCTTCTGGGGCTAACTCCATTCATCGACCTCACCATTTCGGCTTGAATCGTAACTCAACGATGCTGCAGAGATTGTCTCAGGAATGTAAATTGCAATTCCGGCCAATCCTGCGCACAGTTTAGTCTAGAAAGTGGAGTTTTGGCATGTCTCTTTTTTCGTCGGCAGCGCAATTCGCATTTATAACGCGCTGGGGCTGGTTCCAGGAGGGTCGCTTCCTCGGCCGCGTCCTCGACGAGTGGATCTCCGACAGCCAGGAATTCATCCGCACCAGGCTGCCTCGCCTGGTTGTAATCGCAATCATCGCCTTTGTGCTCAGCAGATTACTGCGCCTCGCCACCTCCCGCATGATCCACGTCTCCGAAAAGAGCGGCGCCGGCCTGGTACGCCGTGCTGAAGTCAGAACCATGGCCGGAATCATCCGTGCCACTGGCCTCGCCATCATCGCCGTCATCGCCTTCCTGCAGGCGCTTGACTCCATGGGTTTCAATCTCGCTCCGCTGCTGGCCTCAGCCGGGGTCGCTGGCATCGCCATTGGGTTGGCCGCGCAAAACATCGTCAAGGACGTGTTCAACGGAATGCTGTTTCTGCTCGAGGACCAGTTCAACGTCGGCAACACCGTCCGCCTCGCCGGGCTTACCGGCGTGGTTGAATCCATGACCCTGCGCAAGACTGTGGTCCGCGACGGCGACGGCACTCTCTATGTAATTCCCAATTCACAGATCACTACCGTGGCCAACCTAAGCGCCGAATTCTCCGTGGCCACAGTAAACGTCAGCGTAGACTTCTCCGCCAATCCCGACGAAGTGACGACGCTCCTCAAACAAATCGCGATGGACGTCCGCAACAGCGAAGAATTCAAAAACGTCTTCCTTCAAGACCCGCAGGTTCTGGGCGTTGACTCGGTAAAGGGCTCGCAAATGATCTTCCCGGTGGTGTTCAAGACCCTTCCCAACCAGCAATACGGCCCCGTGCGCGAATTCCACCGGGGCGTCCGCCTCGCCCTGGAAGAAAAACACATGCTCCCCGGCGATCCGAATCGCGTGTTCAATTCGGCGGGAGCGTCGGCACTGGCCGGCCCCCGTCCCGAAGAAAAAGAGCCGCCGAAGCAGGACCCAACGACAATCAAGCAACCTGACGCGAATTTGTTCGGCAACGAATAGCCAGCATTTCGGCTCTACGACACTGGCGTCAGCGCCTGCAAGAGAGCCTCGGCGTCGCTGACCGGCGGCAAACAAGTTCGCCCGAGGCAAACCAATGCCCATGCCGATGATCTAGGTGGATTCGGCATTTGCAACAACGTCTCCGCCAACATTTCAGGCATTTCGGCCGGGACCAACTTGGAAGGCTCAATCCGAATCACCGTTTTGTTCACGGCGAAGCGCGCCACGGCCGTCGCTTCCAGCCGATCTGCTTCCGGCCCTGAACCCACAATCACAATCTGCATCGGATCGAGCAACAACCGCTCGGCCGCCAGCCCGTAGCTCCCCGCATAAAGACCAAAATGCTCCACAATCCCCGCAAAATTAGCTAGCGCCCCTTCCGCAATCTTGCGGTACTCCTCGCGCCCGCTCAATGCCTCAAGGCGAAGCAGCGCCGTAGCCGCAATCGGATTCCCGGCCGGCGTTGGCGAATCCTGCAGCGGCTTGCGCCGCGCCGTCAAAGCGCCCAGCGGGATCTCCGCCGGCTCATCGTTCAGCGGCCCGGATGTATCGAAGAACCCTCCCGCGGACGCGTCATGAAATTGATCGATCATCGCGTCAGCCAGTTTGATCGCCGCGTTGTAGAACTTCATCTCGCCGCTCGCCAGCCAAGCATCGACGCAGGCATTCACCGTGAACGCATAATCGTCCAGCGTGCCCGGTGCGCCCTCCCGCGGCCGCAGCCCGTCAGGATAAGCAATCACATGTTTCAGCGTCGCCGTTCCGCCCCAGGCCTCGTCAAGCAGCCGGTTCAGCGTCAGCAGCGCGAACTCCCGCGCCTTCTCATCTCGCAGCACAGTAGCCGCTTCCAGATAAGCTGTCACCGCCATCGCGTTCCAGCTTGTGTAGAGCGTGCGGTCTACGAAAGGCACAGTCCGCTGCGCGCGCGCGGCCAGCAGTCTTGCCCGGCTTGAGTCGCGTAATTTGCGCAAGCCGTCTTCGCTCACGCCCTTTTGCGCGGCCATCTCGGCCAGCGTCTGATTCACATGCAGCACATTTTTCGCCGGATTGTGGTGCATGTCGCCCAGTTCGCCAATATCCCAATACTTCGCGGCAAAATCGAGCTCTTCCCCGCTGAGAACCCCGCGAGCCTCTTCGAGCGTCCACGTAAAGTAATCGCCATCGTCGTCCAGGCCCACATCCGCATCCTGCGAACCATAAAATCCGCCGCGCTCACGGTCGGTCATCGTCGCGTCCAGCCACGCCACAATCTCCCGCGCGATGACCAGAAAATCTTCGCGAACAAAACTCTGATAGCCGTGCACATAATTCCGCAGTAGCTCGGTATTGTCGTAAATCATCTTTTCGAAGTGCGGCACTCCCCAGTGTTCGTCCACGCTGTAGCGGTGGAAGCCACCGGCCAACTGATCGTAGACGCCACCGTGCGCCATCTTTTCGAGCGTCGTCACAAAAGCCTCTCGGGCGCCAACGTTGCCACGGTTCATAGCCACTTCAAGCAGCAGGTCGAGTGCCGCCGGATGGGGGAACTTGGGCTGCGAGCCGAATCCTCCATTGCGCGGATCAAATTGCGCAAGAATCGAACTGACAATTTTCTCCACGAGCTCCGGGCTCAGCGTTCCATTGCGGCCCGAGAAACTTTCGTTATGTTCGATGGCAGCCATCACGCTGCCGGCAGTTTCCAGCGCCTCATCGCGACGTTCGCGCCACACTTGCGCCATCGCCTGCAACACGCGCCCCATTCCCGGCCGCCCGTAGCGATCGTCGCGCGGAATATACGTGCCGCCAAAGTACGGCCGCCCGTCGGGCGTGAGAAACGCCGTCAGCGGCCATCCGCCCTGCCCGCTGATCGCCGACACCGCAGCCTGGTAGCGCGCATCCACATCGGGCCGCTCGTCGCGATCCACCTTTACGGCCACAAAAAGTTCGTTAATGAGCGCCGCAATCTCCGCATCCTCATACGATTCGCGGTCCATCACATGGCACCAGTGGCACCACACGGCCCCAATGTCCAGCAGGATCGGCTTGTCTTCAGCCTGCGCCCGCGCAAACGCCGCCTCGCCCCAAGCGTTCCAACGCACCGGCTGATGCCGCGCCGAGCGCAAATAAGAGGACGCCGAGTGTTCGAGTAGATTGTTTTCTGGGCCAGACTTGCTTTCACTCATGAACTGAGAATACAAGCCTCAAGCGCCGCGCATCGATCCAGCCCCGCGCTGAATCGTTTTCACCGAGGCCCGTATCATATATAGAAGAGAATCGATGGCCACTCAGAAAACTCACCCGCCACACGACAGCGCCGCAAACTCCAATCCCGTCACCATCGGCGTGCTCGCCCTTCAAGGCGACTACGAGGCGCACGCGCGCGCCTTCCGCAACAGTGGAGCGCGAATAGTGCTCGTGCGCAAACCCGAAGAACTGGCCGGGCTCGATGGCCTCGTATTGCCCGGTGGCGAATCGACCACCATGCTCAAGTTTCTTGAGAACCGCGCATTCCCGCACTCGTTTTTTGACGCGCTCGAAAAGTTCGCCTCGTCCAAGCCGGTATTTGCCACCTGTGCCGGATCCATTCTGCTCGCACGCGAAGTTCTCCGCCCCAAACAGCGCAGCCTCGGCCTGCTCGACGCTACTGTTGAGCGCAATGCCTACGGCCGTCAAATTGACTCGACCATTCTCACGCTCCCGACGGAGCTACCAGGCGGCCCGCTCGAGATGGTCTTCATCCGCTCGCCGCGCATCACCCGCGTTGGCGATGGAGTCGAGGTGCTCGCCCAACGCGACGGCCACCCAACACTTGTCCGTCAAGGACACCTGCTCGCCTGCACCTTCCACCCTGAAATGTCAGCCGACACGCGCGTGCAACAGTTGTTCCTCGAGATGGTTCGGGCACACAAGGCTCAGTGAGCGATCAATTCCCATCGTGGGGCGCCATCGCGACGGGAATCTTCTGCTTTATCTTCAGCATTTCGTCCCACGGATCATGCCGCAGCCGCGACTTCCATTTTGCGAAATCCAACAAATGAAATGAAGGCGGCTTCGCGGCGCTCAACTCGCTCCACCGCAGCGGCATGGCTACCGGCACGCCGCTTCGCGCTCGCGGTGAATATGGGGCCACCGATGTTGCCTCCCGATCATTGCGAAGATAGTCGAGATAGATTCGATTCTTGCGCATTGCCTTCGTCATCTTCGTAACGTAAAGCTCGGGACTCTCCCTCTCAAGCTCGAGCGCGAGACCATGCGCGAATTCCTTGATTGCTGGCCACTCGTGATCCGGCCGAATGGGAACAACAACGTGCAGGCCTTTGCCGCCGGTGCTTTTCACAAAACTCACGAGCCCCAATTTCGTGAGCCTTCGTTTGAATTCACGCGCCGTTTCCGCCAGAGTTTTCCATCGGATTGCCGCGTCGGGATCGAGATCGAAGACAACGCGATCGGGATGTTCGAGCGATCCATTGTGCGAGCCCCAGGTATGAATCTCAAGCACGCCCATCTGGGCCAGCCCAATCAGCCCTTCGCTGGAGTCAACGGTGAGATAGTCCTCTTTGTCGCGGGTCTTGCGATTGCGAATCGAAACAGTCTTGATTCCTGCCGGCAACCCAAACCCAACGTGCTTTTGGAAAAAACACGGCTTGCTGTTACCGTCAGGGCACCGCACAATGCTTAACGGGCGATCGGCAATGTGTGGAAGCAGATTCTCAGCAACCGCGTCGTAGTACTCGGCGAGTTGCTGCTTTGTCATCCCGCTCTCCGCATCCAGTACTTTCTCCGGATGCGTGATCGCCAGGCCCTTGCTCGCCATTCTCTTCATCGTCGCTGTGCCTTTTTTGTTGCGGGAGGAACGCGACACATCGCTACCTTTCGCACGCGAAGTGCCATGCGAAGAACCATGCATTGATCCGTTCGCCGCAACAGCCCGCTCCCGCACTACTTCCTTCGCTGGTTTGTCCTCACGCAGCCCTTTAAATGCTGCCTGCCGCAACAAATTGTCGCGCGTCCATGTCGAGAATTCAATTTGCGCGACGAGATCCGGCTTGACCCAATGCGCGCCGCGTTGCATCTCGCGCGGCACGTCGGCAAACGGCGAGTCTTTCCTAGCCAGCCGCTCAAGTTTCGCACGCAACAATTTATGCGTAGCCTGCGTGAATCCCGTTCCTGACCGGCCTGCGTAACGAAGCTTCCCACCCTCGTAATAACCCAGCAATAAGGCGCCAATTCCCGCCGTTCCCTTCGCAGGCAACGTGAATCCCCCAATCACGAATTCCTGTTCGAGTCGGCACTTCAGCTTGAGCCACGTTCCGCTTCGCCCTGAAGTGTATTTTGCCGAAGCGAGTTTCGAGATGATCCCTTCCGCTCCCAGAGCGCATGCTTTTTTGAAGACTACATCCGCGTCGGCTTCTAAATGCTCGCTCAATCGCAGCGGCGAATTTTTGTCACCATTGCTCAGCAAGTCGCTCAGAATCCGCATTCGTTCCGAGAGCGGCAGACCGCGCAGATTGTGGCCCTCCAGATGAAGAAGATCGAATGCGAAGTACGTGATGTATTTTTGCCGGCCTTCTTGGAATGCCGCCTGCAAGTCAGCGAAATTGCTCACTCCATGCTTGTCGAGCGCGACTGCTTCGCCATCCAGGATCGCATCCTTAACATTCAAGCTCACCGCGGCGGCGGCAATGTCCGGCATTCGAGCGGTCCAATCCAGCCCCTTGCGAGTGAGAAGCCGGACCGTACGGGATTTGGCGCGCTCTTTTACGCGCGTTTTCGTGCGGCTTCTTTCGCCTGACCTGATTTGAATTTGTATTCGATAGCCGTCCAGCTTGAGTTCGTTGACCCAGTCGCTTCCGGTTGGAGGAGTTGAAGCCTGCAGCGCCAATTGCGGCAGAATGAATCCCGGGAATCGTTCCTTGGGAGCATGGCTTAGATCAGTCGAGCGCTTGCCGCGAGCCGTCCTTGGCTTAGCGTCCGACGCAACCGCGCGTTTGTTTTCGCCAGTGGAAACGCTTCGTGTCTGGTTCGCAGTTCTCCCCGCCGAATTCCATACGCGGTCATTCTTTGCTTCGATCTCTTCCATGCTGCAGCCGCTCGCCACGCTGTTCGGCGCTTCCTCTGTAATCGGCTCGTCGGAACTGTCTCGTGCGAACTTGTCCTTTTCCTTGATCAGAAGCCAGTTTTCCTTGCCTGAATTCTCTTTGCCTGACCAGCCCGCGCGTCCATGCATGCGGACCAGCACCCAGTCGCCCTTCAGCTTTTTCCCGTGCAGCTCAAATTTCAGGTGCCCGTCTTTCAGTCCCTGATCAACGTCGCCATGCGGGGTCCAGGTGCCCTTGTCCCAAACCATCACGGTTCCGCCGCCGTATTGACCCTTCGGAATAGTTCCTTCAAAGTCGCGGTAGTCCCAAGGGTGGTCTTCAACCCGCACCGCAAGCCGTTTGTCGCCGGGATAGTAGCTCGGGCCTTTCGTCACGGCCCAGCTCTTCAGAACTCCGTCCCAGCCAAGCCTGAAGTCGTAGTGCAATCGCGTAGCCGCATGCTTCTGGACCACGAACGGCAGCGATCCGGCTTTGCCCATCTTGGAGCGAAGGCCGCCATTGCCGCGCGGTTCAGCGGTCGAGCTGAAGTCGCGCATACGTTGATACCGCGCAAGCGGACGCTTGGCTTCTGCGGTTGTTCTGGATTGTTTTCGCGAAACCATGGCCTACGCAGCCCGGCGCTTGCGCCTGCCGGCTCCCACGAGCACAGGCCCTCTGTTCGACCGCGCCCTGGAACCGCCGAGTCTGGAACCGTCGCCCCTCGCGCTCTCAACTCTGGAACCGTTGCGGCGTTCGCTCGCCCCAGGATGCTTGGCCGCCACGGGATGCTTGGCCTTTGACACACTTTCCCGCAGCGCATCCATCAGATTGATGACCTTTGCCCGTCGGGCAGTCTTCTCTTCAAGCGGCAGCGGCGCGTTCTTTTGCTTCGCCTTAATCAATTCGCGCAGCGCAGTTTCATAATCATCTTTGAATGCGTCCAGATGAAACGGATGCGAATAGGCCTCGATGAGCTGCGTTGCCATGGTGAGCTGCTTCTTATCGATAGAGTTTTTCTGAATTGCCGGAATCTGCGAGAAATATTCCTTGCTGTCACGCAGCTCTTCACCATAACGGAGCACATAGGCCATCAATCCCGGCTCCGAGCGATCGTCCGGAACGGCAATCGCGACCAAGTGCTCGCGCCCGCCGAATGTGATCTCGCCGATTGCCGCTTTTCCAGCCTCCTCCATTGCCTTGCGGACCACTGCAAAGGCATCGGCAGATTCCTTGGGCTCAGGAACAACGAAGTATGGCTTCTCAAACAGCGCCAGTGGCAGTTCGCTTGTGTCCACAAACTGCTCCACGTCGATCACGCTTTTAGTCTCGATGCGCAGGTTCGCGATCTCATCCGGCTCGACAATAAGGTATTTTCCCTTTGTGTATTCGTAGCCTTTGACAATGTCCGAGTTCTCAACCGGCTGATCGTCATCGATCACATTCAAGTGGCGGATTCGCTCACCGCTCGATCGATCGATCTGATGAAATGTGACTTCGTTCTGAGGGTTCGCTGCGGGGAAAAGCTGAATACCGAACGAAACCAGCGAAACTTTAAATTGTCCTGACCAATAGGGCCGACCTGACATCTCTGCCTCCAGGCGAGGACACGAATCCTCGCCAATTTTTGTCTCAATGCCCTGCCCATGCAAGCGATTTGCCTCCGGCGCGTCCAGATCGCGGCTTACTTATGGCGCGCCGCCTTCACTCGCACAGAAAGCAGTTCCTTCGCATTTTGCAGTTTCGCTTTGCGTGCTGCGCTCAGGTTCTTTCCAGCCCGGTTGATGAAGAACGTCAGCATCCTCATTCCCGAGGCAGGCCCTTTCGGCGAAACCCTCTTTGACGCAAGTGACCGCGCAATGGTCTCAGGATCCTTGGTGAACAATCCTTCCGAAGGATGCGTGGAATCCGTTTTTACTCGGCCTGACCACTTCTTCACTGTATGAGGCAATAGTTCATCTCCAACGTAGAAACAATCGTCTCTTGCCAATCGCTTCGCAGTACCATCGATTTGCGACCGGGGGCGCACATATTCCACCCCTCCTCAATGCCTTTTAAAGTACTGTATGTCCCGTTCGTGTTGCTTTGCTTTTTCCAGGGTTGAGAAGGTGCCCAGGTTGCGGCGCTTGCCCGTCTTGGCATTTTTCTTTCTCGAATACAATCGAAATTGTCCGGATTTAAGTTTGCGAACCATGCTTTAGTTCGATGCGGACCGCACGCGCTCTGCCGCCCAATGACCGAACCCGGAGAAAACCGAGGGGCAACGCGCCATTTTCTTTGCACTCCGCGTAAAATTCTTGATGTGGCCCCGTAGCTCAGATGGATAGAGCATCGGTTTCCTAAACCGCAGGTCGGCTGTTCGAATCAGCCCGGGGTCACCACATCAAATCCGAGCTCCTACCACTCATCTTCGCCAGTCCCTTTTTCCACCGAAATCTCTCTTTGACTTCGCCAGCCGGACCCGTTATAAAAGTTGATGTCATGGAAGTCGTTTCCATGCCATCACTGCTGCGGCCCGTGCCGTAGCTCCACTCATCATCGCAATCGCCAGGATGCTCGGGAAGGCGGTGAAACTCCGCCACTGCCCCGCAACTGTGAGCGCACCTGTTTCCCTCGCCGTCGTTTATCGAGGCAAAGGAACCAAACAGGGTTTCAGTCCGGGTGTTTCCGCAAGCGAAACTCCCATGAAGCCACTGAAGTCGATTCCATTCGATTCGGCTTTGGGAAGGCGGCTGAATCGAGCGCAAGTCAGGAGACCGGTCCTCGGCGTACCGCGAAACCACAGAAGGTGCTTCTCGGAATAGCTACTGCCAAGTCGACGCGACCCCAAGTAGCGGCGACCTTGCAACAAACTCCGAAGAGCATGGTATCTGCGGTTTCGCGGCACCCAACCGCTTTCACGTTCCGAGGGGAACGAAGGAGCTACCATGCCGATTTCCATTTTCCTGCGATCAACTCCCGGCCGCGCCTTATCACGAATCATGTCGTGGGTCCTTTCTCGACTCTTGTCTCGAGTCTCGTCTCGCGCCCACTCACGCCTCTTGCTTCGCGCCATCGCCGGCGCATTCCTCGCTCTCAGCACCGCAGTCTGTCCTGCCGCTTCCATCCGGGGCGTCGTCACCGATGCTACCGGCGCCGGAGTTACCGGCGCTGCAATCTCTCTCGTCAGCAACGGCCAGGTCATTGCCTCCGCAGTGTCCGTTGCCGATGGCAGCTTTCAGATCACCACCGGCTCTGCCGGCCGCTTTTTTCTCGTCGTCTCAGCCAAATCGTTCCGCCAACTGCAAACACCCGACTTCTACGCCGGCCAGTTTGACTCCATTGAGCGCAACGTCGTGCTTGAGCCGGAATGGGTGCGCGAATCGATCGTCGTCACCGACACCGGCACGCCCACTCCGCAGCCGCAAACCAGCGCCGCGACCACGGTGCTCAGCCCGCTCGATCTCGCGCTCCGTACTGACCTCACCGGCGTCCTTCGCCTGATGCCGGGCACATTCGTCGTTCAGTCCGGCCAGCTCGGCGCGGAGTCCTCGCTCTTCGTCCGTGGCGGCGATTCCGACGACAACAAAGTGCTCCTCGATGGCGTCGATGCCGGCGACCTGGGAAATCAATTTAACCTTGGTTCGCTGTCCACTACGGCTATCGAGAGCGCTGAAGTCTATCGCGGTCCCGATTCAAATCTTTACGGCGCTGGTGCTGAAACCGGCGTCGTCAGCCTCACCACGCCTCACGGCACCACCAGCTTTCCTTCCTTTCTCTTTCACGGCGATGCCGGCAATCTCGATACTTCGCGCGAGGAACTGGAAGTTGCCGGCGCGCACAAGCAGCTCGACTACCTTGGCGCCTTCAGTTGGCTGCAAACCGCCAACAATCTGCCCAGGGACGAATACCACCTCGCCACATCGGCAGCCAATGTAGGTTGGGCTCTCAACTCCTCCACGCAGATTCGCGCCACCGCTCACTACGGCGTTGCCGGCGTCGGCGTTCCGAATGCGTGGGACTTTTTTCACGTAGCTGACGACGCCACCGAGAAAGATCAGGACATTTTCCTGAGCGCCGCCATCGACAACCAGACAACCGCAAGTTTTCACAACAGCGTTCGCTATGGCCTTACGCGCAAGCGTGAGCAGTATCACCAATGGCAACCGGAAGGAACCTGCATCCCAGCCGGCGAGTGCGGCGACTCGACGACTCCGCCCACGTACAGCGGCGCCAACTATTACGGAATGCCGGTCACCATTCAGGGTGCAAATGGATACAACACTACGGGCCCCGCGCTGCTCGATTTCAGTTGGGACGACGGCGCAACCTACCCGAGCGAATCGCAGCTCACCAACAATCGTGACGCCCTTGTTTACCACGGCGACATCACCATCACGCCGCATCTGGTCGGCGTCATCGGATTCCAGTACGAAGATGAGCGCGGTGCCGAGCCACACAGCAAGTTCTACGCAACCGTCGAGCGTACCAATTACGACTATCTCGCGGCCGTCCACGGCGACTTCAAGAATCGATTCTTTTACTCGCTCGGTGGCAGCCTCGAGCACTATTCGCTCTTCGGCGTCCAAACTGAGCCGCGCGCCGGAGCATCTTATTACCTGCTTCGGCCGCACAGCGGTGTCTTCAGCGGTACCCGTCTGCTGTTCAACTTCGGCGAGTCCGACCGCGAGCCCACGCTCCCTGAGCAGGATGAATCGCTCTACTCATTTCTCGACCAGTACGATCCGGCCACCATCGCTCAGTTGCACATCAATAAGGTTGGTGCGCCGCAAGATCGCACCTACGAGGGCGGCGTCGAGCAGTCCTTCTTCAGCCAGCACATCGTTTTCAAGTCCGGCTACTTTCACAACGAGTTTGGCAAACAGATCGAATATGTCGGCCTCGACCTGATCCCCGCGCTGTTGCCCAATCTATCGCCAGCCGAGCAGCAAACGCTCAAAGATGTACTGCAAGCCAACTTTGCCTATGAGCTGACCATCAACTCCGAGGCCTTCCGCGCACAGGGAATCGAAACCTCAGTAGAAGGCGGAATCGGCTCCAACCTTTTTCTCCGCGGCGGATACACATACACCGACAGCGTGATCCAGCGCTCGTTCACCAATGACGACCAAGCTCTGCTCGGCCCGATTCCCACCTGGCAAAACATCCCCAACGGCATCGAGATTGGCCCGTACTCGCCGCTCGAGGGCGCTCGTCCCTTCCGCCGGCCGCCGCACATCGGCTTCTTCTCGGCCACCTACGCCAACAAACGAATCACAGGCATTTTCACGGCTGCCTTCGCCAGCCGCAGTGACGACTCAACCTACCTTGAAGGCGACGACACTTCTTTCGGCAACAGCCTGCTTCTGCCAAATCGCAATCTTGACTACGGCTACGCCAAGCTCGATCTCGGCGGCAGCTACCAGTGGTTCACCTGGCTTGACGTGTACGCGCAGGCTGAAAATCTTCTCGACAACCAGCACATCGCGCCCATCGGCTATCCCAGCCTTCCATTCACGCTGCGCACCGGCTTGCGCATTCGCTGGGGTCCGGGTAGCGGCCACTAAAAGTCAGCGGTCACTAAGTCGTTCCTGATTGGCGCCAGGCCTCGCGCCTTCCGTCTCATTCAGGATTCACAGCCCAGCCCTCGAGTTCTTCGACCGCTGGGCGCTTACTTCTGGATCTTCGACGGCCATTGCTCCACGCGTGTTCTGCCTTTTCCACAATAATCCGAAGCATTTGCAGTAAATGTTCGTTTTTCTCTTGGCAAATTCAACGCTTCATCGGAAACTATTCCTAACCGGCCCACGCAAGATACACTATCTCCCGTTGGACATCCTGTTTGAAAGCATGATTCACCTGGCACCGGGTTTCTCAAGCTTCATCGCTTTTGCAAGAGTTCACCAAGTTAAGTTCATCTTTCTTCACAGCAAATAAGCCGGCTTTATCTGACTGGCTTTCAGAGTTCGTGGCCATGGAGCACGGCGACGGATCGGCACTCCGTAGCTCCAACTTCATTACCAACGCAAGATCAAAGCAAATCGAAAGGACTCTATGCATCACCCTTTGTGGAGAAGCGTCGCAATCCGTTGCTCCTTCGTTCTTGCTTGTTGCAGTTTCACTCTTCCCGGCTTTGCGCAACAAACTCTTGGATCACTCAACGGCACTGTAGTCGATCAATCCGGAGCGGCGATCCCGGCCACCACTGTTAAAGTCACCGACTCCGCCATCAACGTCACCGCGTCGACGACGACACAAAAAACGGGCTTCTTCCAGATATTCAATCTGCCGGTCGGCACTTATGTCGTCTCAGTTAGCCACGACGGCTTTGAGACAACCGACTTGCCCGGGATCTCAATCCGTGAGGCTCAGGCCTCCACGGTCAACGTCTCATTAAAGATCGGTCAGGTCGCTACGTCGGTTGAGGTTATTTCCAACCCCATGCTCAACGCGACTGACGCCAGCAACGGCTTTACCATGGATAGCCAGCAGATTGCCGCAACTCCCCTGGCCACCGGCAGCTTCACCCAGCTAGCCGTTCTTTCGCCCGGCGCCAATGCCGAATTGTTGAGCGGCCTTACTACCAACTCCGGATTGGGCAACCAGAACATCCAGGCCAATGGCCAGCGCGCCACCTCCAACACCATGCAGGTCAATGGTGTCGATGTCACCAATATCTTCACCGGAATGACCTCCAGCGGCCTTACCTCGCAGCGCTTCAACTTCAACATCGGCGCGGGAAGCACCTCGGGCTCCTCATCGGCCGGGGCGGGTCCGGTGGGTGGAGCATCGCTTGAGGGCGTCTCACCCTATGGCTCGGCCGGCAACAGCCTGCCATCGCCTCCGGCCGAGAGCATCGCCGAATTGCGCGTCAACACTTCGATGTATGACGCCCAACAGGGCGCAACCGCCGGCGCGCAAATCGACGTGAATACCAAGGCTGGAACCAATGACTTGCACGGCCAGGTCTACGGTGTTCTGGCCGAGAACACTCTGAACGCCGCGCCCTACTTCTTCAATCAGCAGTACCAACTCAGCCAGGAAGGCGTAGGTGCCTTTCCTCGGTCGGTCGTCAATCCCTTCCTCCACCGCTGGGTCACCGGCGCTACGCTGGGCGGCCCCATCAAGAAAGACAAGGTATTCTTTTTTCTCTCCTTTCAACACGTCTACAGTTCCGATGTGGCCACGGGCCTTTCGCAGATGACCGTGCCCTCTGGGCTCACCAATGATCGCTCCACCGCCGGCCTTGATGCTGCGGCTGTGAGCTATGCTGGCGGTGGAACGTTCACCAGCCCAATTGGAGCCATCCCGATGGCTCTGATGAATGCCAAGCTTCCCGACGGAAGTTTCCTCATTCCTTCCGCGCAGAATTCCAATACCTACGCCTACGGCGTTCCCAACGTCACCCTCATCGGCAAATCCGTCATGACCTCCGACCAGGCGAACGGCGACATTGACTGGCAGATCAACAGCAAAGACCGGCTCTCCAGCAAGTACTACTACCAGAACGATCCCTTCACTGTGCCCTACAACTTCTCACAGACCGGCGGCTTCCCTGTGACCCAGCAGAACGGATCGCAAGTTGAGGCGCTCGATAACACGATCGCCATCAACCCGCACTTCAACTGGGAGCAGCGCCTTGGCTTCTTCCGCCAAACCTCCTACAGCTCCTACCAACAAACGCTCACCAACCCCGGCGGCTCGCCCAATTTCGGCATGAACTCAGCTTCAACGCTCCCCACCACGGGCGGCCCATTCTTTAACGGCGGCTTGCCCGGTCTGCTACTCGGGTCGTTTGCCAGCAGCCAACTTGACTCGCCCTCCGTCAAAGTGGGACCTTACAGTTCCTTTGCCGATATGGGCTTCTATCAAAATCGACTCAATCCGTCCACGAATGTGATCTTAACCAAGGGCAACCACACCTTCTTTGCCGGCGGCGGCTACAGTTACACGCAGTTGAACATCGAAAATCACCGTAATGGAATCGAGCAGATCAAGACGAAAAACTTCGAGAATTTCCTTGAAGACAAAGTGCAAAGCTCGAACGTGCTCGAAACCATCGACCCCGCCACCGGCAAGAACAATGCCGATCGCTATTACCGAACCAATGAGATCGACGCCTATTTGCAGGACAAGTGGCAGATGATGCCGAATCTAAGTATCACTCTCGGCGTGCGCTACGACTACCACGGTGGCATGACGGAAAAATACGGCGACATGTTCAACTTCGATCCCAAACTTTACAGCGTAACCGGCACTACAGCGGTTCCCAATCAGCCCTGGACTGTCAACAACGCTGGTTTCGTCATTGCCGGCAATAACAAATCGAACCCCACTCCCGGTGTCAGCGATTCCACCTTAACGGGACGCCAGTGGGGCATCTCTCCGCGCGTCGGCTTTGCCTGGTCGCCCAATCGCGATCACGGTAGCTTTGTCGTTCGCGGCGCCGGTGGCATGTACTACGACCGCGGCGAATACTTCGTTTATCTCTCGCAACCTGCCGGCTCGGGCTACGGCGGTCCCTTTGGCGTCACCGAATCCGCGCCGCTATCCTCTTTTGTCATTGGTCAGGGCACCACCTTCGAAAATCCTATCGGTGCCGCCTTCACTTCGTCCGGCAGCCCTGCGTATGTTCCCCCCAGCGCCAACCCGGGCGTCATCAACACGGCACTGCAGAACACGCTGAATGCGATGACTGGCTCTCCGGCCTCCACTTCCAGCGATTTCTCTTTTGGCCCCAACTGCGGCGGCGTGCAGAGCCAGGAAGGCTACACTCTTTGCCCCGATGCGCTGAACTTCGGCACCTACGACCGCGCGAATACCCTGCCCTATACCATCAACTACTCACTAGACATCCAGTGGCAGCCCGACGCCCAAACGGCCATCGACATCGGCTACGTGGGCAACCGGGGCCGTCACGCTGTCGTGCCTATTCCATTCAATGCGCCGGTCATTGCTACTCCTACAAACCCCATCTGGGGCCAAACCGCCAGCTACGGTTTTGAAGTCCTCAACCAGAACGAGTGCGGTTCGAAATACTGTGACTATGCTCCCATCGCCGGCGAGCCTTGGAACACCGAAGACGGCGGCAACACCGACTTCCGCACCCCACTCATCGGTTTCAGCCCCAACGCCTCGTTCTACAAGACCGCCGGCAATTCCGCCTACGATGCGCTTCAAGTGCATCTCAACCACCAGCTTTCGCAAAACTACATGGTTGGCGCCAGCTATACATGGAGTCACGCCCTCGACGAGCAGAGCGATCTGGGTCTGTTCTTCACAGGAAACAATCCCAACAATATCCGCAACTCATGGGCCTCATCCGACTTTGACCGCACCAACGTGTTCTCTGCATACTTCCAGGCCTCGGTTCCCGATACCGCCAGGCCCCACTCGCTCGCAGCTCAGTTCGTTAACGATTGGAACCTGAACGGCACCACCATCGCGCAAAGCGGCGAGCCCTATTCGCTCTATGAGTTCTACGGCGCCGTCGGCAGCATTTACTTCGGCGACTTTCCTACCCTCATGAATCCCGTTCTCGGAATCAAGAATCCTGCGAATCCAAAGGCGGCAATGACCGGAAACAAGGGGGCAGTCCGCGGATCGGGAGGAAGCTACATCCCGGCCATCGACCCGACGCAAATCGCCATCAATTACCTGCAGCCGGGTACCGATGGCATTCCGATCTCCACCGGAACCGATCCCCAGGACATCTACGAAACCGACTTCGCCCCGCCCCAGCGCAATATCTTCCGCCAATCGCCGCAAGTGCAGATCAATCTCTCGCTGCGCAAACAATTTAAATTCTCCGACCGATACAGCCTCCAATACGAGTTCAACGTATTCAACGTGACCAATACCACCAGCCTCGACGTACCTTCGAACCAAGGGCAGATTCGCCAGAACTCCGCCTGCTCAACCAAAGCGACGCAACAAGGAATCATCAACGATCAGAACTGCCAGCCCGGCACATACTATTACGTCAATTACGGGCAAATTGTCACCAGCAACGACCCGGCTGACCAGCAGTCCGCGCTCGCCAACCTCGATCAATTGCCTTACTCCACCGGGAGCGGCAAAGGCACGACTATCCCATTGCAGATTCCCATTGGCACGCGCACCTGTGTCGCGGTCTATGCCATTCCCGGTGGCTGCCCGAATAACAGTGCCAACTTCGGCTCCGTCTACGGTACCATCGGCAGCAACCGCATGGTCACGATGGGCTTTCACTTCACTTACTGATCGGTACTCGCCCAACAACAAAATGGAGCCCTTCGGGGCTCCATTTTTTTGCTCTCGTCGCTTGTTTGAAAACTTCGCGGCTTAAATTTCTAAGAGCTAACGATATTCGCCTCATTTTCCACAGTTTGCCGGCTAATCCCCTGATTTTCTCGAATTCCGGGAAATTTTTGCATTACCGATTGGAAAACTGGTCGCCTCTGCCCTACAATAACCTCTCTTGAGAGATTGCAGTACACCCCCAAGATCGCCGTCCGTTGAGGGGGATTCTTCAGTCGGCGTTTTGGGGCGCGGCTGAAGTTCTAGTTGGTTCTGGCCACACGTTGACTGCGGCACAGCGGCGCAATTGAAAACTTTAAGGCGCCTCCTCGCTGCAGCCAGCCGAGATTATTTGCCTTATATGGCGTTCGTATTGCTCAGCTTGAATCGCTTTTGCGTGCGGCCATAACAGCAAATCTTCGAAGCCGGTCAATAGGATACGCAATCTACGCCGTCCAATTGGCCACTGCGCATTTTGGCCGCGTGCCCTATTCGGCCCTGGCTTCCTGCTCACGCAATTTCGTTGCGTTTTTCACCGGGAGTTCATAGAGGCTTTTTAAGCTCTTTTGTAAGCTTTATTGTCTTGAAACCTTGGCCGGATCGATTCATTTGGGCTTTGATCGATTTTCAGAAGATGTCGCAAAATCAAGATGGCTTCCCCGCGTCCTGCGCGTTGACCGTAGCTTTGTTCCAAAGCGCCGGCAGCGACGCAATAATTCACTCGTGATCGGGTTATACGTAAACAACTACTTTGGAGGGCAGTAATGACATTCAATGCACTTCGCCTCGGTGTTCGTTGCCTGGCGCTTCTCATCCTCGCTGCGTGCGTCAGTTCCATCTCCTTGAATGCGCAGTCCACGACACAGGGTTCAATCGCAGGTTCCGTCCTGGACTCCTCCGACGCTGTGGTCCCCGGCGCTGCTATTCATATCCAAAATGTAGCCACCGGATTTGCGGTCAACCTCGTCACCGACGGCAGCGGTTACTTCAAGGCGCCATTGCTCGAGCCGGGCAAATACACCGTCGCCATTTCCTCTCCAAACTTCGCCAATTATCGTGCTGACGACGTCATCGTCTTTGTCGGTCAAGTCACCAGCCTGGAGCCGCGTCTCGCCGTCGCCTCCTCCACCGCTCAAGTCATCGTCACCGAGCAAGCCCCGGTGATGAATCTGGAGTCGCCTGACTTCTCCGAGACGCTCAACGCAACGGCTATGCAAAATGTCCCGATCAATAACCGCCGTTGGTCGGCCTTGGCCCTCTCCACTCCCGGTGTCGTATCGGATACCAGCGGTTTCGGACTCGTAAGCATACGCGGCATCAGTACGGTTCTCAACAATGTTGAGATCGACGGCGCCGATGATAACGATGATTTTTACTCCGAAGAGCGCGGACGTACCCGTGAAGCGTACTCCACTTCAGCCAGCGCCGTGCGCGAGTTCGCCGTCAACACGGGGGTCTACTCCGCCGAATACGGCCGCGCTGCAGGTGGTGTCATCACCTCTGTGACCAATAGCGGAACGAATCAGCTTCACGGCCAGGCTTACTTCTATGACCGTGAGAGCAATTGGAATGCATTTAACGATTACGCTAAAGAATCGTTCCTGAATACCACAACCAATCAGTATGTTTCCCAGCACATCAAGCCGGAGGACCTGCGCAAAATCTACGGATTCACCGTCGGCGGGCCACTGATCAAGAACAAGCTCTTCTGGATCTACACCTACGACCAGCACACGCACGTCTTTCCGGGAGCTGCTATTCCCACTAACCCGGCCGCGTTCTATGCGCTGCCAACTCCGTCGGCCAGTCTGCCCAGCGGCGTGACCGCAGCCAATTGCAATCTCGCCACCGGCTATTGGAGCGCCAGCTCCAGCGCGGATACCAACTCCGCGATCGACGCCGACGCCTGCACACTTGCGGCGCGCCAGCACTTTACCAACGGTGGAACTACCGCTTACGATCAGGGCGTAACCGCCTACGATATCTGGATCGCGAACATGAATGGGGACCTCGGACTCGTGCCGCGAACCGGCTTTCAGGAGATCAACACCCCCAAACTCGACTGGCAGGTTAACGACAAAGAACATGTGAGCGTGCTCTTCCACCGCCTGCGCTGGGATGCGCCCGGCGACGTCCAGACCTCAAGCACCAGCGACTACGCCCGTGACACATGGGGCAACGACTTCGTAAAGCTGGACTATGGCGTTGCCAAGCTAACCAGCCTTATTACTTCGAGCATGAGCAACGAGGTCCTTTATCAGTACAGCCGCGAGCTTCTCTCCGAAACTCAGCAGCCACTCACCAGCTACACCAAGAACTATTTGGAAGGAAATGGCATCACCGCGAATCACAGCATTCCAGAGGTCGCCATGGACACGTCCGAGGGCATGAACCTCGGCTCGCCGTACTACTCCTACCGTCTCGCCAATCCCGCTGAGAATAAATGGCAGATTGGCGATATCCTCTACTGGAACAAGGGCAACCACAGCTTCAAATTCGGCGTCGACGAATTGCATAACTATGACTTCAACAATACTTATGGCGGTGATGGCAACGGCTATTACGCCTATAGCTACGTCGGCAATTACATCAATGACCAGCTGAACGCCAACGCTGGCACATCCGGAGGCTGCACCAGCAGCGTACCTCGAAACGGAACCTCAACCGCCAGCGGAGTCGGCACTTATCCCTGTTACTCCACATTTACACAGACATTCGGGCCGCACGTTTACGGAATTTCCACCATGGACTCCGGAGTTTTTGGCCAGGATAACTGGAAGATCACTCCGCGCCTTACCTTGGAACTCGGCCTGCGCTGGGACTACGAGGCCCTGCCGCCGGCTGATCCCAATCTAACCAAAGCCGTTGGCACATTCACGCCTTATCCGCAATTGGCGAACAACCCTTCGGACAAGATGAACTTTGGCCCGCGCTTCGGGTTCTCCTATAACGTCGACGGAGCCGGCAATACGGTTCTCCGCGGCGGCTACGGCATCTATTACGGACGCATCATCAACGGTGAGCTGCTCAGCATTCGCTTCGGCACCGGCAGCCCGAACGGCCAGTACAACACCGTCTACAAAGTCACCACCACTGGCTACCCAACGTTGCCGAACATCGTAACCAGCACCGGCGCAGCAGCCACGCCGAGCTCCACGTTCCTGTCCGCGAATCTGCGCGATCCCGAGGTCCAGGAGTACGACTTGGAGTTACAGCAGGCTTTCGGCCACGGAACCTTTTTCGCGCTCAGCTACCTCGGTGGGCTGGGACGCGAGTTGCCAAACTTCCTCGACCTCAACCTGAATCCAACTCAAACGACCATCAACGTTACAGTTTCCGACGCATCAGGAAAGGGGCCGCTTGGACCAACCGGTACAGTCCTCCAGGTACCCCAATTCACTGGATATGGCAATACGGCCATCTTCGGCTCAGTTGCGACTAACTTCCAGGTCATCACCGAAATGGTAAGTAACATCAATTCGAACTACAACGCATTGGTGGCTGAGATTCAAAACCACTCGCTCAAGAGGGTCCAGTTCGATGCCAACTACACCTGGTCACACTCTCTGGACTTCGGACAGAATGCCAACACCACGAGTACCGCGGTCAACGACTGGTACGACCCGTACAAGAATCCGCGTATCAATTATGGTGATTCCCCGTGGAACACTCCTAACCGCTTTGTCGCCTATGCGCTTTACAGCTTCCCAAACATGCGGTCCAGCAGTCCTCTCAAGTGGGTTGCCAACGACTGGAGCCTCGACGACAGCTTCCAAATGTCCAACGGCTTGCCCTATACCGTCGGCGTTAGCGGGTTCTTCAGCGCCGGCATTCTCAGCGATTGGAACGGCGGCTCAGGCTCTACCTTGATTCCCCAGATCGGAACGGAGACAGGACGCTATCCACGGCACATCGTGGACGACGTTCGCTTGCAAAAGGCCATCGCCTTCGGAGACGGTCGCAGCCTTGAACTGATGGGCAACTTTTTCAACATTGCCAACCACCAGAATATCGACGGACTCGGAACCACCGCCTACAAGTTGTCCGGCACAACGGCAACTTTTCAGGGACAGGGCACTTCGAATCCCTCGAATAACACCTATCTGATACCCACCAGCTCCAATAACAGCGGCTTCACCTTCACGCCGCGTCAGATCGAAATCGCTGCCCGCTTGAATTTCTAATGCAGTTGCAATTCACAGCGCGGCGGCTTCGGCCGCCGCGCTTTCTTTGCTTCAAATCCGTTTCTCCAGCTGACTGCACCCTCGTCGCGCACTCGTTGCGCCCCGGCCGCCAGATGCAGCATTGCGCCGAATTTGCGTTGTTCCCATGCGCGGAATGGTTGCCCCGGAAATTGCCGTCAAGCACAAACCGTCGCCCCGGTGATGACTTGAGCAATGCCACGAAGGTCAGAAAACGACCTTGGCGAACCTTCCGAGGCACCGATCTACCCCATTTTCTATGACTTCCACCTAGCGAATTTCTGTTCATCTCACGAATATTAGTTCTATAGGACCAAAACTAATGTTACTTTCGTTCATTCCCCAAATAGTTCCTGTTGAAATCTCTCCCGTAATTCCGTTATGTTGAATCACTCCCTCAATCTTTTACTGGGAGTTCCGTCCTTGTTCGGACGTCCTGAGGTGTTGAAATGATCTGCCCTAAATGCCAATCTGCCGCTCTATCCGTCGTCCCGGCAGAAGTCCGCTTGTATCGCAACAGTCCGCGCACCTTGAGCCATCCCCCCATGACGCCCTCCCCTGACATTCGAGTGTGCATCGACTGTGGCTGGTCAGAGTTCGTGATTCCGCGTGCCTGGCTTTCCGCTGGATGGTTACGGTCACTTCGCCCGCAGCCTACGGCGCCCGACGCGGGAATTGCGGCTGTCCCGGCAACTGCCGCAATTATGTAGAGCGGACAATTCGTTTTATCTGGCTCGTTGAATCCATGGTTGGGCCATTTGGCCGCATATCCGAAAGTGCTCGGCGCCAAAAGACTTCTTGCGCGAAAACAAAGGCCTCCAGCCGAAGCTGGAGGCCTTTTCAATTTGCTGCTACAGAAGGTTGGGCCAGAGTTGGTCTTGCTATTCCCTGGTCCCTGCTCCCTATTACCTGTTCTTAATACATTCCGTCCATGCCGCCGCCGTGCCCGCCGCCTGCCGGAGCCGCCTTAGGCTCAGGAATTTCGACGACCAACGCTTCGGTGGTCAGCAAGAGTGCAGCGATCGACGCCGCATTTTGCAGCGCAGTCCGCGTCACTTTAGTCGGATCGATGACGCCGGCTTTCACCAGGTCCTCGAACTTGCTGGTCAGCGCGTTGTAACCGTAGTGGCTCTCCTTCGACTCGAGCACCTTGGCGATAACCACCGCGCCTTCTTCGCCTGCATTGGCAACGATCTGCCGCAACGGCTCTTCCAGGGCACGAAGCACAATCTGCGCGCCGGTCTTCTCGTCGCCAGTGAGCGTGCCAATTAGCGTCTGGACCGCGGGTACGCAGCGCACCAGCGCCACGCCGCCGCCGGGGACGATTCCCTCTTCCACGGCCGCGCGCGTCGCGTGCAGTGCATCTTCAACGCGAGCCTTCTTCTCCTTCAGCTCGGTCTCGGTCGCCGCGCCAACCTTGATGATGGCCACGCCGCCAACCAGCTTCGCCAGCCGCTCCTGAAGCTTTTCCTTGTCGTAGTCTGAGGTGGTCTTCTCAATCTGCGACCGGATCTCCTTCACGCGGCCTTCGATGTCGCTGGCCTTGCCTGCGCCGTCAACAATCGTGGTGTTGTCCTTGTCGATGGTGATGCGCTTCGCCTTGCCCAGGTCCTCGAGCTTCACGCCTTCCAGCTTGATGCCCAAATCCTCGGTGATAGCTTTGCCGCCGGTCAGAATCGCGATGTCGCCCAGGATGGACTTGCGCCGATCGCCAAATCCAGGAGCCTTCACCGCCGCCACGTTCAGCGTGCCGCGCAGCTTGTTCACAACCAGTGTTGCCAGCGCCTCGCCCTCAACGTCTTCGGCAATAATCAACAGCGGCTTGCCGCCGCGCGCAACCTGCTCCAACAGTGGAAGCAGATCCTTCATCGCGCTGATCTTCTTCTCGTAGATCAGGATGTACGGATCTTCCAGAATCACTTCCAGCCGCTCCGCATCGGTCACGAAGTACGGGCTCAGGTAGCCGCGATCGAATTGCATTCCGTCCACGGTCTCCAGGCCAGTGTGCATGGTCTTCGATTCTTCAATCGTGATCACGCCATCCTTGCCCACTACCTTTACCGCCTCGGCGATAATTGCGCCGATCTCTTCGTCGCCGTTGGCCGAGATAGTGCCCACCTGGGCCACAGATCCCTCGTTCACCGGCTTCGACAGCTTGCCAAGCGCGCCGTCCTGCG
>Ga0208849_1000774_pt1 | contig 26586 bp, 23 predicted proteins | sample NGESurdeep072012_10_FD_184470 | JGI IMG/M metagenome (GOLD analysis project Ga0208849, IMG submission 184470) | Arctic peat soil microbial communities from Barrow, Alaska - NGEE Surface sample 53-3 deep-072012 (SPAdes) | ecosystem: Environmental > Terrestrial > Soil > Wetlands > Peat ... | reverse complement strand
GCGCGAGCCGCGCAAGCCGCGCCACGTGCAGAACCTCGTCGCGTCCGATCACAGTGCGCGCATTGTATGGCGAGCTGTCGGCCACGTCGGAGCGCCGGCGGGGCGATCGCGCGACCGTCGCCGGCCACACGCGCAGGGACCTCCGTCGGCCCTGCGCGTGTCGCCGGTGTTCAGGACGCGACCGCGACGCGCTCGCGGGCAGCCAGACGCTCGCGCGCGTAGCGCGCGCCCTGCTCGGCATCGCCGATCGCAAAGCCGGCGATGTCGGCGAGCGTGACGATCCTCCCCAGCGCACCCCAGGTGCCGTCTGGGATCTCCGGTGTGAAGACCCAGATCCTGCTGGGATCCCGCTCGTGGGCGCCGTGCTCGGCGTCGAGCACGGCGTCGGTCACGCTCGCCACCATCAGCGCTCGGCGTTCGGGGTCGAACTGGCCCTCGGGCACCGAGGTGACGAAGCGGTAGCGCGGCGCCTCGGCCGGCTCGCCGGCTACGTAAACGGTCTCGGGCCGGTGCAGGAAGACCCACGCGATCGAGCGCACTTGGGGGTTGCTCGGATCGGCGCCCTCGTGTTCGATCAGCAGGTCGGTCAGCCGGCTGAGCAGCGCCCGCTCGGCCTCGGGATCAAGCGCGTCCTGCGGGATATACGCGTCGAGCATCGGCACTTTTATGGCTCCTCTGGTCGTTGGCGTCCAGCGCGGCAGGCGCCGGGCGGCTGAGCGTGGCATTCACTTCTATGAAGCAAGTGACTGCCACCGCGACCATAACGCAGTCACTCTCTTTAAGCAAGCTATAGTCCAGCGCGCGATGAAACGCACCAGCCTCAATGACCATCCGTGCTCGATCGCCCGCTCGCTGGAGGTGGTGGGCGAGTGGTGGACGCCGCTGATCCTGCGCGACGTCTCCTACGGGCTGCGGCGCTTCGGTGACCTGCAGGAGGACCTCGGCATCAGCGCAAACGTGCTCGCCGACAGGCTCGCGACGCTCGTGCGTGAGGGCGTGCTGGAGACGCGCGTCTACCAGGAGCGTCCCGAACGACGGGAGTACGTGCTGAGCGAGAAGGGCCGCGAGCTGTTGCCGGCGTTGCTTGCGCTGATGCGCTGGGGCGATCGCTGGGGCTGGGAGGGCGAGGCGGGAGCGCCGGTCCGCGTGCTGCACCAGGACTGTGGCCACGAGGTCAGCGTCGGTGTGCGCTGTGAGTGCTGCGCACGTGAGCTGGAGGCCCACGAGCTGGTGGCGGTGCCGGGCGAGCCGGTCGCCCATCCACCGCGACGCGGCGAGCCGGGCTATCTCTCAGGTGCACGCCTGTACGCCGAGCCTCGCGGCGTCACGCTCGATGGGGGATCGACACGGGCCCAGGGCTGAGGACCCACCGCTAGGGCCGCGGGCGAGGCTCGGGTCGCACGGGCCGATACATCGACGGCCGTTCGTCGCGCAGCGCCTGCCAGGCACCGAGCAGGATCGCGACGGCGCCGGCGAGCGCGAGCCACACGCCGATGCAGACGCCGCTTGCGTGGTCGGGGCGCTCGAGCACCCTGACGATCGCGGCGATCACCGCGAGCAGCCCGAGCGCCACGCACCACACGGCTGTGGACACCGGCAGCGCGGGGCTGCGCTCGGTGAGCGCGCTGATCACCATCGCCAGCGCGGCGCACACCGCCGCGAGCAGCAGCACGACGCCGGGGCCGAACGTGTCCCACGCGTCGAGGTCGCCGATCGGCGTTTCATACGAGCGCACGAACAGCGACACGATCAGGCAGATCGCGCCGGCGAGCGCAAGCAGCTCGCCGGAACGAAGACGCCTGAGACCGCCCCGCGCGCCGTTCACACCATGTCCTGGTCGACTTCGCCGAGCAGCGTCTCGAGCTCGGCCTGGTAGCGCGCGGCCTGCAGCGTGTTGCGCAGCAGCAGCGCGATCGTCATCGGACCGACGCCGCCGGGCACGGGTGTGATGGCGGAGGCGACCTCGGAGACGGCGGCGAAGTCGACGTCGCCGACGAGGCCGCTGTTGTTGCCGGCCTCCTCGGGTGTGAGCCGGTTCATGCCGACGTCGATCACGACGGCGCCGGGGCGCACGAAGTCCCGTTGCACCAGACGCGGGCGCCCGACGGCCGCGATCAGCACGTCGGCGCGTGAGCACGCCTCGCGCAGGTCGCGCGTGCGCGAGTGGCAGGTGGTCACGGTGGCGTTGCGCGCGAGCAGCATCTGCGCCATCGGCTTGCCGAACAGGTTCGAGCGGCCGATGACGACCGCGTCGGCGCCTTCGAGCTCGACGCCGGTGTCGTCGAGCATCACCATGACCCCGGACGGCGTGGCAGGGCGCAGGCCGGGGCGCCCGAGCGACAGCAGCCCGGCGTTGATGGGGGTGAGCCCGTCGACGTCCTTGTCGGGGCTGATCATCGCGGTCAGCGCGGGTCCGTCGAGGTGCTCGGGAACGGGCAGCTGCAGCAGCACGCCGCTGACGGCGCGATCTGCGTTGATGCGTTCGAGCTCCTCGGCGACCTGGTCGAAGGAGGCGTCGGCTGGCAGGCGCCGATCAAAGGGCACCATTCCGACCTCGACGCACGCTCGCTGCTTGCCGCTGACGTACACCGCCGAGGCGGGGTCATCGCCGACGAGCACGGTCGCGAGACCCGGCGGGCGGCCGAGCTCGCGCGTGAAAACCTCGACGTCGCGGGCCACGTCGGCGCGCACCCGAGCGGCGATCGCCCTGCCGTCGATGATCGTCGCGCTCATGCGCAAGATGCTATGCGTTTGCGGCGACGGGGAACGCGCGCGTCAGCGCCGGCTGACCGGCGCATACTCCGCCATCAGCTTGCGCTCCGAGCCGTCGTCGGCGAAACGCACGACGATCACCCCGCCGGGCTCGACGCCGGTGACGACGCCGTCGCCGAAGGCGGCGTGCACGACGTCCTCGCCGAGGCTGAACTGCGTCGCGACCGACACGCCTGCCTGGACCGCCGCCGGGGCGCGGCCGCCACCCGTCGGGCTCCCCCAGCTGCTCTGAGCGGAGCCGCGCCGCGCTGTCACCGCGAGCCCGCCACCGCCCGCCGACCAGCTCCCGCCGGGGCGAAATGCGCTCTGCATGGGCTCCTCGAGCAGGTCCGTTGGGATCTCGTCGAGGAAGCGGCTGCGCATGCCGTAGCTCTGCGCGCCGAACACCGCGCGCCGGCGTGCGTGGGTGAGGTAGAGCCGGCGCATCGCGCGCGTGATTCCGACGTAGAAGAGCCGGCGCTCCTCCTCGAGGCCGCCCTCCTCGATCGCGCGGGAGTGCGGGAACACGCCGTCCTCGCAGCCGGCGATGAACACTGTCGGATACTCGAGGCCCTTGGCGTTGTGCAGCGTCATCAGCGTCACGAGGCCCTCGTCGCTGCGGCTGTCCGCGTCGGCCACCAGCGCGACCTCCTGCAGGTACGCGGCCAGCGTGTCCTGGCCTTCGGCGGCCTGGGCGTCGAACGTGCGGGCGCCCTCGACCAGCTGCTCGAGGTTCTCGATGCGGCCCTGGGACTCGATCGTGCGCTCGGCCTCCAACGCCTCGATGTAGCCGGTCTGTGACAGCAGCGCCTCGAGCAGGTCACCGACGGGCACGCCCGCGTCGATCACCTCGCCGTCGGCGCCCGTGGCGACGTCGGCCGCGTCCGGCGCCGACCCGACCGGGGGCATCCCGGCGAGACCACGCAGCTCCTGCATCGTGTCCATGAAGCGCCCGAGCGCCTTGATCGCGGCGGAGCCGAGGCCGGGGACCTGCTCGGGCTGCGCGGCGGCGTTCCACACCGGGATGCCGAGCGCGTCGGCGTGTGCGAGCACGCGTGCGAGCGAGGTCTGTCCGATGCCGCGTCGCGGCGAGTTGACCACGCGCGTGAAGCTGACGACGTCGGCGGGGTTGGCGATCAGCGACAGGTACGCGATCGCGTCCTTGATCTCGGCGCGTTCGAAGAACTTGGTGCCGCCGATCACCTGATAGGCGATGTCCTCGCGCGTGAGGACTTCCTCGAGCACACGCGAGAGCGCGTTGGTGCGGTACAGCACGGCGATCTCCGCCCGCGAGGCGCCCTCGTCGATCAGGCGCTGGATCTCGCCGACGATGAACCGCGCCTCCGCATACTCGTCATCGAGCACCCGCAGCTGGATCTGATCGCCCTGCCCCAGTTCGCTCCACAGCCGCTTGGCGATGCCGCCCCGGTTGTTCGCGATCACCGCGTTGGCGGCGCGCAGGATCGTCTCGGTCGATCGGTAGTTCTGCTCGAGCTTCACCACCCGCGCGTCCGGGAAGTCGTCCTGGAAGTCGAGGATGTTGCGAATGTCGGCTTGACGGAAGCTGTAGATCGACTGCGCGTCGTCGCCGACAACCGCCAGGTTGCGATGCCCGACCGGCCCGCTGTAGGTGGGGCGGTCGCCCGGCTGGGCCTCGCCGCGCTGCGGCGGGCGCCCGCCGCCGACGAGCAGCTGCAGCATCCGATACTGCGCGTGGTTGGTGTCCTGGTACTCGTCGACCAGTACGTGGCGAAAGGCGTTGCGGTAGCGCTCGCGCACGTCCTCGAACAGCTCCAGCAGGTTCACGACACGGAACAGCAGGTCGTCGAAGTCCATCGCGTTCATGCGGTGCAGGTCGCGCTCGTAGATGTCGTAGACGTCGGCGATCATCTCCTCGAACTGCGAGCCGACGCGCTGGCGGTAGGCGCCGGCGTCGATCAGCTGGTTCTTCGCCGCGGAGATCTGGTTGTGGATCGCCGCCGGGGTGAAGCGCTTGGGATCCACACCGACGGCGTCGGCAGAGCGCTTGGTCAGCCGCCGCGCGTCCGCCTGGTCGTAGATCGTGAACTGGCGCGTGTAGCCGAGCCGCTGTGCCTCCGCGCGCAGGATCCGCGCGCACGCGGCGTGGAAGGTCATCACCCACATCCCACGCGTGCCGCGGCCGAGCAGGCGCTCGACCCGCTCGCGCATCTCGCTGGCGGCCTTGTTCGTGAACGTGATCGCCAGGATCTCCCCCGCCTGCGCCTGGTCGGTGTAGATCAGGAACGCGATCCGGTGCGCGAGCACACGCGTCTTGCCGCTGCCGGCGCCGGCGAGAATCAGCAGCGGCCCCTCACCGTGCGTGACAGCCTCCCGCTGGGGCTCGTTGAGGTCCTCCAGCAGCTCCTGGATGTGCGCGGCATGGGGGTTTTCAGGCATCAGAGCACCAGCATAGATGCGCCCGCGGGCGACTAGTCGGTGCTTTCTGCCGGCTCGCGGATACAGGAAGCTTGCTCCGGGAACCGGGCGCTGGCTCCGGTCGCGGGCGATGCCGCAGACCGCGAGCGTTCGCATCGCCGCGGCGAGCGTTCGCCCGAGCACAGGGACAACTACGCATGCCGAAGGCGGAGCTACCCGGATAGCGGCCGACTGTCATCGGCCTAGGCTGCACACCATGCGCAATGCCGGAGATGAGCACCGATGATGGACTGGGGTCAGCGGGGCGAACACATGACCACGGGAGGCTGGATCTTCATGGTGCTCGGCATGCTCTTCCTGATCGCGCTGTTGGTGATCCTGGTGATGTGGATCGTCTCCCAGCAGCGTCGGCCCGACGGACGTCCCACGCCGCCTGGCATATCCGCCCGGGAGGCCCTCGACCATCGCCTCGTAAGCGGCGAGATAACCACCGACCGATACGACCAGCTGCGCAGCAGGCTCGACGAACCGCGCTCGCCACCCGGCGGCGACCCAACAACACCGCTGCCCGCCGCTGCACCCAGCCAGTAGGCGACATATCGCCACCGACGAGCAACAGCCGAGACCGCTATCGCCAACTGCAAGATCTCAACCGTCGTGCTCGACGAGGACGCCGCCAGGGGCGACGAGGCGCCCGTCAGCCGCCGGCGGGGTTCGGGCCCTTGACCGTACGCAGCGGCCTGACCTCGGCGATTTTCTCCGGCTCGGAATCGGTGTGCTCGGCGAGCAGGCGTTCGAGCGTGACGATGCGGCTGGAGAGCGCCTGGATCGCCTCGGCGACCGGGTCGGGCAGGTGTATCCAGTCGGCGTCGGGACCCTCGACGCGGCGGCCGTCCACGCGCACGGGGTGACCGGGGTTGCCGACGACCGTCGCGTTCGGGGGCACGTCGGTGATGACGACGCTGTTCGCGCCGATCTTGGCACCGTGGCCGATCGTGATCGGTCCCAGCAGCTTCGCGCCGGAGCCGATCGTGACGTTGTCCTGCACCGTCGGATGGCGCTTGCCCGTCGCGAAGCCGGTGCCGCCGAGCGTGACGCCCTGGTAGAGCGTCACGTCGTCGCCGATGCTCGCGGTCTCGCCGACGACGACGCCGGCGCCGTGATCGATGAACAGGCCGCGCCCGATCTCTGCGGCCGGGTGGATCTCGATACCGGTAAGCGCACGCGTGAGCATCGAGATCAGACGCGGAAGGAACGGCACGCCCGCGAGGTGCAGCGCGTGGGCGACCCGGTAGGCGAGCAGCGCATGGATGCCGGGCCACGTCGCGAGGATCTCCGCCGGTGAGACGCCGCGCGCGGCAGGGTCGCGATCGCGCGCCGCGAGCACGTCGCGACGCAGCTCCTTGGCCACCCGTGGGAACGCCTCGAATCCGGCCATGGCAACAGCGTAGCGGGCAGATCCGCGGTCTCTAGCACGCTGCGGGGCCGGCTCAGGGAGCGAAGAAGGCCTGCGAGACGTAGCGCTCGCCGGAGTCGGGAACGACCACGACTATGCGCTTGCCTTTGGAGTCCGGGCGGCCGGCGACCTGCAGGGCGGCCCACAGTGCCGCGCCGCCGGAGATGCCGGCGAGCAGGCCGGCGCGTTTGGCGCAGCTCCACGCAGTCTGGATCGCGTCGTCGTCGCTGACCGCGATGATCTCGTCGAGCAGCTCGCGGTTGAGCACCGGCGGTACGAAGCCGGCGCCGATGCCCTGGATGCGGTGCGGTCCCGGCGTGCCGCCCGACAGCACCGCCGAGCCGCGCGGCTCGACCGCCACGACGCGCAGATCCGGGTTGGCGTGTTCACGCAGGTACTCCCCCACCCCGGTGATCGTGCCGCCCGTGCCGACGCCCGCGACCAACACATCCACGCGGCCGTCGAGCACGCGCTCGATCTCGGGTCCGGTGGTGCGGCGGTGGATCTCGGGGTTGGCGGGGTTGGAGAACTGGTCTGGCAGGAACACGTCGGAGTCCCGCGCCATCGCACGTGCCGCCGCCACCGCCTCGCCCATGCCACCGAGCGACTCGGTGATCTCCACGCGCGCCCCGTACAGCCGCAGCAGGCTCTCTCGCTCGCGGCTCATGCCCTGCGGCAGCGTCAACACCAGCTCATAGCCCTTCGCCGCGCACACGAACGCCAGCGCGATGCCCGTGTTGCCGCTCGTCGCCTCGACGATCGTTGTGCGGCCCGGCTCGATCCTGCCTTCGGCCTCGGCCGCCTCGATCATCGCCACGCCTATCCGGTCCTTGACGCTCCCGCCCGGATTGAACGCCTCGAGCTTCGCGAACAGCTCGACGCCGCTCTCCGCCGCCGGTGTCTCCTCGAGCATGCGCGGGAGGCCGACCAGCGGCGTGCCGCCAACCAACTCCGCAATGTTGATCGGGATTCGTGACATCGGCCACGACAATAGTGGGCGATCGGCCGCCGTCACCGACTGAGTGACATGGGGCTTGCGGAGCAGGCCACCTGGCCGGCGGCTCCGGAAAGCCGAAAAGCTCAGATGTGGTACATGCTCGCGCCCGCCTCGCGCTGCTCGCGCTCGAGCACGTCAGCGATCGTCATCTGCCCGAGCGCTCTGCGCGCGGCATCGGCCGCGTCGGCGAACACGCCCTGAGCGTCACGGCCGAGTGGGCCGTCGAGCAGCTCGACAATCTCGAGCACCGTGATCGTCGATGGCTCGCGCGCGAAGCGATAGCCGCCCTTGACGCCACGCTGCGAGCTGATCACGCCGCCGCGGCGCAGCACCGCGAACAGCTGCTCGAGGAACTGCACCGGCACGTCGCGCCTGCGCGCCAGCTCGCCGATCGGCACCGGCTCCGAGCCGCCGCTGCGCGCGAGCTCGGCCAGCGCGAGCACGGCATACGGGGACTTGCTGGTGATCGAGATCATCTTCTTGGTGGCCCTGCGTCGAACGGGCGGGCCGGAGGCATCTGATCGTAGTCGGCCGGCGCCCCGCTCCGTCCTGAGCTACCGACCGCGCAGTAATGCGAGCCCCGGCCAGGCGAGCGAGAGGCCCAGCTGGGCGAGCGTCAACCGGCACGCTCGCGCCGCTCGCCCCTCTACAGCCAGCCGCGCTCGGTCGCGATCAGCACCGCCTGCGCGCGATCGACGGCGCCGAGCTTGCCGTAGATGTTGTGCAGGTGCGTGCGCACGGTGCTCGTCGACAGCGTCAGCTCGTGGGCGATCTGCTTGTAGACCTTGCCTTCGGCGAGGCGCTGCAGCACGCCGAGCTCGCGGCCGGACAGCGGGCACGGGTCGACGTGACGCTGGCGCTGGCTGGTGGGGCTCGGCAGTTCGTACATCACGCGCCTGAGCTCGTCTGGCCCGAGGCCGACGCTGCGCGCTGAGTGCAGCATTTCCGTCGGCGACACGCGCGCGCCCTGCTCGTAGTGGGCGAGCATGTCGGCGAGGCGGATGAACGCGGCCTCGCCTTCGACGTCGGCGTTGTGGTGGCGCTCGATCGGCGTCGCCAGCGAGGCCGGTAGGCCCCAGCGGCGGATCAGCACGCCTCCGACCAGCGCGTGGTCGACCCCGAGCTCGCGGCGCTCCTGGTGCAGGCGCTCCTCGGGCGTCCTCGCGCCGCGGTGCACCTGCGCGGGGTAGCCCGGGTAGGCGTGCAGCAGCACGAGCTTGCCGACGTCGTGCATGAGGCTCGTGACTGTCAGGCGGTCGCGGTTCTCGTAGCCGACCTCCATCGCGATGCGGTCAGCGGCGTGCTGGGTTGCCAGCGCGTGCAGCCGGAAGCGCTCCGGTGCGGCGTCCCACACGCTGGCTCGCTCGAAGAAGTCAAACGTGCGCACCCGATTGGCGACCGCCTGCACAGTCTGCGGGCTGAGGAGCTCGACCGCCGCGACGGCGGTGTCCACGCGCGCACGGCCGTCCTGTGCACGGTTGGCCAGGCGCAGGACCGCGATCAGCAGCGCGACGTCGGACTCGACCGCGGCGACCACGTCAGCGGTCGCGACGTGCTCCTTGGAGACGACCGCCAGCAGACGGTCGCGTGACTCCGCGAGGGCCGGAAACGCCTCGAGCGCCTCGAAGGCCATCGTCAGTCGCCGCCCGTGACCCTCGTTCTGGTGGCGCTCCCCGGAGGCCGAGCTGGGCGCGATCGCGCGCCGCTGGGCCGGGTTCGTTGTCTGCAAGTTCGGTTTCGTCAACTGCTTTGCCGACGCCTTTGTCGCGGTGCGCTTCTTGGCGACGCCGAGCCTCTTCGCTCCGGTCGGTTTCTGTGCTTTGGTCAGCTTCTGTGCGGCGGCGGTAGCCTGCATGCGGTTTCGACCCCTTCCTTGGGTTCGCCAGTACTGCGATCCATTGGTTGCGACGTTGCTGTCATATCGGCAGCCACGAGCAAAGGATTTAGGGCCTCGTCCGTCTGGCCGATTACTAACTGCTCGTGGTGACGCGATCGATCCGCCGCAGGGCCTCCTCGCGGCCGAGCAACGCGACGCTCTCGAAGATGCCCGGAGAGACGGTGGCGCCGGTGAGCGCAACGCGCAGCGGCTGGTAGACCTCGCGCGGCTTGAGCCCCCGTCGCTCGATCACGCCGGTGAGGGCCTGCTCGATGCTCTCCTCGTCGAAGCTCTCGAGCGCTGCGAGCGCGTCGCGCACGTCGGCGAGCACCACACGGCCGCCCTCGTCGAGCCAGCGCTCGCGCGCCTTCGGGTCATCGACGGGGCCGTCGAGCAGCGAGCCCGCAAGCGGCAGGAAATCGGCGAGCGTCTGGATCTTCTCGTGACTGATGCGCGCCGCCTGCTCGAGCCCGTCACGCCGTGTGAAGGCTTCCAGGCGCCGCGCCAGCTCCGGGACCGGCAGCTTGCGGATGTACAGCCCGTTGAGCCAGCGCAGCTTGACCTCGTCGAAGCGCGCCGGATTGCGACTCACGCGCTCGAGCGTGAAGCGCTCCACCAGCTCCTCGGTGGAGAGCACTGTCTCGTCGTCGCCGGCGCCCCAGCCGAGCAGCGCCAGGTAGTTGCGGACCGCCTCGGGCAGGTAGCCGGCGTCTCTGAGCTCCTGCACGGAGGCCGCGCCGTGGCGCTTGGAGAGCTTCTTGCCGTCGGGGCCGTGCAGCAGCGGCAGGTGGGCGTAAATCGGCGGCGGCGCGTCGGGACCGAAGCCGGCAGCGCGCGCCGCCTCGAGCACGAGCAGCTGCTTGGGCGTGTTCGAGAGGTGATCCTCGCCGCGCACCACGTGCGTGATGCCGGCGTCGAGGTCGTCGATCGCGACGGCGAAGTTGTAGAGGACCGACCCGTCGGCGCGCGCGATCACCGGATCGTCGAGGTGCACGTGCTCGAAGCGCGTGTCGCCGCGGATCACGTCGTGGACGACTGTCGCTCCGTCGCCGGGCACACGCAGGCGCACCGCTCCCTCGCTCTCCGCTTCGCCGCGGAAACCCCGCTCGGCGCCGTAGAGCTCCTTGAAGGCCTTCACGTCCTCCGCGGTGGCGCGCGAGCGGTAGGCATGGCCGGACTCGAGCAGCGCATGCAGCGCCTCTTGGTGTCGCTCCGAGCGCGCCGTCTGCAGGATCGGACCCTCGTCCCAGTCCAGTTCCAGCCAGCGCAGCGCGTCGAGGATCTGCTCGATGTTCTCCGGCGTGGAGCGCTCACGGTCGGTGTCCTCGATGCGAAGCACGAGCTCGCCGCCGTCGTGACGGGCCAGCAGCCAGTTGAACAACGCAGTGCGCGCACCGCCGATGTGCAGCGCGCCCGTCGGAGATGGTGCGAAGCGAACCCTCATCGTTCGACCCTACCGCCTTGCTTTAGGCTTGCAACGTGTAGACATCGGGTGCACGGTGCTTGCTCGTGCTGGTGCACAATTGCTGGAGGCACCGATGCCGGAGGGGAAAGGAGTCTCGAGGAATGAGGGCGATCAGGGTCATCGGATTGTGCGTGCTCGCTGCCTGCGGGTTGGCGGCAGTGTCCGCCGCGGGCGCCCAGGCAGCCGAATACGGCCAGTGCGTGTCGCAGAAGAAAGGCAACTACACCGAACGCAACTGCCAGACGATGTCCAAGAGCAAAAGCGGCGCGCCCAACCACAGAGGCCAGTTCGAATGGCGCCCGGGACCGCCGCCGAGCTGTATCCGCATCGCTCACAAACATGGCAACTACGCGGATTCGACGTGCACCACGCCGGCGAGGAGGCCCGGCGCGGGCTTCTACGAAACGGCACCGGGACCCGGGCTCCGCTCGGAGGCGTTCATGGTGACGATCGCAACGCCGTCGCTGGCGAACACCGTCGAATGCGAGAAAGAACTCATCACGGGCGAGATCACCGGGCTCGACACGGAGCTCCAGACGGTGATTCTGACGGGCTGCGAGACGCTCGGGGAAGGAGCGCTCCCGTGCACCACCAAGCACCAGGGAAAGGGAACGATCAAGACCCTGCCACTCGAAACCAGGCTCATCGCCCACGGTGAAAAGGGACCTGGCGGCCTGGAACCGGCCCCCGGACAGGTCTGGACCGAGCTTTCGGGCACGGCCGCGAACAACGGCGAGATCGCCGAATTCGCCTGCGGCGGCTCCGGTCACTACCGCCTCAGCGGCTCGATGAGCGGGCCGACGAGCTACGTCGTCAACCTGATGAGCACGGTCAGGCTGGTCGCCTACGGGGAAAGCGCCGGCGAACAGGACATCCTCGCCGAATTCTCGCCGAGCCGGAACACGTGGGTCGGACCCTACGCGTCCGCCTGGGACGCGAGTGGCGTGACCGACTTCTCCTCTCAGCTGGAGATCAAAGCCTCCTAGCTCAGACAGCTCGTGACTGCGGGCCGCCATACACTGGCGCGCATGCTGATCGGAGCGCACGTCTCCCCCGCCGGCGGCCTGCCGAAGGCGATCGAGCGCGGCGTCGAGCGCGGCTGCACCGCGATTCAGATCTTCAACCAGTCGCCGCGGATGTGGAGGCCCACGGTCTACCGCGACGAGGATGTCGCTGCTTTCCGCGAGGCGATGAGCGCGAGCCCGATCGACGCGGTGCTGATCCACGCGGTGTACCTGCTCAACTGCGCCAGCGACGATCCAGACATTCGCGAGAAATCGCTCGCGTCTCTGACTCACTCGCTGCGGGCCGGTCAGGCGATCGGCGCCGCGGGGGTGGTCCTGCACCCGGGCTCGGCCAAGGCCGGGCACGTCGGCGAGGCGATCGAGCGCACCGGCGCGACGATCCGCGAGGCGCTCAGCGAGAGCGAGGGCTGTGAGCTGCATCTCGAGAACACCGCCGGCACCGGTGGCACGCTCGGGCGCTCAGTCGATGAGTTGGCGGCGTTGCTCGAGGGCGCGGGTAGCGACGAGCGCTTGGGCGTGTGCCTGGACTCCTGCCACCTGTTCGCCTCCGGCTATGACATCCGTACCCCGGGCGAGATGGCCCGCGTGCTGCGCCAGTGCACGCGCAAGCTCGGCCGCGGACGTGTCCGCTCGCTGCATCTAAACGACTCGCAGACTCCGCTCGGCGCGAACCGCGACCGCCACGCCAACATCGGCCGCGGCGAACTCGGCGAGGACGGCTGTGCGGCTTTCCTGTCCGCGCCTTCGCTGGCCGGGGTGCCGTGCATCCTCGAGACTCCCGGCGAGGATCGCAAAGGCCCCTCGGCGGCGGAAGTCGCGCTTGCGTTCGAGCTGCGCAAGCGCGGAGTCGCCCGGCGCGGCTGAGGCGCGGGCCGCGGCGCTCAGGCGCTCGCGACGGCGGCGAGCGGCGCGGCCGGCACGACGGCAGGCGCCGCATCGACAGGGCGCGCTACGACCGCGTTCAGTTCGGCCAGCAGCGTCGGCGTGTGGCGCACGCGGTAGTCCTCACCGAGGCGCAGGCAGCGCGTGCGACCGTCGCGGGCCTCGATCTCGACGATCACCTCGGCGGTGCCGCGGCAGTCTTCGATGCGATCCCTGAGCTCGTCGATCGTGCCCTCGCTCAAGTCCGCGGCGGCGATCCGCAGCTTGACGGGCTGCGCGAGCGCGGTGGCCGTCTTGGCGGCGGCGCGCGCCTGGCTGCTCGCCCGCTCGATCTCCTCCGCCGAGGGCGCGAACTTCTCGACGCTCTGAACCACCACGCACGTCTTGCCGGCTTCCTTGTGGTCGACGCGGCCCTTCACGAGCACGACCTCATCGACCGCGAGCGCCGCCTCGTGCTCGGCGAGCGCCTTGCCGAACACGAGCACCTCGACCGCCCCGCCGAGATCGTCGAGCGTCGCGAACATCATGTGATCGCCGTTGCGCGTGCGGATGCGCTTGGCCTCGGTGATGATCCCCCCGACGGTCACCCAGTCCTTGTCGCGGCGGTCCTCGAGCGCCGAGATCGGGCAGTCCACACGGGCGCGCAGCGCATCGCGCAGCGGCTTCAGCGGATGCGCTGACACGAACAGCCCGATGGCTTCCTTCTCGGCCGCGAGCAGCGCGGCCTGCTCGAACTCCTCGCTCGGGATCGGCGGATGCACCGGCGCCGCGAACGCGCTCACGGGCGGCCCGCCGGGCGCTGCTGCACCGGCGTCCGAGCTGTCTTCCTGCAGATCGAAGATGGAGCCCTGGCCGATCTGTGCGTCCTGCTGGACCTGCTGGCCTTTGGCCTGCGCCTTCTCGAGGATTTCGAGCATGCCCTTGCGCGTCGCTCCGGTCGAGCCGAGCGCGCCGCACTTGACCAGCGCCTCGATCGCCTTCTTGTTGACGGTGCGGCTGTCGACGCGCTCGCAGAAGTCCCAGATCGAGGTGAATGGACACCCACCCACCCCGGGCGGGGAGCCTTCCCGCGCCCGCTTGATCGCCTCGACCGCCTGGTAGCCCACGCCCTTGACGGCGTCCAGGCCGAAGCGGATGCTGCCGAGGCCACCCTCCTTGGACGGCGCACCGACGGTGAACTCGTGGTCTGAGAGGTTGACGTCGGGCGGCAGGATCTCGATGCCCATGTCCTCGCAGCGCGCGACGAAGTACGGGACCTTGTCCTTCGTGGACATCACCGAGGAGATCAGCGCCGCCATGTACTCGGATGTGTGGTTGGCCTTCAGCCACGCCGTGCGATAGCCGATCAGCCCGTAGCACGCGGCGTGGCTCTTGTTGAACGAGTAGTCGGCGGACTTCTCGTTGGTGTTCCACAGGAACTCGATCACCTCGGGCCTGGTGCCCGAGGCGCGACAGCCCGCGACGAACTCCGGCTTCAGCGCCGCCATCGCCTGGCGGTTCTTCTTGCCGATCGCCTTGCGCAGATCGTCCGCCTTGGCCCCCGAGAAGCCGGCGAGCTCCTTGGAGATCTGCATCGCCTGCTCCTGGTAGAGGATCACGCCCTTGGAGGACTCGAGGATGTGGCGCAGGCGTTCGTCGGGGTAGGCGATCGACTCCGGGTTCTGCTTGCCTTTGGCGTACACCGGGATCTGGTCCATCGCGCCGGGGCGGTACAGCGCGTTGAGCGCCACGAGGTCTTCGAACTCATCCGGGCGCACCTTCTTGAGCGCCTCGCGCATGCCCTCGGACTCGAACTGGAAGACCCCGGTCGAGTCGCCGCGCGCGAGCATCTCAAAGGTCTTGGCGTCGTCGAGCGGCAGAGTCGTCATGTCCGGGCGTTCGCCGGTGGAGCGCTCGATGATGTCGAGCGCGTCCTCGATCACGTCGAGGTTGCGCAGCCCGAGGAAGTCCATCTTGAGGATGCCGATCTCCTCGATCGGCTTCATCGAGAACTGGGTCACCGTGCGAAACACGCGCTCGCCGTTCTCGTCGGTGCCGGCGTCGGCCAGCTGCAGCGGCACGATGTCGGTCAGCGGCCGGTCGGCGATCACGACCGCGGCGGCGTGGATCGAGGAGTTGCGCACGATCCCCTCGAGTCCCTGCGCGACCTCGACGATCTGCTTCGCCGTCGGGTCCTCGTCGCAGGCCTTGCGCAGCGGCTGGCCCGGCTTCAGGCATTCCTCGAAGGAGGGCGAGCGACCCATGATCGGGTCGGGGATCAGCTTCGCGAGACGGTCTCCGGCGCCGTAGTCAAAGCCCAGCACCCGTGCCGCGTCGCGCGTCGCCGCGCGCGGGAACATCTTGCCGAAGGTGACGATCTGCGCGACCGACTCGCGTCCGTACTTGTCGGTCACGTACTTCATCACGCGCTCGCGTCCGCGCACCGAGAAGTCGATGTCGATGTCCGGCATCGACACGCGCTCGGGGTTCAGGAAGCGCTCGAACAGCAGGTCGTAGCGCAGCGGGTCGACGTCGGTGATCGCCAGGCAGTAGGAGACGATCGAGCCCGCCGCCGAGCCACGGCCGGGCCCCACGGCGATGCCGTTCTCCTTGGCGAACTTGACGAAGTCCCACACGATCAGGAAGTACGCGTTGAAGCCCATGCGGTCGATCACGTCGAGCTCCATCTCCATGCGCTCGACCGCGGTCGCCGGCGGCGGGTCGCCGTAGCGCAGGCGCAGGCCCTCGAGCACGCGCGCCCGCAGGTAGGAGCGCTCGTCGCTCGAGTCGGGCGTCGGGTAGCGCGGGATCAGCTGCTTGCCCAGCTCGAGCTCGACCGAGCAGCGCTCGGCGATCTCCAGCGTGCTCGCGACCGCCTCGGGCCACTCGGCGAACGCGCGCGACATTTCCTCGCTGTCGCGCAGGTAGAACTCGTTGGTGTCGAAGGTCAGCTTCGGCGCCGCGATCGTGCTCTTGGTCTGCACGCACAGGAGCGCCGTGTGGTGGTCGTAGTCCTCGCGGCGCAGGTAGTGCACGTCGCCGGTGCCCACGAGGCTGCCGCCGACCTCGCGCGCGATCTTGACGATCCCCGCGTTGCACTTGTCCTGCGGCGCCAGCCCGTTCTTCTGGACCTCGAAGTAGACGTTCTCGGCACCGAACACCCCCAGCAGCTCCTCGGCGTGGGCGCGCGCCTCCTGCTCGCGGTCCTGGAGCAGCCGCTGGCAGAAGCGCGAGGCCAGGCAGCCCGTGAGCGCGATCACGCCCTGCGAGTGGCGCTCGACCTGGGCGAGGTCGACGGTCGGCTTGCCCCGCTGCAGCCCCTCGAGGAAGCCGGCCGAGGAGAGCTTCACGAGGTTTCGGTAGCCGGCGTCGTCGGCTGCGAGCAGCGTCAGGTGGTTGCGCTCGACCTTGCCGGTCGCGGTGTGGTCCTCGACGAGGTAGATCTCGCAGCCGACGATCGGCTTGACGCCGTGCTTGGCGCACGCCTTGTAGAGCTCGACCGCACCGTTCATCACGCCGTGGTCGGTGAGCGCCAGCGCCGGCTGGTCGAACGCCGCTGCACGCTCTGCGAGCGCGTCGATCTTGCACGCGCCGTCGAGCAGCGAGTACTCGGAGTGGACGTGCAGGTGGGCGCAGGAGAGGCTGCTCACTGACACAGCATGCTAGGCGTCGGCGCGGCGGAGGAGCTCACTGCCCGCGCCGTTCCCGCCGCAGTTTGCGCCTCATCTTCCGGCGCGCGAACCACGACAGGCTGTGCTTGTGCGCAGGAGGCCGCACGCGAGGCTCATGGAACGCACCGGCAGACTCCGGGGCAGTCCTCTGCGGCTCCGGTGCGACCGTCTCCGGTTCGAGCGGGGCAGCCTCGGCACGGGCGCGTAGGCGCTCGACGGCCGCCGCCAGCGCATCGGCCATCTCGGCGCCGCGTACCTCCGGGGAAGCCACAGGGGCGGGCTGAGCGACGACCGCCGGCCGCTCGTCGCTCGCGAGCGCAGCTGTCACCCGCGCGACGATTCCGTTCATCTCCCCCAGCAGCAGCTCCAGTCGGCGGTGGCCCTCGCGCATGCGCTCGAGCAGCCGCTCGGAGCGAGCCCGCGCCACCCGCTCGGCGTTCAGCCCGCGCTGGACCTCCTGAACCTGGCGCTCCAGCTCGGTGAGCCGCTCCTGCAGTCCCTGCTCGACGCGCCGCACGGCGGCTCGGTCCGCGGCTGCCGCCTGCTCGGCCTCAGCTAGCTGGCGCTGCAGGCCCTCGAGGCTTCGCAAGAGCTCGCGAGAGTCGTCCTCGCTGGCGCTCAGCCGCAACTCGAGGCGCTCGATCTCGACGAGGCTCTCGCGGTCGAGGCCGAGCATCCGCTCCTCCGCCTCGACGCGCAACTGCTGCTCGGCGTACTCGCGCTGCTTGACGCGCCTGAGCTCGCTCTCGCGCTCGAGTGTCTCGGCGCGCTCACGCTCGAGCAGCTCGTCGATCCGCACACGGTCGTCCTCGGCCTCCCGCAGCCGCTGCTGCAGGCTCGCGACGTGGCGTTCGAGCGTCTGCACGGTGGCTTCGGCCGCCTCGGCACGGCGCATCAGCGCGACCTCGCCGCTCTCAGCCGCACGGCGCGCGCGACGTTCGGCCAGCAGGTCACCTTCACTACGGCGCGGGCGACCCTCGGGTCCGGAGCCCTGTTCGCCGTTCGGCGTCTCGCTTCCCTCCACCATCACGTTGCCGGCCAACTTAAGGGTCGCACCGGACGTCTGTGGGTGCGCGCGAGCGCCCGCCGAGGGGCCTCGGCGGATCGGCCGCGCGGCGACTCAGCCGGTCAGGCGTTTGGCGAGCGCGGCGCCGACCGTCAGCGTGCCGAGCGCGCCGGCACCGGCGAGGGCGAGCGTGCGCTTGCGTGGCATCCGCCTGCGCAGGTACCACTTCCCCCCCTGCCACACCACGTACCCGAGCAGGCCGTAGCGGCTTTTGTTGAGCTGCGCCATCTGAGAAGCATGCTACCCGCGCCGGCTAGCTGTTACGCAGGCGCCACGCCATCCGCGACTGCAGCGACCACAGCTCGATGAACCCGGGCGCGGCCGACTGCGAGAACAGGCCGCCGGACTGTGAGAACGAAGCGAGGCTCGCGTCGTACACGGCGTTCGGAGAGGAGCGCGTCTGCGCGCGAACGTGGCCCTTGTACAGCTTGAGGCCGATCGTGCCGGTGACCTGCTCGTTGACGCGCTCCATGTAGGCGTCGAGGTCCTCGCGCAGCGGCTCCCACCACAGGCCGGCGTAGACGAGGTAGGCCCACTGGCGGTCGAGCTCGGGCTTGAACTGGTTCTGGTGGATCGTGCCGACCAGGCGCTCGAGCTCCTGGTGGGCGAGCAGCACGATCGCCGCCGCCGGCACCTCGTAGATGTCGCGCACCTTCAGACCGACGATGCGGTCCTCGATGTGGTCGACGATGCCGACGCCGTGTCGCGCTCCGATCTCGGCGACGCGTTCGATCAGTGTCACGAGCTCCAGGCGCTCGCCGTCGAGCGTGACCGGGACGCCGCGCTCGAAGCCCAGCTCGATCTGCTGGGGCTCCTCAGGAGCGCGCTCGGGAGGGGTGACGAGCTGGAAGACGTCGTCGTCGGGGGCATGCTCGAGATCCTCGATCCAGCGACCCTCCGAGGAGCGCCCCCAGAGGTTGTCGTCGATCGAGTACGGCGTCGCCTCGGCTCCCCCCTTGATCGGTATCCCGTGCTCGCGCGCGTAGGCGATCTCCTCCTCGCGGCCCATCTGCCAGGAGCGCACAGGCGCGATCACCTTCAGCTCGGGCCCGAGCGTCGCGATCGTCGCCTCGATCCGCACCTGGTCGTTGCCCTTGCCGGTGCAGCCGTGGGCGATCGTGTCGCAGCCTGACGCGCGTGCCTGCTCGACCGCGAGCTTGGCGATCAGCGGGCGCCCGAGCGCCGTGAACAGCGGGTAGCCGCCGCCGTACAGCGCGTTGGCCTTGATCGCAGGCAGCACGTACTCGTGCGCGAACTGCTCGCGCGCGTCGAGGATGTGACACTCGAGCGCGCCCAGCTGCATCGCCTTCCCCCGGATCGCCTCGTAGTCCTCGCCCGGCTGTCCGAGGTTCACGGTCAGGCACACCACCTCCGCGCCGTAGGAGTCCTGGATCCACTTGAGCATCACGCTCGTGTCGAGGCCTCCGGAGTAGAGCAGCAGCACGCGGTGCACCTGCGCGGGGTCGGCCTCGTAGGAGGCGCTGCGCATCGTCGGGATCTGGGTCTCGCGGCTCACGGCGGCGTAGGCTACTCGGGCTGCGCTCCGCCCGCGCGATCACGCCCGCCGGGGCCCAGACCGCGCTGCATCAGCCGGTAGGTCGTTGCGCCGCCGCTGAAGCCGAGTTTGGCGTACATGTCCTGGGCGTCGGCGGTGTGCAGCAGCCAGCGCACGTTCGGCCCGAAGTCGGCATCGACGATCTCGCGCACGAGCTCCACGCCCAGCCCGCGCCCGCGGTAGCCGGAGAGCACGTAGACGTCGGCGAGATAGGCGATGATCGCGCCGTCGGACACGGCGCGCGCGAAGCCCACCTGCTCGCGACCGCGATACAGCCCGACGACGCGCGCCGACCCGCTTATCGCCCGCTCGACCAGCTCGCGCGGGCGCCCTCGACCCCAGTAGGACTCGCCGCTGATGAACGCGTGCACGGCGTCGACGTCGACCCGAGCGGGATCGTCGTCGAGCTCGAAGCCGTCTGCGAGCTCCCGCCGCAGCGCTCAGTCCTCCAGCGCGCGCTCGAGCCGCACGAGCGCGTCGTCGATCTCCCCCTCGCCGACGATCAGCGGCGGCAGCAGCCGCAGCGTCGTTGGTCCCGTGGCGTTGAGGACGAGCCGCTCATCGAGCAGCGCGCGGCGTGCGAGCGCCGGCGCCGGTACGTCGAGCTCGCAAGCGAGCATCAAGCCGCGCCCACGCACCGAGCGCACGTGCGCGAGGCGCTCCAATCCCGCGGCAAGGCGCTGGCCCATCTGGCGCACGCGCTCCAGCAGCACGGGGTCGTCGGTCACCTCGAGCGCCGCCAGCGCGGCGCTCGCGATCACAGGTCCGCCCGCGAAGGTCGAGCCGTGGTCGCCCGGCGCCAGCACGTCCGCGAGCCGCTCGCCGGTGATCAGCGCGCCGATCGGCAGGCCGCCGCCGAGCGCCTTCGCGACCGTCATCGCGTCAGGCCGCACGTCCGTCTGCTCATACGCCCACAGCGTGCCGGTGCGGCCCATGCCGCATTGGACTTCGTCGAAGATCAGCGCCGCTCCGTGCTCGTCGCACGCCTCGCGCGCGGCCGCCAGCAGCTCGCCGGAGAGCACGTTGACGCCGCTCTCGCCCTGGATCGGCTCGAGCAGCACCGCCGCGGTGCCCGCGTCGACCGCCGCACGCAGCTCCCGCGGCTCGGGCGCCACCGCGCGAAAGCCCGGCACGAGCGGCGCGAACGGCGCCTGCTTGGCCTCCTGCGGGGTCGCCGACAGCGCGCCGAAGGTGCGCCCGTGGAAGGCGCCGTGGATGACCACCACATCGCCGCCGGGCCGAGCCTTGCGCGCGAGCTTGATCGCCGCCTCGCTGGCCTCGGCGCCCGAGTTGCAGAAGAACACCTTGCCGCCGAGGCTCGACTGCGACAGGCGCGCGGCGAGGCGCATCGCGGGCTCCGTGTAGAACAGGTTGCTCACGTGCATCAGCCGTCCGACCTGCTCGCGCACCGCTGCCACGACGCGCGGGTGGCAGTGGCCGAGGCTCGTCACGCCGATGCCGCACAGGAAGTCGAGGTACTCGCTGCCGTCGACATCCCACAGCCGCGGCCCTTCGCCGCGCACGAACTCGACCGGCATCCGCGCGTAGGAGCCGATCACGCTCGTGCGCTCCAACTCCTGGAGCTCGACGAGACTCATCCCCGAGCCCCCACGTTCATGGGGAGGCCTCGATCTTGGTGCCGATCCCCGCATCGGTGAAGAGCTCCAGCAAAAGCGAGTGCGGGAGCCGCCCGTCGAGGATGTGCGCGGCGCTGACACCGTGCTCGAGCGCCTCCACGCACGCCTCCAGCTTCGGGCGCATCCCGCCCTCCAGCTCAGGGAGCGCGCGGCGCACGCGCTCGGCGCTCGCCTGGCCGATCAGGCTCGCCGCATCGGCCGGATCCTCCAGCCAGCCGGGTACGTCGGTCAGGAAGATCACCTTGTAGGCGCCGAGCGCGCCCGCGACCGCGCCGGCGGCCTCGTCGGCGTTGACGTTGTAGGAGTGCCCCTCGCGGTCGGCTCCGACCGAGGCGATCACCGGGATGTAATCGCTGGCGACGTGCTCGATGACGCCGATGTTGACGCGCTCGATGCGCCCGACGAAGCCGATGTCCTCGCCGCCCGGCGCAGAGCGGCGCGCGACGCGGAACAGCGAGCCGTCGTCGCCGCACAGGCCCACCGCGGGCTGGCCGTGGCGGCTAAGGCGCAGCACGATCTCCTTGTTGACCTTGCCGACGAGCACCATCTTCGCCACCTCCACGGTGCTCTCATCCGACACGCGCAGACCGCCGACGAACTCCACGGGCAGGCCAAGCCGCCGCATGTAGCCGGTGATCTCCGGGCCGCCGCCGTGCACGACGATCGGGTTCAGCCCGACGTACTTGAGCAGCACGACGTCGCGCGCGAACTCCTCGCGCAGCGCGTCGTCCTCCATGGCGGCGCCGCCGTACTTGATCACCACCGTGCGACCGTGGAACTCCCTGATGTACGGAAGCGCCTCGAGCAGCGTGGCGACGTCACGCGAAGACATGGAGCTCCGTTCTTATGAGATGGACATGGGGGTTCACGTCGTGTAATCCGCGTTGACGGACACGTACTCGTGCGATAGGTCCGAGAAGAAGACCTCGCTCTCGGCGTGGATCGAGTCCCCCCCACCCAGCGTGACCTCGTACTCGACCTCCTCCGCCTGCACCGCGCGTGCCAGCGCGGGCTCGTCGTAGGGGATCGCTGTGCCGCCCGCGCACACCTGGATCCCCTCGATCGCGACATCGAGGGCGAGCGGAGCATTGAAGCCGGGGCGTCCACCGAGCGCGCCGCCGACCGCCTGCACGATCCGCCCCCAGTTGGGGTCGCCGCCGTGCAGTGCGGCCTTCACCAGCGGCGAGTTGGCGACTGCGCGCGCGGCCAGCTCGGCGCCGTCGACCTCGCCGCCGCGCACGATCACGCGCGCGCTGCGTCCGGCGCCCTCGCCGTCGGCAACCATCATGATCGCGAGCGCGCGCAGCAGCGCGTCGAGCGCCTCGCCGAAGCGCAGCTCGTCCTCGCTCTCGGGGGCGATCTCGACGCCGCTCGCGCCGGAGCACATCAGGATCACGGTGTCGTTCGTCGAGAGCTGTCCGTCGACGGAAGCGCGATCGAACGAGCGCTTGACACAGACGCCCAGCAGCAACTCGGCGGTCTCGGCGCCGAGCGCGGCGTCGGTCTCGACGAAGCACAGCATCGTGGCGAAGCGCGGCGAGATCATGCCCGCTCCCTTGCACTGGGCGCTGAGGCGTACCGTCCCGGAGGGCAGCTGCACCTCGAGGTTGGCGCGCTTCTCGAACGCGTCGGTCGTCTGAATCGCCTGCTGGAAGGCGGCGTCGCCGCCGGCGCTCAGCTGCTCGCGCGCCAGCAGGATGCCCTTCAGCACCGCATCCACGGGCAGCTCGTGGCTGATCGCGCCGGTCGAGGCGAGCGCCACCGCGGCGGGTTCGACGCCCGCCGCGAGCGCGGCCGCACCCTGCGTCTTGGCGGCGTCGTCGAGTCCGCGCCGGCCGGTGGCGGCGTTGGCACAGCCGGAGTTCGCGAGCACGACGCGCAGGGCGTCCAGCCGGCAGCGCTCGCGGCTGACGAGCACGGGCGCCGCCGGCGTGGCGCTGACGGTGAAGCGCGCGGCGCTGACCGGCGTCTGCGTGTCACACACGAGCAGGCCGACGTCGGGCCGCCCGCTCGGCTTGATGCCGGCGACCACGCCCGCCGCGCGGAACCCCGCGGGCAGCCCGGCGTCGAGCGCGAGCTCGCGCACGTGCGCCGGAGCGGGCGTCCAGCGCGAGCGAAAGAACGGCCGCGCCGCGGTCGTCTCGGTCTCAGGCGCGCTCACAGCAACCCCCGCGTCTCCGGGTAGCCGAACATCAGGTTGAGGTTCTGCAGCGCCTGCGAGGAGGTGCCCTTCCAGAGGTTGTCGATCGAGCCGAACGCGACCACCTTGCCCGTGTGCTCGTCGGCGGCGGCGAACACACGGCAGAAGTTCGTCTCGCGCACCTCGAGCACGCCCGGTGGACTGTCGGAGAACTCGACGAACGGCTCCTGCGCGTAGGCGTCGGCGTACATCGCACGCAGCTCCTGTGCCGCGACAGGACGCGTCGTCGTGACATAACAGCTGGCCAGCTCGCCCTGGTCGAGCGGCACGAGATGGGCCTGGAACTGCACCTTCAGCTCGGGAGCGCGCGGGTTCAGCGCGTGCAGTTGCTCCTCGATCTCGGGTGTGTGCCGGTGCGCGGCGACCTTGTACGGGACGATGTTCTCGCCCGCCATCGATAGGTGCGTCGTCTGATCGAACACGCGCCCGGCGCCGGAGATCCCCTGCTTGGCGTCGATCACCACATCGGCGATCACGCCGGCGCGGGCGAGCGGGGCGAGCGCGAGCAGCGACGCGGTTGGATAGCAGCCCGGGTTGGCGACGATCGTCGCGTCGACGATCCGCTCGCGGTGCAGCTCGGTCAGCCCGTACACGGCCTGCTCGAGCAGATCCGGGCGCGGATGCTCGCCGTACCAGCGCTCGTAGGTGGCGAGCGAGCCGAGCCGGAAGTCGGCGCTCAGATCGACCACGCGCGCGCCCAGCTCGCGCAGCGCCCCAACAGTCGGCGCGGCGGCGGCGTGCGGGTAGGCGACAACCGCCGCGTCGATGCCCTCCAGGTGCTCGAGCTCGAGTGGCTCGATGACCAGCGGCACGCGGTAGCGCGGGTACACGTCCTGCAGCGGCCTGCCCTGCTCGGAGCGCCCGGTCACCGCGACGAGCTCGAAGTCCGGGTGGCGCCACAGCAGATGTGCGGCGAGCGCGCCGGTGAAGCCCGTCGCGCCGGCGACGATCACCCGCGGCGCGCCTGGCGCGCTCTGCTGGGGCGCGACGTTAGCCACGAAGCTCACCGCCGATCTCGCGCAGCGCCGCGACGATGCCCGCGCGCAGCGGCTCGACGTCCTCGTCGGTGAGCGTCCGCTCGAGCGCCCGGAAGGACAGCGCGAGCGCGAGCGAGCGCCGGCCCTCCCCCACCTGCTCGCCCGCGTAGACGTCGAACACGCGCACCTCCTCGAGCAGCTCGCTGCCGGCGGCGCGCACGCGCGCGAGCGCCTCGCCGGCGGGGACCGACTCGGGCAGCGTCACCGCGAGATCCTGGCGCAGCGCCGGGAACGGCCCGAACTTCGCGTACTCGACCAGCGGCGAGGCCAGCGACGCCAGCTTGCCGAGGTCGATCGCGAACGCGGCCGTGCAGCCGCCTGCCTGCGCCCTAGAGGGTGTCCCCGAATGGGGGAGGTCCCACGCGCCCGCCACGAGCGGGTGCAGCTCGCCCAGGAAGCCCAGGCGCTCGCCGGCGCCGGCCAGCACCGCGGCGCTGCGCCCGGGGTGAAGGAACGGCCACTGCTCCGACGGGACCGGCTCCACCGACCAGTCGATCGCGAAGCGCTCCAGCAGCCCCCCCAGCAGCGCCTTCGCGGCGAAGAAGTCCGCCTCGGGCCGCTCGCCGCGCCACGACTGCGGCTCCACGCGGCCGCTCAGCAGCATGCCGAGCGCGTGATGCTCATCCGCCGGCAGGACCTCCGCGGGCAGCACGTCGGGTGCATTGGGCTCGGGCGCCTTCGGCTCGGGTGGCGCGTCCTCGGGCTTGCGATACACGGTGCCGGACTCGAAGATCGCGACGTCGGGCCCGTTGCGCGCGACGTTGTGCCTGGCGGCGTCGAGCAGCGAGCCGAGCAGCGTCGGGCGCATGATCGACTGCCCCTCCGACAGCGGGTTCTCGAGCGCGATCACGCGCCGCATCGGGTGATCGGGCGCCAGCAGCAGCCGGTCGAGCAGCGAGGGATCGGTGAAGCTCCAGCCGACCACCTCGTACAGGCCGCGGCCGACCATCGCGTCCTCGGCGCCGCGGCGCACGCGCTGTGCGTGAGTGAGCCTGCCGGCCGCACCCCGACGCGCCGGCAGCGTCGCGGGCAGGCGCTCGAGGCCGTCGATCCGCGCGACCTCCTCAATCACGTCGACCTCGCGCGTGACGTCGTCGCGGCGCAGCGCCGGGACCGTCACCTCGAGGCCGCCGGCGCGCGGCTCGGTCTCGAAGTCGAGCGCGTTCAGGATCTCCGTCTGGCGCTCGATCGCAACCGGGACGCCGAGGATCGCCTGCACGCGCGCCTCGCGCAGCCCGATCTCCGGTCGCGACGCGACCCAGCCCTCCCCCTTCAGGCCGACGTCGATCGTGCCGGGCGCGACGCTCGCGCCGCACAGCTCGATCATCAGCTGCGCGGCGACCGCCTGCGCATGCAGGCACTGCTCCGGCTGCAGCCCCTTCTCGAAGCGCCCCGAGGCCTCGCTGCGCAGGCCGAGCGCCCACGAGCTGCGGTGGATGTTGGGGCCATTCCAAGTCGCGACCTCCATCAGCACGCGCGTGGTGCCCGGCTCGACCTCCGAGCGGGCGCCGCCCATCAGACCTGCGATCGACGTCGGGCCATCGTCGTCCTCGATCACGACCATCTCCTGATCGAGCGTGCGCGTCTGCCCGTCGAGCGTCTGCAACTGCTCGCCGTCGTGGGCGCGGCGCACGGTAAGCCGCGCGCCGGCGACGCGGTCGAGGTCGAACGCGTGCAGCGGCTGCCCGCTGAGCAGCATCGCGTAGTTGGTGATGTCGACGACGTTGTTGATCGCACGCTGCCCGGCGGCGGCGAGACGCGCCTTCAGCCACGGCGGGGACGGCGCGATCGTCACGTTCTCGAACACGCGCGCGGTGAAGCGCGGGCACAGCTCTGGGCACTCGACGATCACCTCTGCGCCGGCAACCGGACCGTCGGTGCCGGGGTCCTCGCTCCACGGCGCCGGCGCGAGCGGCGCGCCGGTGGCGGCGTGCAGCTCGCGCGCCACCCCGTACACGCCGAGGCAGTCCGGCCGGTTGGGGGTGATCTCCAGCTCGAGCACCTCCATCGCGATCGGCAGCACTTCCGCGAGCGGAGTGCCAGGCGCGAGCTCCGCGTCGAGCAGCTGGCCATCGAGCACGAGGATGCCCTCCGAGCCCGAGCTGAGCTCGAGCTCGGACTCAGACAGGATCATCCCTTCGGAGACCACGCCGCGTAGCTTCGCCTGCTTCAGCTTCGTCCCGTCTGGCATCACCGCGCCCGGCCGCGCCACCGCAACGGTCTGTCCTGCCGCGACGTTCGGCGCTCCGCACACGATCGTCGCCGGGTGGGCGGGACTCGAATCACCGTCGCTGTCGCCCCCACCGCTGTCACCGAGGTCGACCTTGCACACCTTCAAGCGGTCAGCATCCGGGTGCTGCTCGGCGCTGAGCACGCGACCCACGACGAAGCCGTCGGTCGCGGGCACGCCGAAGTGGTGGATCGCCTCGACCTTCGTGCCCGTCATCGTCAGGCGCTCCTCGATCTGGCGCGCGTCGAGCGGCGGGTCGCAGTATTCGCGCAGCCACGGCAGCGGCACCCTCATGTGAACTGCTCCAAGAATCTCAAGTCGTTCTCGTAGTACAGGCGCAGGTCGGGGATGCCGTGATTGAG
>Ga0208849_1000773_pt1 | contig 26587 bp, 27 predicted proteins | sample NGESurdeep072012_10_FD_184470 | JGI IMG/M metagenome (GOLD analysis project Ga0208849, IMG submission 184470) | Arctic peat soil microbial communities from Barrow, Alaska - NGEE Surface sample 53-3 deep-072012 (SPAdes) | ecosystem: Environmental > Terrestrial > Soil > Wetlands > Peat ... | reverse complement strand
GACGTCCGCCGCCACAGCCGTCATCGGCTACGATCTGGATTTTGCGGATCATTTGCCGCGTCTGTTTGCCCATCAGCGCGACGCGAAGAACTGGTTTGCCGATCCGAAGGCAGCGGAGATCGCGGCATTTCGCAACGGCACCTTGCAGGGTGCTTATTTCATCATGGCCGCCCGGGCCCTGGGGCTGGATTGCGGGCCGATGTCGGGCTTCGACAACGCGGGCGTGGATCGCGAATTCTTTCCCGACGGGCGCATCAAATCCAATTTTCTCTGTAGTCTCGGCTATGGCGATTCCGCGGGCCTTTTCCCCCGCAATCCGCGATTGTCGTTCGACGAAGCCTGCAAGATTTTGTAGCGGGCGCGCATGAAGATCCTGGCCGTCGACACGGCACTCGGCGCCTGCTCGGCGGCTGTTTTGGACGGCCAAAACATTCTTGGTCATCGACTGGAACGCATGGACCGCGGGCATGCCGAGCGTGTTGCGCCGATGGTGCGCGAAGTCATGGAAACTGCCGGCATCGGTTTTGGGGCCATCGATCGGTTGGGCGTGACGACGGGCCCCGGCACTTTCACCGGCCAACGCGTCGGGCTTGCATTCATGCGGGGCTTGCGGATCGCATTGAAGCGCCCGCTCATCGGGATCACCACGCTCGAAGCCATGCTTGCCGGAACTCTGCAGGACTCCGGCCTGGAAGCCGCTGCCATACTGCACGATGCCCGGCGCGACGAAGTCTATTGCGCTGCTAGCCTGAACGCCCGGCTGGTCGTGCCGGTTTGCCTCTTGCGGTTCGAAGCCGCGGTGGCTCTTGTCTGGGAAACGGTAGGCAAAGGGCCGCTTGCCGTCGGTGGGACCGCGGGCGAGAAGGCCGCGCTCGCGTTCCGCGCTCTTGGCGGAATGGCTCACGCAACCGGAATTCTGCAGCCGGACGCGCTTTGGGTGGCACGTCTTGCCATTCGCGAGCCCGAACGCGATGGTGCTCCCAGCCCCCTTTACCTTCGACCGCCCGATGCCAGGCTGCCGGCGCAGCAATGATCGCAGTGATCGCAGTGATCGAAGCCGATCGGAACGACATCGCCATTCTTGCGGCATTGCATGGCGCCTGTTTCGAGGAGGCGTGGCCGGCGGATGCGTTTGATCGCCTGCTTGCGGTGCCAGGGACGTTCGCTTTGCTTGCCCGCAGCGAGGATATGGATGTCGGGTTCGTTCTGGCCCGGTTTGTTGCGGACGAAGCGGAAATTCTCTCGGTGGGCGTTTCCGCGTTTGCTCGACGCCGCGGGATTGCGGCACATCTGCTGGCGGTTGCCGCCCGTCACGCTGCCGCAGGCGGCGCCGCGAAGCTGTTCCTGGAGGTGGGAGCGGAAAACACGGTGCCCCTGACGCTTTATCGGAAGTTGGGATTTCGCGAGGCTGGCCGCCGCCGGGGCTACTACCGGAACGGATTGGCGGACGGTCTGACCATGCGGGCGGATCTGCCGCTCGGCGGTTTGGGAAAAGAGCCGGAACTCGACTAAGATGGCAGCGGAAGGTCAAAAAAGGTCGATGCGTGAGCCGTATAGAACAGCTATGTGCGGAAAAGGGTCTGCGCATGACCGATCAACGGCGTGTCATTGCACGCGTCCTTTCGGATGCCTCCGATCATCCGGATGCCGAGGAACTTTATCGCCGAGCGTCGGGAATCGACCCGCACATTTCCATCGCCACCGTATATAGAACGGTGAAGCTTTTCGAGGATGCAGGGATACTGGAGCGCCATGATTTTCGTGACGGTCGTTCGCGCTACGAGGAAGCGCCCGACACGCACCATGACCATCTCATCGATGTTCAGTCGGGTCGCGTGATCGAGTTTCGCAACGAGGAAATCGAGCGCCTGCAGCGCAGAGTGGCCGAAGAACTGGGGTTTGAGCTTATCGATCATCGTCTGGAGCTCTATGCCGTTCCCAAGAAAAATGGCGGTGTCTGACGTGCAGTCTTTACGCGCGGCAACGCTTCTCACCGTATTCTTCCTGATAACGGTCGCCGGTATGCCCTGGCAGTATTCCGCTCAGTGGTTCCGGCTGAAGCGGCGCAAGACGTTTCCGCATCGATATCATCGCTTTCTGTGCCGTTTGTTCGGTATCCGTCTTACGATTGTGGGCAAGCCGGTGCAGGATCGCGGCGTCCTGATGGTCTCCAACCACACGTCCTATTTCGATATTCTTGCGCTTTCCGCGGCGGCGAATGTCTCTTTCGTCGCCAAGAGCCAGGTTGCGAACTGGCCGTTCTTCGGATTGCTGGCCAAGTTGCAGGGAACCGTTTTCATCGATCGCGAACGCCGGAGCCAGGCCGGAGCAGCGAGGGATCTCATTCGCCGGCGGCTGCAGGATGGCGATGCCCTGGTGCTGTTTCCGGAAGGAACATCGGACGACGGCAACCGCGTACTTGCGTTCAAAAGCGCGCTGATGGGTGCTGCCGAGCTGGAGATCGATACCGGCGGCGGAGGTTCGGGGGCCGTTCCCGTTCAGCCCGTCTCGGTAACCTATGTCGGTCTTTACGGCATCCCGATGGGGAGGGAGTACAGGCCGCTTTTTGCCTGGTATGGCGACATGGATCTGGTGCCGCATTTGTGGGAAGCGGTGAAAACAGGTCCGCTCGATGTGGTGGTGGAATTTCATCAACCGCTGAGCGCGGATTCCGCCGGCGGAAGAAAGGCGCTTGCCGCTGTTGCGGAAGCCATCGTGCGGGCCGGACAGGCGCGCGCGTTGGCGGGCGTCGGAACCCCCCGGTCCGCCCACGCTCTAATTCCATTGGGCGCGGCAAATGCGGAAATTACGGAAGCCGCCGCATGACGGTTCCCGCGCCCCCATGAAAAAGCTCTTCATCAAGACTTTTGGCTGTCAGATGAACGTGTACGACTCGGCACGCATGGCGGAGCTTTTGGCCGGCATTGGCTATGAACCAACGCCAGCGGCCGATGGCGCAGATATGGTGATTCTGAACACCTGTCACATTCGCGACAAGGCTACCGAGAAAGTGTATTCGGAGCTCGGCCGCCTCAAGCGACTTAAGGAGCAAAGCAGAAATCTTGGTCGCCCGATGCTCATTGCGGTGGCCGGTTGCGTCGCACAGGCCGAGGGCGCGGAAATTTTCGCCCGACAGAGCGCGGTCGATATCGTTGTGGGTCCGCAATCCTATCATCGCCTCCCGGAAATGGTCGCCCGCATTGCGCGCGGGACCGGACACGCCCTGGAAACGGAATTTCCCGCCGAAGACAAGTTCGATTCGCTCTGCGAACAGCGCGCCCCCGCCGGGCCCAGCGCTTTTCTGACCATTCAGGAAGGTTGCGACAAGTTCTGCACTTTCTGCGTTGTGCCCTACACGCGCGGGGCAGAATTCTCACGGCCGGTTCGGCAAGTGGAAGAGGAAGCCCGACAACTGGTCGCGCATGGCGCCCGCGAAGTCACGCTGCTTGGACAGAATGTGAATGCCTATCGCGGTGAAGGTCCGAATGGCGACATGTGGTGTCTTGCCGATTTGTTGCGACATTTGGGGGCAATCGAAGGCCTTGAGCGCCTTCGTTACACCACCAGTCATCCCCGCGACATGAGCGAGAATCTGATCGCCGCTCATCGCGACATGGAAAAGCTCATGCCGTGGCTGCACCTTCCGGTGCAATCCGGTTCCGATCGCGTGCTCGCCGCGATGAACCGGCAGCATTCGGCGTCGGAATATCTGCGCACTGTCGAGCGCCTGCGCGCAGCCAGACCCGAGATTGCGCTGTCGTCCGATTTCATCGTGGGATTTCCGGGTGAGACGGATGCGGATTTCGAGGCGACGCTTGCGTTGGTGCGCGCCGTTGGGTACGCGCAGGCCTTTTCGTTCAAATACAGTGCCCGCCCTGGAACGCCGGCAGCTTCATGCCCCAACCAAATTCCGGAAGAGTTGAAATCGGCGCGGCTTTCGGCGCTGCAGGATTTGCTGACCGCGCAGCAGGGCCGCTTCAACGATGCGTGTGCCGGCCTGGTCATGCCGGTTCTGTTCGAAAAGGCAGGCCGGAAACCGCGCCAGGCGGTCGGACGCAGCCCATATCTGCAGCCGGTTCATGTCGAAGATGCGATGCACCTCCTGGGTAGCATATGCGACGTCCGGATCGATCAGGTTCTTTCCAACAGCCTGCGCGGCGTTCTCTGCAACGATGACGCAGAAGCAAGAAAGATCTTGAATTGAGCCGGCCTCCCGCCGCCGAAATAACTGCTGCGCGGGAGCATGTAACGCTCGAATTTCCCGACAACGCGGTGCTTGCGGCATTGGGCGGAGCGCATCAGAAGAATCTGATCCGGGTGGAGCAGAAACTGGGCGTGCGCGTCGCAACGCGCGGCAATCTTGTTTCCGTGGAGGGGGCGCCAAATGCACGCGAGCAGGCGGCATCGGTTCTGCGCGCGCTTTACGCGCGAATTGCCGGCGGCGAGGCGGCCGGCCTGCCCGAAGTCGATGCGGAAATTCGCTTTGCGCTGCACGAAGCGGCACTGCCGATTGCCGGCGAATACGGTGTGCCCTCGATCAAAACCGCCGCCGGCCGCGTTACCCGGGCGCGGTCGCCCGCACAGGGCGCCTATCTCGATCTGATGCGCACGCATCCGCTTGTTTTCGGCGTCGGACCGGCAGGAACCGGAAAAACCTACCTGGCGGCCGCATTTGGCGCCCATCTTCTCCATGAGCGTCGGGTGGAGCGTCTCATTCTTTCGCGGCCCGCACTCGAAGCCGGCGAACGATTGGGATTCCTGCCCGGCGATCTCAAGGAGAAGATCGATCCCTATTTGCGTCCGCTCTACGACGCCCTGTTCGACACACTGGGCGAGCAATGCACGAAGCTGATGGAAAGCGGCGTGATCGAAGTGGCACCGCTTGCGTTCATGCGCGGGCGCACGCTCGCGAGGGCTTTTGTGGTTCTGGACGAGGCGCAGAACTGCTCCGCGGCACAGATCAAAATGTTCCTGACGCGTCTTGGCGAGGACGCCCGCATGGTGGTGACGGGCGATCCTTCCCAAAGCGATTTGCCCGCCGGTCGCGCGGAAGGTCTCAACGAAGCGTTGCGCTATCTTTCCGACGTCGAAGGCGTGGCGGTTGCCCATTTCACCGAGAAGGATGTCGTGCGTCATCCGCTCGTTGCCAGAATCGTGCGCGCTTATGCGCGGGAAATGTAAAAAGGGGCGGTCATGAATTTCCTGGACCGCACGGCTTCGACAGCAAAAGCAGCGCACATTGGATTTCAGGTCGAGGAGCCACAATGGCGCGCGGCCAATTTGACGATTTTGCGCCGCGCGGCGCGGCATACTCTCGCCAGCTGCCATCGCGCGGGAGGGTTGACCGTTCTACTCGCCAATGACGAACGCCTGCAGGGGCTGAACCGGCAATTTCGGGGAACAGCTAAACCAACGAATGTCCTGTCCTTCCCCGCATTGACGGGGGATCAGGGCTACCTGGGCGACATTGCCATCGCGTTTGGCGCGACCCAGCGGGAAGCCGCTTCGGCGATGAAGCCGTTGACGGATCACGCGGCCCATCTTGTGGTGCATGGCGTGCTTCATCTTCTGGGGTATGATCACGAATCCGCTGGCGAAGCACACACGATGGAAGGTCTGGAAGTTGCCATTCTGGAACAGGTGGGAGTCGGCAATCCCTATGCCGGCCCGATAACTGCCGAATAAGATGCCCCGCATATCTCAAGATGGCCACCCTGACGGCGCCCCCAGCGGCAACACGCTGTCCATATTGCAGCGCCTGGCGAAAATTCTGCGCCGGGGCCAAAGCGCCCAGTCGATCCGCGAAAGCCTTGAGGAAGTGATCGAAGAAAGCGAGCGCCAGAGTCCCGCGCTTTCTCCGCAGGAACGGATCATGCTCGCCAATCTGCTCAAGTTCGGCGAGCTGCGCGTCGGCGATGTGATGGTGCCGCGCGGCGATATCGTTGGCGTCGAAGAGAATACGCCGCTCAAGGCGCTGGTCGTGTGTTTCAGGGAAGCGCAGCACTCGCGCCTGCCGGTCTATCGCGAGACTCTCGACGATCCGGTGGGACTCGTCCACATCAAGGATGTGCTTTCGCTGCTCGAGCCCGGCGCGGACGGATCGATGCGCCTGCTGGATGTTCCTATTGCGCAAATCAAGCGGGATATCATTTTCGTGCCGCCCTCCATGCCGGCACGCGATCTGCTCGTAAAGATGCAGACGACGCATATCCATCTTGCGCTCGTGATCGACGAATATGGCGGCACGGACGGACTTGTCTCGATCGAGGATCTGGTCGAGGAAATCGTGGGCGATATCGATGACGAACACGATATCGAGGAAGCACCGCAGTTGCGCGATCTCGGTGAGGGCGGCTTCGAGGCGGATGCCCGCCTCGACCTCGAGGATTTCAAAACCCGATCCGGGATCGACCTTGCGCTCGCGGAATCGGAGGAAGATATCGACACCCTTGGAGGATTGGTGGTTTCGCTTGTCGGCCGCGTCCCGGAACGCGGCGAAATCATCCCGCATCCTTCGGGCTACGAATTCGAAATTCTCCAGGCCGATCCGCGCCGCATCAAGCTTCTGCGTTTGCGCTCGCCGTCGGACGCCGGCAAGCCTGCCACTGCATCCCGGGATCCCGTGCAGCGGCAATGAGCTGATGGCAACCATTGTTCTGTGCCCCGCGTCGGAAGCCGGATTGTGGCGCCGCACGGCTGCGGCAGGCGCCTTCGTTCGCCGGCTTTCTCCCTGGCGCGGACGAGGACTCGCGTTTGGGTGCGGCCTGTGTTCGGCACTCGCGTTTGCGCCATTCGGCATCTTTCCATGCCTGCTGCTGGCGTTCGCGGTCGTGGTGCTTCTGATCGACGCAACGCAGATGCAAAAACGCCCGGTCATGAATGCTGCGCTTGTCGGGTGGTTTTTCGGCTTCGGGCAGTTTCTGGGCGGTCTCTACTGGGTCGGTTACGCATTCACGGTCGATCCCTCCCAGCATGCGTGGCAGATTCCGTTCGTGGAAATGCTCCTGCCCGGCGGCCTGGCGTTGTTTCCGGCCGCCGCCTGTGCATTGGCCGCCTGCCGGTGGCGGGAAGGCGCCGCGCGCATTTTTGTCTTCGCCGCGAGCTACGGGGCCTGCGAATGGTTGCGCGGCCATATGCTTACCGGGTTTCCGTGGAACCTGTCCGCTTATGCCTGGGGCGCGGCGTTGCCCGTGCTGCAAAGTGCGGCGGTCATCGGCGCCTACGGCCTGTCGCTGCTGACGATACTTTTCGGTGCCTCGCTGGCGGAATTATTGGGCGATGCACGCAGGCGGTGGTTGCCGGCATTCATGACGGGGTTGTTCGTGCTGCTTTGGGCAGGCGGCGCCCTTCGCCTGTCGACAGTCTCAAGCCCGAATGTGCCGGGGGTCGAGCTGCGACTGGTTCAGCCCAATGTACGCCAGCAAGACAAATATCTGACGGAATACCGCGCCCGCAACTGGCAGGAGCTTGTTGCGCTGACGACGGCCCCGGCGCGAATTGCTCCCACCGATATCGTCTGGCCGGAAGCGGCGCCGCCCTTTCTGCTGACGCGCGTTCCGGAAGCGCTGGACGAAATCGCCGCGCTCACCGCCCGGCAGCGCGTTTTGATAACGGGAGCGGTTCGTGTGCTGGCCGCCCCCGACGGCGGTTTCCGCTATTTCAACAGTGTCTACATCTTCGGACATGGCGGGAAGTTGCTCGATGTCTATGACAAGTTTCACCTCGTTCCCTTCGGCGAGTATCTGCCGTTGGCCGGCTTGCTGACCACGCTCGGCATCTCGAAACTGGTCGACAGTCCGGGCGGGTTCACACCCGGCGACGGTCCCCATACCTACACGGTGCCCAACGCGCCGCCGGTCGGCCCGCTTATCTGCTACGAAATCCTATTTCCCGGCGAGGTGGTCGCAACGACGCGACCGGGCTGGCTCGTGAACGTCACCGACGATTCCTGGTTTGGGCCATCCACGGGGCCTTATCAACATTTGCTGACGGCGCGCGTACGGGCGATCGAGGAAGGGTTGCCTGTGGCGCGTGCGGCCAACACGGGAATTTCCGCCGTTATCGATCCCTTCGGCCGCGTCGTATCGAGTCTCGGCCTCGGCAGAGCAGGAGTCGTGGATTCGCCATTGCCCCGCGCGCTTCAGATGACGGCCTATGCGCGATTCGGCGATTTGGGTTTTGCTCTCATCGTGGCATTCTGCGTGTTACTTGCGTTTCGCCGACGATCACAATCACGAGAGCAAACGGATCTGCCGTGCAACTTAACGTATGCATTTTTTTGGGGAAGAAAATTTGTCTAGGGTCTTAAACGAAAACGACAATTCTGGTTGAAACTCTTGCCCAAGAAACAGGCAAATCCGGTCGATGGAACGGTCGGCAACCGCGTGAGGCTGCGCCGTATGCTGATCGGCATGAGCCAGGAAAAACTGGGCGAACTGCTTGGCCTGACCTTTCAGCAAGTGCAGAAATACGAAAAAGGCGTCAATCGCATCGGTGCCGGCAGGCTGTTCCAGGTGGCGCATATATTGGGCGTTCCGGTCGGCTATTTCTACGAAGGCATAAGCGAGCCATTCCCAAATCATGCGGTGGGCTCGAATGGAGTCTCTCAGCCCCCCGGCATCGAATTTCTTTCCAGCGGGGACGGACTGAAACTCGGTCAGGCGTTCATGAAAATAAAGGATTCGAAGATCCGCAAACGGGTCCTCGACCTGGTGAAGAGCCTCGGCGAAGGCGAAGAGACGCTTCGTCAGTAGCCGAAAGGTTGCGTCCGGTCTCTTTCCTCGCCTATTGGGGAATATGGCCGCACCCGTCCCGACTTCAGGCTCGCCCGTTGAGGAACTGATCGCCCTGCTCGATCTTGAGCCGGTCGAAGTCAACATTTTCCGCGGCACAAGCCCCAAGGACAGATCGCAGCGCGTGTTCGGCGGCCAGGTGCTGGGGCAGGCGCTGGTTGCAGCCTCCCGCACGGTTGAAGGCCGCGTCTGCCATTCGCTGCACGCGTATTTTCTTCTGCCGGGCGACCCGAAGGTACCGATCCTCTACGAAGTCGACCGCAGCCGCGACGGCATGAGTTTCAGTTCGCGGCGCGTGGTGGCGATTCAGCACGGCCGGCAGATTTTCCACATGTCGGTCTCGTTCCATGTTGCAGAGCCCGGACTGGAACATCAGATATCCGCTCCCAGCGTTCCTCCACCCGATGCACTGCCCAGCGAAGACGACTTCCGCCGCGAAATGGCCGACAGGATTCCGCCGGAATATCGCGAACATTTCCTGCGCCCGCGTCCGATCGAGCTCAGGCCCGTCGACCGCGCAGACATATTCCGGCCCGACAAGCGGGCGCCGCAGCAGGCCGTGTGGGTGCGCGCAACCGGCGCGTTGCCCGACGACATCGCGCTCCAGCAATGCGTGCTCGCCTACGCCTCCGACATGACGTTGCTCGATACCGCGCTGCTGCCGCACGGCATCGGCTGGTTCGATAACCGCCTGCAGATGGCGAGCATCGATCATGCGATGTGGTTCCACCGCCCCTTTCGCGCCGACGCGTGGCTGCTTTACGTCCAGGACAGCCCCAGCGCTTCCGACGCGCGCGGCTTCAATCGCGGGCTTGTTTTCACCCAGGATGGCAGGCTCGTCGCTTCCGTGGCGCAGGAGGGTCTCATGCGGCTCCGCGAGCCGAAGGCACAGAGCGGCAATTAACAACGCGTCAAGGAAGCGCGGCTAGTGTCTGCGCGATGCGACCTGACGCACTGCCGAACCTGCGTTCGCTCGAAGCCGGCAAGCTGGTGCCCATAGTGGCGCTTGGGCTTGCGCTCGGTTATGCGGGGGCGCTCGCCAGCACCTTCATTTCGCATATCTGGATTTTGGACCTGCACGGTCGTCCGGTCGTGGAAGACTTCGCGGCATTCTGGAGCGCGGGTCATCAGGCGCTGCGGGGCGCGGCCGTCGCGGCTTATGATGCGCGGCTGGAGCATGCGGCCGAGGTCGCAACGGTTGGCCATCCTTTTGCGAGCATGCTGGGATGGTCGTATCCGCCCATGTTCCTGTTTGTCGCAGTCCTGCTAGCGAGCCTCCCATACACGACCGCGTTCCTGCTGTGGGGAGCAACGACATTAGCGGCGTATGCATATGTCGTTGCCGCAATAGTGGGACGGCGCGTCGCGTTTCTGGTCGCCTGCGCTGCCCCCTGGGTGATCACGGCGCTGATGCCTGGCCAAAACGGTTTTCTGACCGCGGCGCTTGTTGGCGCTGCATTGTTATGTCTTGAAGAACGTCCGGCGCTTGCCGGCGTTTTCCTGGGCCTTCTCAGCTACAAGCCGCAATTCGGCATTCTTTTTCCGCTTGTGCTGGCTTTTGCCGGATATTGGCGAACATTCGCATGGGCGGCTGCAAGCACGCTCGCGTTGAATGTTCTCGCAGGGTCGGTCTTCGGGTTCGCGACGTTGGGTGCGTTTCTGCATGCCCTGTCGGGCGCCACGCAAAATCATCTTGCCCATGCAGGCATCGGGTGGAACAAACTGCAGAGTGTCTATGGCCTGCTGCGCAGCATCGGCGCACCGGGCGCGATTGCGTGGGCGGGGCAGGCGCTGTTCAGCGCCTCGGCAGCGGCCGCGGTCGTCGCATACTGGCGTGGCGAGGCACCGTATGCCCTCAAGGCGGCGGTGCTGGCCTGCGCCATTCCATTGGTTACGCCATACGTGTTTGTCTACGACCTGCCGATGCTGGCCGTCGCCTGCGCCTTTCTGTTCAAACATCGCAGCTTCGACCGCGCCGAGCTTTGGCTCCTTGCCGCCACCGCGCCATGCATTTTTGCCTTTTTGTGGATTCCCGTTCCGACCGCATTTTTTGCAAGCATCGCGGTGGCGGCAATCGCAACAAGGCGCGTGCTTGGCGTCGGCATTCCTGCACCGCGAATCCTGAACGCGATGCCGCAATATTCCAGCTGGTCCGCGTGAGGGCCACGCACTTTGAGACCGAACGTCGGCAAATCTCCAACCGCTGAAGATCCGAAGCTATTGCTGGGCCATTTGCCCGGCTCCGGCGCCCGTGGCATTTTTCAAGCTGGTGTCCAGGTGGGTCGTGACAGCGGATTCCGTGGCTGAAACGAAGGCAGCCTGATCGCCGGGCCTGGGCATCGTTTCGCAACGGGCGCGGGTGCACGAGTAGCTCGACTGATTTGCTCCGTCGTTAAACGTGAGCGCGGCGTAGCTGTTCACCACCGTAATTTGCTGATTCGAGATTTGTTGACCATCCGCATCCATCGCGATCAGGTTGGTGACGCCGAATGTCTTTCCAAGCACAAAGGCGTGGCGTCCGTCGATGATCGTGATGTCGGCGATCGTCGGATTGCCGACATAGATTGTCTTGGCGGGCCGTGCCAGCGATATCATTTTCGCCTGATCGACCACCACTCCGATCCCGGCCGGAGGATGAAGTTTGTGCGGGTGGCGCCCGTGTTTCGCCGGCGCCGCGGCTGCGCTCGATGAAATCATCGCGGAGGCAAGAAGGGCTACGCACAGGGTGTGACGCATGGGGTTGTTCCTGAAGATGCTTCAAGGACAAACATAGCGGCTGTGCGTAAAGGAAAATTTAATCGGGGGGGAGGGTGCGGTTTCAACGGCGGCGCTAATGTTGCCGGCGGTTGGGTGGTGACAAACATGGCACCGGCCAATATCCGATGCTTGTCTGGCTGTTCAATGAAAAATCGACACTGTCGCGGCGCGCGCCGGCCTGAATTCCCTGTGGCGACCGCCGTATCAATGGGAACGGGCAACAAATGACGGTTTCGTCTTGGGGCCGGAAAATCCGGGAGAATATCGACCCTCAACTCCAATAGGTGGTCCAGGTCACGAGGATCGTGCCAAACAACGCGACAAACCCCAGGACATTGGACCATTGCGGCCCCGCGAGACCGAAATATGTCGTCGGCTTTCGGCGTGGCAGAAAAATCAGCAAAGGCGCCGCCAGCGGATACAAATAGCGTCCCTGGAATCCTTCGACGACCGTTGCGCCGACGCCGTTCCATTGAACATAAAGCAGCGTCAGTATGAGGACGAAACCGGCGACCAAAGCGCCGAGCGCGAGGCATCGTGCGGCAGGCGGTGGGCGCTGTAGCTCCCGATCTCCTTCCCCGGACAGGACAAAAATGAGACATGCCAAAAGCAGAACGTAGAAAATCGGCGGCATTTCGACCGGCGGCCCGAAGACGCCGATGAAGCCGAGCAATGTCATCGGAACCAGGTTTGTCCCGAATATTGTTCGCAAAAGCACTGCGGCGTAAGCCAACGGGTCCGCGAGAATGCGCGCCATTTGCCCGTCGGGATATACGTTTCCGGCCCAGGTGCGATAGTGGATGCCGGCGAAGAATGTGTGCTTCACCACAACCATCCAGCCGACGCTCATCAATATTCCGGGCAATACAATCACGGCGGATGCGAGCAGCCAACGACGCCACGAACCGTAGCGTTCCGGGGGAATGGCGAACGCGAATGGCGGCAGCACGAGATAAGCGCTCTTGCATTGCGCTATCAGAAAGGCGGAGACCGCGATGGCCGCGAAGGATCGCGCGGAAATTTGTCCCGGCCGAACTATTATCGCAAGCACGTTGGCGGCAAAGAAGAATGCAAGCCCATTGGTGAACTGATCGGCGTCGAGCGTGCTTCGCGAAAAGGCTATTGTCGGAAGCATCGCCACGGCGCTGAGGCCATAGCCATTGAACGGCATACGGCGAATGGCAAGAAACGTAAGGCCGATGCCCGCTGCGGCGCCGGCGATTCGGCCCAGATAGAATAAGACGAGCGGCGAAAGCCCCGAGGCTTCACCCAACCAGTAAGCCGCCGCTTGCGGAATATAAGCGACGGGATTGAGCACGGCGATCGCGTTGGGCTCCAGAATAGCGCGAACATTGCCGGCAAGAGGAATGGCGGCCAGGGAGCGGAATTGGGACGACGAATATCGGAAGGGCGGTCTTGCGCCTTCCGGAAACTGCCGCCTGGCCTGGTCCAGCAGCCGTACAACGCCACTGGGAACCGAAGCGGGCTCTATTAGCGGGTGAAGGGCCGCGATGCTCGCTACGCGTTGGAAATTATACGTCTCATTGCCACCGGCAAGAGGCGGTATCAAGGCCAACAGGACAATGCTGCCGATGGAGGCGAAGAACAGGAACTGACGTTGCGGCGCCGCGAATATCCACAGCCATCGCCGGACCAGATCCGGTACCGAAAAAAAACGCCATCGCATTTCATTCGACATGCTCGCATAGTCCTGGAGATCTGCGTTTGATGCGCCGTTAACGCGTCGCGGAACGCCTTTTCCTCGATGACTGTCGGCATCCATCCGACTGCGTCAGGAGCGTGATGCCAAGTTTTCTTCGCCTGGTAAACAAGCTGCCAACACTGTTCGTCGAATTATGCGGCTGAAGGAGATTTCGTGCCGAAGCGGCACATTTTGCGGTTCTGGAAAGTGTGAGCGCTTAAGTCCGCATTAATCGACGTCTCCTATGCTCCCCTCGTGTCCAGGCAATGGGCCGCTTTCGAAGATCGGCGCGGGCTGGACTTCCTAGGGTGTCAATCAACGGAGGCTTTTATGCAGAATCTTTTCTCTCGTTTCGTGCGCGATGATTCGGGCGCGACCGCTATCGAATACGGCCTGATTGCGGCGGGCATTGCTGTTGTCATCATCGCGGCCGTGCAGCTTGTCGGATCGAACTTGACCAAAACGTTCAGCACCGTCGCCAGTGCGGTCGGCCCCGCGCCCTGATTTTTGCGCGAGTGGACGTTCGAATACGGACGCGGCGGCCAGAGTGGCCGCCGCGCCTTTTTTTGAAGGCAACAGGCCCGGCGATTTGTGACCCTTGAGTTCCTCCTGCTTTCCACAGTGCTCGCCGGGTGTCTGCTCGCGGCCGCCGGGTGGGACCTCGCCACCTACACAATTCCCAATCCCATCCAGATCGCGCTTCTGGCGAGCTTTCTCCTTTTCGTGGTCATGAGCGGCATGCCGGCCGTACTCCTCGCCAGCCATTTCGCAGCCGGCTCCGTCGGTCTCGTGGCCGGGTTCGCGCTGTTTGCGTTCGGGGTCATTGGCGGCGGCGATGCCAAACTGTTCGCCTGTATCGCGCTTTGGTTCGGATTGTCGGATCTGCTTTTCTATACGCTGACGGCCTCGATATTCGGGGGCGCCCTGACGCTCGGGCTGCTTTTCTTCCGCAAACTGCCGCTGCCGGGATTGCTTGCACGGCAAGCGTGGCTCATGCGCCTGCACGAAGAAGGCGGAGGCATTCCCTACGGAGTGGCGCTGGCTGCCGGCAGTTTCGCGATCCTTCCTTACACCGATGTTTTCCGTTCCGGCCTTGGCGCCTAGCTCCGCCATTTTGTAGCGCGCCGTTAAGCTATTTCTAAAGAGTTTTATGTTTCTATCGGCTCAAAGGAGCCGGCTCCATGAATATTCAGCGCATTCTTGTTCTGGCAGGTGCATTCGTCGCTGCCATCGTGGTGGCATTTCTCGTCAGCCACTTGCTGGGCGGGGGCACCCCGGTTGTGAAAGCGGCGCCGCCCGTGCGAATCGCAACCAGTGAAATTCTCGTGGCGGCGGCCGACCTTTCGCCCGGCACGCAGCTGACATCCTCGGCCGTGCGCTGGCAGGAATGGCCCAGGACAAGCGTCCAACCCGGTTTCATCACCCAGGACGCCAATCCCGACCTCGACAAGGTCGTCACCGGCGCCATCGTGCGCGCCCCCCTGGTCGCAGGCGAGCCGCTCAGCACGTCGAAGGTCGTCGAACATGCCCAGGGCGCCGGCTTCATGGCGGCTGTGGTGACACCCGGCATGCGCGCGATTTCGATCCCGATCACGACCGAAACCGGCGCCGGCGGCTTCATTCTGCCCAACGACCGCGTGGACGTGCTCATCACGCGCCAGATTTCCGACACGCCGCGCCGCTTTCGCGCGCGCACCGTCCTCAGCAACGTCCGCGTGCTTGCCGTCGATCAGACCTATGAGGGCAAGGACGAGAAATCCGTGCTGGCAAGAACCGCTACGCTCGAGCTCTCGCCGCAACAGACCGAGCTGCTCGCCGGCGCCCAGGCCAGCGGAACCGTGGCGCTTTCGTTGCGCGCCCTCGCAGACGGCGACGCCGCCGCCAATGCTCTTGAAGCGGCGACAAAAGAAACAGCTCACGCCGAAGAAGGCGAAGTGACCGTGATCCGCTACGGCATTGCACGGTCCGCCACCTATGGCCAGAAGGAGTAGCCTCATGCGACGCGGCACCATCGCGATTGCGCTGACGACGTTGCTGGCGCTTCAACTTCCTTCGACCGCCTCGCAAACGCTGCAGGGCAACGTCGACAGCTCCGGCTCCCGCCTCATAACGGTTTCGGCGCATGGCGGCGCTGCGGTGGTCCAGCACCTGACGCTCGGACGTCACAAGGCAGCCGTCATCCAGCTCGATTCCGATGCCCGCGATGTGCTCGTTTCCGATCCAAAGGTTTTGGACGCCGTGATCAAGACACCGCGGCGGATCTTTCTGCTGGGCACGGAAACCGGGCAGGCGAGCGCCTATTTCTTCGACGGCGCGGGGCGACAGATTCTCACCCTCGATGTCAGGGTGGAGCGCGACGTTTCGGAACTGGCAAGGGTCATTCGCGCCACGATGCCCGATGCCGACGTGAAAATCACCCCTCTCAACGACGACCTCGTGCTGAGCGGTATGGTTGCGAACTCCGTCGAAGCCACGCGCGTCTATGAGCTCGCGCTGCGCTATGCGGTCGATGCCTCACAGGCGGTCGATCCTACCAAGGTCGAGAACATGCTCACGATAAAAGGTCGCGAGCAGGTGATGCTGAAGGTGCGTGTCTCCGAAATGGCGCATAGCATCTCCAAGCAGCTCGGCGTCAATCTCGCAGTGGCGGCGAGCCACGTGCTGGCGAACGGCACACCGTTGCTCTTTCAAACCGCCAATCCGTATGGACTTATCGGCGCCGCGCTTTCGGGGGGATCGGGTGTGCAGGTCGGCCCGGGATCGATCGGTCAGTACAGCATCACCGGCGCTCTGAATGCGCTGGACGACGTGGGCCTGGCACACACCCTGGCAGAGCCGAATCTCACGGCCGTGTCCGGTGAAACGGCGAAGTTTCTGGCCGGCGGCGAGTTCCCGGTTCCCGTTTCCCACGATCAGTACGGAAACGTCACGGTAGCCTTCAAACAATTTGGCGTCGGACTCTCCTTCACGCCGGTGGTGGAAAGCGAAAACCGCATTTCCCTGCAGATCTCGACCGAAGTGAGCGAACTGACCAACGAAGGCGCGCTCCTCGACTCGGTTACCCAGCCCTCATCGCCAACCGGTCCCTCGTCGCCAACCGGTCCCACATCGCCAACCGGTCCCTCGACGTCCTCCGGACTGTCTATTCCGGCGCTCGCGGTGAGGCGCGCCGAAACGACTGTGGAGCTACCGTCCGGCGGCAGCTTCGCGATCGCCGGGCTGCTGCAGAATACCACCAAGCAGACGATCGATGCGTTCCCGGGACTGAAAGACATGCCGGTTCTGGGCGCCCTGTTCCGCAGCCGCGACTTTCAGAACAACGAGACGGAGCTGGTCGTCATTGTCAGCGCGTACATCGTCGATCCGACGCATGAAAACCAGCTTGCGGCGCCGACAGACGGATTTGTTCCGGCATCGGATGCGGACACTGTTCTGCAGGGCCGGCTGAACAGCGTCTACAGGAACGACCCTCACGGCCTGAAGTCGGCCGGCGACACCAAAACCGGCTTTATCGTCGAGTAGGAGATGATCATGAGGACGACAAATTCGTTGCGTGTCGTATCGCTTGCAGCCGCCATGCTTGCTGGAAGCTGTGCCGCGCCGACAACCGAGGTGGTGGACCCGGCCGTGTTTGCCGACGGAGCCGCCAACCATCCCGTGTCGGTCGAGCCGGGCTATCGCTCCCTGAAAGTTGCGCTCTCCGACCGTGCCGATGGACTTTCGGCGGACGACAATGCGCATCTCGCCGGTTTCGTTTCGGCTTACCTGGCCGGCGGCAATGGCGCCCTGAGCGTGTCGGTGCCCCGAGAGCCGGGATCGACGCAAGCCATTCGCCATATCGGCGAAAAGCTTATCGCGATGGGGGTGCCGCGATCGAGCCTGCTGGTGGGCACGCGTGACGTTGCCGGCGACGATCAGCGCATCGAGCTGGGATATGTCTCCTATGTCGCCCGCACGTCGCCATGCGGGAACTGGTCGCAGGACGCGGACGACACGGAAAACAACCTGCCGATGCCCGATTTCGGCTGCGCCGTGCAACACAACATCGCCGCCATGGTTGCCGACCCCCGCGACCTCGTCTCTCCCCGCGCTCTGGGACCTTCCGATGCATCGCGGCGCGCAATCCTGACCAAGCAATACGAAACCGGTCAAACAACTGCATCGCAGAAGACACAGGAACAATCCGGCGCTGTTTCGCAAATTGGCGGCGGCAGTCCATAATCTGGAGATACCCATGGCCAATTCCATGTCCGCTACCAGCCCGGCAGACAAAGAGCCGTTCGGCGCCGCGCCGCACGAACGCCCCGTTCCGCGGATTTCGATTCACGCATTCTGCGAATTTCCCGACACGGGCGCGGCGCTGCAGCGCGCGGCTGCCGACCGGCGCCTTTCAAAGGCAAAGGTCGACGTGCAATTGGGCGGCCTGCAGGCGGCGATCGATTCCTACACCGGCCAGGTAACGCCGAATCTGCTGATCGTCGAGATCAAATTGCAGGGGAAAGCGGCAATCGAAGAGGTCGAACGCCTCGCCGAGGTTTGCGATCCGGCCACAAAAGTCGTTGTCGTCGGACGCGTCAACGACGTCGAGCTTTATCGCGAACTGGTTCGCCGCGGCGTGAGCGAATATCTTGTTGCGCCTCTCAATCCCCTGCATCTCATCGAGATCGTTTCGGGTCTTTATCTGCATCCGGATGCCCCGCCCATAGGCCGCGTTGTGGCATTCGTGGGAGCGCGCGGCGGTGCGGGCTCGTCTACGCTCGCCCATAATGTCGGCTGGTGCATCGCCGAACGGCTGCATGTCAACACCACGATCGTCGATCTCGATCTGCCGTTCGGAACCGCGGGTCTCGATTTCAACGAGGAGCCCGCGCAGGGCGTTCTCGACGCGCTTTCCGCGCCGGAACGGCTCGACGACGTGCTGTTGGACCGGCTGCTGCTGAAGACCGGCGAGCATTTGTCGATTCTCGCGGCGCCGGCGCTGCTCGAACGCGGTTACGATGCGGATCCGGGCGCCTATGAAGCGGTACTGGATGCGGTCAGGCGCATCACGCCGTGCATCGTCGTCGATGTGCCGCATAGCTGGACACCCTGGGTGCGCCAGACGCTGCTTTCGGCGGACGAGATTGTCGTGGTCGCCACGCCCAATCTGGCGAGCCTGCGCACCGGCAGGGCGCTCTTCGACCTTCTGCGACAGAACCGTCCCAACGATGCGCCCCCCAGGCTCGTGCTCAATCAGGTGGGTATTCCCAAGCATCCCGAAATTCCGGTCAAGGATTTTGCGGATACGCTTGGCACCGAGCCCTCGTTGATCATGCCGTTCGAACCGGCTTTGTTCGGCTCGGCAGCCAACAATGCGCAAATGCTGGTACAGGCAGCTCCCAAATCCGCCGTGGCCGAGGGAATTTGCCAGCTGGCGGAAGTTCTCACCGGCCGCAGAACCCAGCCCGACACGCAAAAATCGGTGCTGCCCTTCATGGCCTTCATGAAGCGGCGCAAGCAGGCATAACCCATGTTCGGAAAACGAAGCGCAACCTCGGAAACATCCGCGCCCGCGCCGCGCAGCGAGCCTGCGCCATTGCGCGTGAGTCAGGCGGGTCCGCCCGAAGCGCGCGATGGCGGCATTCAGACGCCGCGCCTGCAATCGATTCCGGCGCCCTCGATCCCGGTGGCCATGGCCGAGCAGAAATCCGACGATTACTATCAGATCAAGACGACCATCTTCGCTGCCCTGATCGATACGATCGACCTGGCGCAGCTGGCGCAGCTCGATGCCGATTCGGCGCGCGAAGAAATCCGCGACATCGTCAACGAAATCATCTCGATAAAATCCGTTGTGATGTCCATCGTCGAGCAGGAACACCTGCTCCAGGACATCTGCAACGACGTTCTGGGCTATGGTCCGCTCGAGCCCCTGCTGGCGCGCGACGACATCTCGGACATCATGGTCAACGGCGCCACCCGCGTTTTCATAGAAGTCGCGGGAAAGGTGCAGCTCACGCCGATTCGTTTCCGTGACAACGCCCAGCTCATGAACATCTGCCAGCGGATCGTCAGCCAGGTCGGACGTCGCGTCGACGAAAGCTCCCCCATCTGCGATGCCCGTCTGCTTGACGGAAGCCGCGTCAACGTCATCTCGTCGCCGCTGTCCCTCGACGGTCCCACGCTCACCATCCGCAAATTCCGCAAGGACAAGCTGACGCTTGAGGATCTGGTGCGCTTCGGTTCCATCAACCCACCCGGCGCGCGCGTGCTTGGCGTCATCGGGCGGGCACGATGCAACGTGCTCATCTCCGGCGGCACCGGTTCCGGCAAGACCACGCTGCTCAATTGCATGACCGCCTATATCGATTCCGAGGAACGCATCATCACCTGCGAGGACGCGGCCGAGTTGCAGTTGCAGCAGCCCCATGTCGTGCGTCTGGAAACCCGGCCTCCCAACCTGGAAGGGCAGGGCCAGATCACCATGCGCGATCTTGTGCGCAACTGTCTGCGCATGCGCCCGGAGCGCATCATCGTGGGCGAAGTACGCGGTCCCGAGGCGTTCGATCTGCTTCAGGCCATGAACACCGGCCACGACGGCTCCATGGGTACCCTGCACGCCAACTCGCCGCGCGAAGCGATGTCGCGCCTCGAATCGATGATCACGATGGGCGGCTTTCAGCTGCCGATGAAGACCATTCGCGAAATGATTGTGGGCTCGATCGACGTCATCATCCAGGCAGAGCGCATGCGCGACGGTTCGCGGCGCATTACCAAGATCACCGAAGTGGTTGGCTCCGAAGGCGACGTGGTTATCACGCAGGACCTGCTCACCTATGAAGTCCAGGGGGAAGACGAGGCGGGCCGCATTCGCGGCAAGCATGCCGGCACCGGAATCGTGCGTCCGAGCTTTTGGGAGCGCGCACGCTATTTCGGCCTGGAGCGCGAGCTTTCGGAATCGCTCGATGCCCTTCAGCAGTAGCGGCGGTCGACCATGGGCATGACCTTTTTCGCCACGCTGACCGCCATCCTGGCAGCCATGGGATTGTGCGGAGCGATCTTCGCCTTCTCGGGCCCCGGCGGAATGTCCAAAAAACGAATGGCCGCGGCAACGCGTCTGCGACCCGGCGACGCCGACGCGTCCCGCAGCGGCGCCGATGCCACCCAGCAGCGCCGCAAAGTCGTGACGGCGCTCCTTAAGGATTTGGAGAACAAACAGGTCGAACGAAAAAAGAGACCGACCCTGCGCCGCCGTATCGAGCAGGCCGGGTTGCGGACCAGCCCGCGGGCCTTCTGGATGCTCTCGGCCACCGCAGGCCTTGTCGCGGTGTCGGGCTGTCTTGTCTTTCGCCAATCTTTCCTCGTTGCCGCAATGGCGGCCTTCGCCTTCGGACTGGGGTTGCCGCGCTGGGTCTTGCACTTCCTCAAAGGACGCCGGCTCAAGAAGTTCACGGCCGAGTTCGCCAGCGCGCTCGACGTGATCGTGCGCAGCGTGAAGACCGGCCTTCCCACCAACGAAGCGCTCAAGATCGTTTCCCGGGAAATCGCGGAGCCTGTCGCCGGCGAATTCAGCAAGCTGGTCGAAGGCCTGAAGGTGGGCATATCGCTCGAACAGGGTTTGAAACGCATGCACGAGAGCATGCCCACCGCAGAGGTCAGTTTCTTTGCCATCGTCATGACGATCCAGCAGAAATCGGGCGGTAATCTTTCCGAGGCGCTTGGCAACCTTGCGGGCATTCTGCGAGAGAGAAAACGCCTGCAGGGCAAGATCAAGGCCATGTCGGCGGAAGCGAAGGCGTCCGCGATGATCATCGGTTCGTTGCCGCCAGCGGTGATGGGCCTGGTCTACATGAGCTCTCCGGATTACATCAAGACGCTGTTCATCGAACGCATCGGCAATCTGATGCTGGTGGGGTGCGTATTGTGGATGGCGAGCGGTATTTTCGTGATGAAGAAGATGATTTCGTTCAAACACTGAGATCGCGATGAACATTGGCTTCCTGAATATCATTTTCGACCTGAACTTTGACATGGCTGTCCTCGCAGCGACGTTGGCATTCGCTACCATCGTCACGCTGGGAATGCCGCTCCTCGACCGCAATGCGCTTGGCGCGCGAATGAAAGCGGTGTCCGAACGGCGCGAAGAGCTGCGACAGAAACATCACGCCGAGCTCAGGCAACGCGGCTCGCTGCGTTCGGAGCCCATCAGCTTCATGAAAAAGACCGTCGACAGACTGAAGCTGTCCAATATCCTGGAATCGGAGGACACGCGCCTGAAGCTCGCGCGCGCCGGACGCCGGGGTCAGGCGGCCTTTGTCGCCTTCATATTTTTCCGCTTTGTCATGCCGTTCATTGTCTTCGTCGCGGCGCTTTTTTACCTGTTCGTCGTCGTCCACTTCAACTGGGCAACCTGGATAAAGCTGGCGGTGGCCGTCGCTGCGGGTCTCATCGGCTTTTATCTGCCCGACGTCTTCGTTTCGAACATGATCCAGAAGCGGCAGACCTCGATCATGCGTGTTTTCCCCGATGCGCTCGACCTGTTGCTGATCTGCGTGGAGTCGGGGATGTCGATCGAATCGGCCTTCACCCGCGTCGCTGCCGAGATCGGTCCGCAATCCGTGGAATTGGCCGAGGAGTTTGGCCTGACGACGGCCGAGCTGTCCTATCTGCCCGAGCGGCGCATCGCGTTCGAAAATCTGGCCATCCGCTGCGGCCATTCCGGCGTAAAGGCGATTGCAGCCGCGCTCAACCAGGCGGAAAAATACGGTACGCCCGTGGGTCAGGCGCTGCGCGTCACCGCGCAGGAGAACCGCGAGATGCGCATGGCGGCGGCGGAGAAGAAAGCGGCCGCGCTTCCCGCCAAACTGACCGTGCCGATGATCGTGTTCTTTCTGCCGTGTCTGTTTGTCGTCATTCTGGGGCCGGCCGTCATCCGCGTCATGCAGACGTTTCATCACTGAAGCAGGCTCCGGGAGGCCGGCGTCCGACGCATAAGTTGGCGTGGTCTCGCTCCGCCGCCCGGTCATCATCCGCGCGACAAATGGTTTGAGTTGTCTGTCGCTGAAGCCTGCGGCCATCCGCGACAGGCAATCCCGGTGGCGGGTTCGTCAGATCAATTTGTCGGATCAATTTGTCTCTGCGGCAGTGCGCAGCGCCGGCGGCGGCGAGAGGGGAGCCGGCGGTTTCGGCTTTGCCGAATTCGCCAATTTCGCATGAACGACCGCTTTGGGCTTCACGGGACCGGCGAGCGGATCGGCGGGCACGGTCTGCATGACGACGGCCGAATTAAAAACGGGGGCGATGGGCTGCGGCGCAGCCACGGCGGCGCGGCTGTGTGCGGCCGCGGATGAAATGTTCAGCGTGGTTGTGGAAACCACGTGACCCGACGACGGAGCCGCTGCCCCGCGCAGGCTGTCCAGCTTTTCGGAATTGTTTGCAATCTTGGGATTGGTTGAGCCTGCCGCGGATGCCTGGCCGAGCAGGCGTTGCGCGCCCGCAAGATCGCCCGCGAGCATGCGCGACACGGCCAGGTTGTTCAAAACCGCCGGTTGGCCTGGCGACAGCGCCAGGGCGTGCTCGTAAGCGAGCTTTGCGTGCGGGTGGTCGTCGGTCTGGTCGTAGGCGACACCCAGCGCGGAATACAAGGTCCAGTCTTTCGGCTGCAGCTCGGCCGCCCTTTGCAGGAAAGGCAGCGCCGCCTGCGCATGGCCCTGCTGTGCCAGTACCTTGCCATATTCGCCGATCACGCGTGCGTCGTCGGGCGCTACCAGCATCAACTGCGCCAGCGCGCGAAGTGCATCGTCAAGATCGCCATGGCTGCGCAGCAACTGGGCGCGCTTGATTTCGCCTTCCAGAGTGGCGGGAAGATCGTTCTTGATGGTCTCAAGATCCGCGCCGGCCAGCAGCCCGGCATCGGTGGGCGCTGCATTCGCCGGCGCTGTGGCGGCGAGCTTTGCCGCAGCAAAAGTCGTGGCGCCGGGTTTGGCCGATCCATCGGGGGTGCTTGCGCATGCTCCCAGCCAAAGCGCGCAAAGCACGCTTGTCGCATTCCACGCGGAGGCACGGTTCATGGCTGCAGCTTCCCGCTTTGTCATTCCGGGCCAAGCATGCGGGTATTTCGGTCAATAATCCCTTAAGGGAGTCAGGCTGACCGCGGTCCGGCAACGCCGGCAGCGATTTCCGCCCGCGAAGCCGCTTCCCATTGGCGCATGGCCGGCAGTTGAAACATCCGCGCCGAATAAGCGTCCAATGCCGGCGGCAAGGCGATGGCGTAGGTTCTGAATCGCGACACGACGGGCGCATACATGCAATCGGCGACGGAAAACTCGCCGAACAGGAAGCCATCGCGGCCATAACGCTCCAGCGCGGCCTGCCAATAGGCAATGATTTCGGCGATCTGACCCTTAACGGTCTCTGTCAGGGGCGGGGTGGAAAGTTTGCGGGCAAAATCCATCGAAAGTGTCGTGCGAAGCTCCGCAAAGCCGGAATGCATCACCGCGCTGACGGAGCGCGCCTGCGCCCGCGCCGTGGGATCCGACGGCCAGAGCCGTGCTTCCGGGTGGCGTTCGGCAAGCGTTTCGCAAATCGCGAGGCTGTCGAAGACGGTGGCGGCGCGGCCGTCTTGCTCGATCCGCAATGCCGGCACTTTGCCCGAAGGCGAATGTTTCAGGATTTCGGCGTGCGTCTGCGGCTGGTTCAAGCCGATCACGACTTCTTCGAATGGATGCCCGGTGGCGCATAGCGCGAGCCAGGGCCTCAGGCTCCAGCTCGACCAGTTCTTCGTTCCCAGGATCAGCGTATATTTCGCCATGCCGGTCTCCATTGCGATTGCAGCGCGCGATTTCTAGGATTGTGCGGCAGTCGGGGTCAAAGGTCATTCATGCATCCGAGCCTTGTCAAAAGCGCAGGCGCCGCCACCGCCCTGCACGCCGTGAGGAGCGAAGACCTGAAGCGCTGGCTCGCAACGCGGCCGAAGCGCGAATCGCTCTGGCTCGCCAACGCGGGATTCGCCGCCAGGGAAGGCGAAATTGCGCTTGTTCCGAAAGCCAGTGGCGAGGTTGCCTGCGCCGTGCTGGGCCTGGGAAAGGGCGGCGATCCGCTGGTACTGGCTGCGTTCTCCGAAACGCTTCCCGCAGGCGTTTGGCGTCTCGGGGAAATTCCCGAAACGGTCGGCGGCAGGAACGCCGTGCTGGCATGGCTGCTCGGCACCTATAAATTCGCCCGCTACCGCAAGGAGAAGCGCGCCAGGCCGGTGCTGGTCGTTCCCGAGGCCGTGGACGGCGAAGAAGCGACGCGGATTGCCGAAGCCGTGTTTCTCGCGCGCGATCTTGTCAACACGCCGTCCAACGATATGGGCCCCGAAGAACTGGCTGCGGCGGCGCATGCTGTGGCGAAGCGGTTTGGCGCCAAGATTGCCATCACCGCCGCCGAAGATTTGCTCGCGCAAAATTATCCGCTCGTCCACGCCGTGGGTCGCGCTTCGCAACGCCCGCCCCGGCTCATTGACATGCATTGGGGTCCACCCGACGCGCCGAAAGTCACGCTGGTCGGCAAAGGCGTGTGCTTCGATTCCGGCGGCCTCGATCTCAAATCGGCGGCCGGCATGCTCGGCATGAAAAAGGATATGGGCGGCGCCGCCGTCGTGCTCGCGGTGGCACAGATGGCGATGGGCGCCGGCCTCGCGCTCCGGTTGCGGGTGCTGATTCCCGCGGTTGAAAATTCCGTCTCGGGAAACGCCTATCGGCCCGGCGACGTTCTTACGAGCCGCAAGGGCCTGTCGGTCGAGATCGGCAACACCGACGCCGAAGGCCGCCTCGTGCTCGCCGATGCGCTTGCCGAAGCCGACGGCGAGCGGCCGGAACTGCTGATCGATGTCGCGACACTGACGGGCGCGGCACGCGCCGCGACCGGGCTGGAGCTGCCGCCATTCTTCACCGACGACGAAGCGCTGGCCGCCGACCTCATGCGTCATGCCTCGGAGGTTCACGATCCGCTGTGGCGGCTGCCGCTGTGGCGCGGCTACGAGCCGACGCTGTCGAGCCCGATCGCGGATTTGAACAACAGTCCGGATTACAATCTGGGGGGCGCCATTACCGCCGCGCTTTTTCTCAATCGTTTCGTGACCCAAACGAAAAGCTGGCTCCATCTCGACATTCCGGCCTGGACCGACCGTCCGCGCCCGGGACGCCGCCGCGGCGCCGAGGCCAACGCGGCGCGCGCGCTGTACGCGCTGCTCGCCGGGCGTTACCCTGCGCAACGAGCACTGTCCCGCCGCGGAAAGACGCGTCAATAGCCGCGGCTGAGGTCGACGCGATTCTCGAGCGCCTCGCCGCGTTCGTGCCGCGCGATTCCTTCGATCGCGGCGCGGGCGACGGCGCGCGGATCGGACAGCGCCGCGATATGCGGAGTTATCGTGATGCGGGGATGCGTCCATAGCGGACTGGATTGCGCCAGCGGCTCGTGCTGGAAAACGTCGAGTACTGCGCCCGCGAGCCGGCCTTCGTCGATCGCTGCAATAAGATCGTCTTCGATCAGGTGACCGCCGCGCGCGACATTGATGACGAAAGCGCCGTGCGGCAGTTTGGCGAAGGTCTCGCGGTTGAGAATGCCGCGCGTTTCCGGCGTCAGCGGCAGCACGCAAACCAGAATGTCGCTGCGGTTCAGAAACGCGTCCAGCTCGGCGTTGCCGGCGAAGCTTTGGATTCCCGGTACTTCTTTTCGGTTGCGGCTCCAGCCCGCCACGGCAAAATCCAGATCGCGCAGCCGTGTCGCCGCCAGGGTGCCGATTTCCCCCAGGCCCAGGATTCCCACCCGCGTATCTTCCGTGCGCCGGGCGGGCAGGGCCTGGCGCCATTGTCCTTCGCGTTGATGGGCGTCATAGGCGCGCTGGTCGCGATGGAAGATGAGCGTGTGCATGACGATGTAGTGCGTCATGTCGCGGGAAAGTCCGTGATCGACCAGTCGCACCAGCGGCACCTGTCGGGGATAATCCCCGTCGGCGAGAAATCCGTCGACGCCCGCCCCCAATGAGAATGCAACCTTCAGATTGGGAAGCGACTTCAAAAGCCCTGTGGGTGGACGAAAGCTGAGCACATAGTTGATGGATTTCGGGTCGTAGTTGTCACGCTCGTGGACGAAGAGTGTGAAAGCGGGTGCGAGCTCCGCAAGCGGAGTAGTCCACACCTGCGCCCAGGCAACCGGCAGACTGACAAGAACCGCGGTCACCCCAGCGAACTCCTCAAATGCGCTCTGTTCGCCACGCGGACGCGCGGCGGCTGGGTTCCCGCTTTCCAGGCTGTGCGAAAACTTTGCGACCGGCTGTTACGTCGAGAGGGGCGAGAGGCGCTGTGCACCTATT